>MDTG01202321.1_pt1 | contig 14598 bp, 14 predicted proteins | sample 811421 | NCBI WGS metagenome assembly MDTG01 (sample SAMN05326645, study PRJNA326480) | marine metagenome | isolation source: seawater | place: Pacific Ocean: South East | collected 2011
AAAAGAATATTTAAAATGGCTCCAATACACCATCATTTCGAAAAAAAAGGCTGGCCTGAGTCGACAGTAGTCATTAGGTTTTGGATTATTTCAATAATTTTAGCGATGATAGGTTTGGCTACCTTGAAATTAAGATAATGAATGAAAATTCAAATATTTTTATAAATAAAAAAATTTTAATCTATGGTCTTGGAAAAAGCGGTATTTCGACTTTTGAATTTTTAAAAAAAAAAAATCAAATTTTTTTATTTGATGATAACGATAATATAAAATTAGATAGTAATTATAAAAAAAGTTTAATTTCATTTAATTCCATTCAAAAAACTAAATTTGATTTAGTTATATTAAGCCCTGGTATAAATGACAAAAAATGTAAATTAAAAAAATTTTTAAAGAAAAATTCAAAAATTATTTACACAGACTTAGATATATTTTATTCTTTTTATAGCAATTTATGTATTACTATTACAGGAACCAATGGCAAATCAACTACCTGCCAGTTGTTATATCAAGTTTTAAAAAGTAAAAAATATGATGTTAGATTAGCTGGCAATATCGGTTATCCAATTTTATCAATAAAGAATATAAAAAAAAATACTATTTTTGTTATTGAAGCTTCATCTTATCAATTGGAATATAGTAAATTATTTAAATCTAAGTATGCTGCGATACTTAATATATCTCCAGATCATTTAGAAAGACATAAAACAATTGATAAATATGTCTCTGCAAAATTTAAGCTTATTAAAAATCAAAACAAAAACTCTGTAGCACTAATTAATAAATTTGATAGATATTCTCAAATTAAAATCAAAAAAATCAAATATAAAAGCAAAATTATAAGTGTTGATACAAAACTAAAAAAAAAATTTGTTAATATATTTCAAAATGAATATTTTTTTTCAGCATCAAATATAGAAAATTTATCATTTGTAGTTGAATTTGCTAAAAAGTTTAATATAAAAAAAAATAATTTGATAGAAGTTGTTAAAAAATTTAAAGGTTTAAATTATCGACAACAAATCATTTTTAAAAAAAAAAATATTTCAATTATCAATGACTCAAAATCTACCAGTTATTCTTCCTCAATTGAGATGCTCAAGAAAAAGAATAGTATTTATTGGTTAATAGGTGGTATCCCAAAAAAAGGTGACAAATTTAATTTATCTAAAAATGAGTGTCAAAATATTAGAGGGTATATCTTTGGAATTAACAAAAAAAAATTTTTTTCTGATTTAAAAAATAAGATAAAACTTAAAAAATTTTCTAACTTGCTAAAAGCATTAAATGAATTATTTAAGGATATTAAAAAAAATAATTCCTCAAAAAAAACTATTCTTTTTAGTCCCTCAGCTGCATCATTTGATAACTTTAAAAATTTTGAGGATAGAGGACGATACTTTAATAGAATAATTAAAAAGTATATCCATGAAAAATAAAATATTTAATTATTTTCCTTATTATCAATGGTGGAAAAATTTAGATAAATTTATTTTAAGTTTGATAATTTCTTTTTTTCTAATAGGATTATTTTTTTCTTTAGTATCAACATCTTTAATCGCATCAGACAAATTAGATACAAATAGTTATTTTTTCTTTTTTAAACATTTAGTTTTTGTCTTTTTAGGTCTTTTAATTGTTTTAATATTTTCTTATATAAATCAAAATACTCTTTACAAAGTTTCAATTTATATTTTTTTATTATCTTTATTTTTATTAACTTTAGTTCCATTTATAGGAGTCGAAGTAAAAGGGTCAACAAGGTGGTTGGATCTGTTTTTTTTACCCAGGTTACAACCTATAGAATTAGTAAAACCTTTTTATATAATAATTTTATCTTTAATAATTTCTCATGAAAAATTATCCAATTTTACTATAAAATTTTTAATTTCATTTCTTTTAACCTCTTTAATTGTTTTGCTGTTAATTTTACAACCAGATTTAGGACAAACTTTATTAATTGGATTAAGCTGGGTAACATTAATTTTTATTTCTGGAATAAACCTGTTTCTTTTGACACTACTGTCTATGTTAGGAATTATTTCATTATTGTATATTGCTTTTTATATTCCTAAATTTGAGTACATAAAAAACAGACTACTTTCTTTTTTTGATAAAGAAACTGGTTCTTATAATTTTCAATCAGATAAAGCATTAGACTCAATTACAAGTGGAGGTTTTTTTGGAAAAGGGATTGGTGAAGGAACTTTAAAGAATAGAGTCCCGGAGGCACACACAGATTATATTATTTCAGTTATTTCAGAAGAATTTGGAGTTATTGTAATTATATTAATATTAATACTATTTTTAATATTTATTTTTTCAATTTTAAAAAAAGTAAGTAAAGAGATAAATGACAAAAAAAGATTGATATTAGTAGGCTCTGCTACTTTGATTTTGTTGCAAGCCATGATTCATATTGGGGTTAATATTAGATTATTTCCTACTACTGGCATGACTCTACCATTTTTAAGTTATGGTGGGTCATCTATTATTAGTGTCTCAATAATATCTGGTATAATCTTAAATTTGACAAAAAGAAAAGTTTAAATTTAAAAGTGAAAAAAATATTAATCACTACAGGTGGAACAGGAGGACACGTAATACCTGCAAAAATAATTCAAGAACATTTAGAGGTAAATTGTGAAATATATTTTTCTACCGATGTGAGGGGCTTAAATTATCTTTCATCAGATCCTAACAAAACCATTATAATTGATACACCTAAACTCAATTTAAATTTTAATTTACCATTTAAATTTTTAAAAATGATTTATTTAATACTCCCTGCAATTTTTTTTATAAAAAAAAATAAAATTGAAAAAGTACTATCCATTGGTGGATATATGTCTATGCCAATTATTATTGCAGCAAAAATTCTTGGTTTAAGAATTTTTTTATTAGAACCAAACTTAGTATTAGGAAGAAGTAACAGATTTTTCTTGGGTTTTTCTAAAAAAATTATTTGTTATTCAAATAGGTTATATAATTTCCCAAAAAAATATTTGAATAAAATAGAGATAATTACACCTTTAGTCTCTAAGGATTTTTATGATTCTAAAAAAGAAAAAACTGATAGTAAAAAATTTTGTTTTTTAATATTTGGGGGTAGTCAGGGAGCTGAAGTTTTTAATGATTTAATAAGTGAGGTAATGATCCAGATCTCAAAAAAATTCAAAATTAAAGTTATTCAGCAAACAAGTAAAAAAAATATTAATATATTAAAAAAATTTTATGACAGTGAAAATATTGAAAATAAGATTTTTGATTTTGAAAAAAAATTTGTAGATTTAATCAACTTATCGGACCTTTGTATTACAAGAGCAGGAGCGACTTCCTTAGCAGAAATCTCTTTTCTCAATAAACCGTTCATAGCAATTCCTTTACCATCAGCTAGAGATGGTCATCAAATGAAAAATGCTCAATTTTATGAAGAAATGGGATGTTGTTGGGTTTTAGATCAAAAAAATTTAAGTAAAGAAAAACTAAAAAATATCTTATTAAATATATTAGAAGAAAAATCAGATTTTAATGATAAAAAATTAAATCTTAAGAAATTAAATAATAAAAATTTATGGATTGAAACAAATCAAAAAATTCAAAAAATATTTAATGAAAATTAAACTTGCAAAAAAAGAAATAATTCATTTTATAGGAATTGGAGGGATAGGTATGAGTGGCCTTTCACTTATAATGAAAGGTCAAGGCTTTAAAGTTCAAGGGAGCGACATTGCTAGTAATAAAAATATAGAAAGATTGAAAAAAGAAAAAATTAAAATTTTTTTAGGTCAATCAAAAAAAAATCTAAAAGATGCCACTATAGTAGTTATTTCCTCTGCAATAAAAAATAATAATCCAGAATTAAAAGAAGCAAAAAGAAAAAGAATACCAATAATCAAAAGGGGGAAAATGCTAGCAAGCATTGTGTCATTAATGAAAAATATAGTTGTTGTAGGATCTCATGGAAAAACAACTACGACCTCTTTAATTGCATCTATCTTTCAAGAGACAAAAATTGATCCTACTATTATTAATGGTGGAGTCATCAACTCAATTAAAAATACTGCTAAATTGGGAAATAGCGATTGGTCGATCTTAGAAGCTGATGAGTCTGATGGTAGTTTTGTACATATTTCTCCAACATATTCGATAATAACTAATATTGATAGAGAACACATGGATTATTACAAAACAATAAATGATTTAAAAAGATATTTTGTTGAATTTATAAATAAAGTTCCTTCATTTGGTAAGTCTTTTATTTGTATTGATGATAAGATAAATAGTGAATTAATAAAGTCTATTAAAAGTAAAAATTTTTATACTTATGGACAAAATGAAAATGCAAATTTTATTATAAGAAATATTAATCAGCAAAAGACTTTTTCAAAATTTGATCTTAAAGTAAAACTACCAAACAAAAATAATTTAAATATAAATAATATTAGAATACCTTTGTTTGGTATTCATAATATTAGGAATTCTGTGGGTGCAATCGGAGTTGCTTTAGCTGTAGGAATTCCTATTCAAAAAATAAAAAATGGACTTAAAAATTTCAAAGGCGTTCAAAGAAGATTTAATAAAATATTTACTTATAATAATGTTGATTTTTATGATGATTATGCCCATCATCCAACCGAAATTAAATTTGTATTACAAGGTGTAAAGCAAGTTTTTAATGAATATGAAAAAGTATGCATTTTTCAACCTCATAGAATATCAAGATTAAAAGATTTAAAAAATGAATTTACCCATGCTTTTAAAGATTCAGATAAAGTCATACTCTGCCCAATATATTCAGCTGGTGAAAAAATTAGATTGGGTTTTAATTACGAAGATTTTGCGAAGGATATTATAAAAAATTCTGGTGTTAAATTATTGATGGTCGAGAATAATTATCAGTTAGCAAAATACATAAAACAAAACATGTATGGAAAAAAAATAGTTGTAGGAATGGGGGCTGGAACAATTTCTAGTTGGATAAAAGAACTACCAAATTTAATGCGATGAAATTAGACAAATTAAAAGAGTTAATTAAAAAATTTGATAATAATCTAGTCTATAATGCAGACCTAAAAAAAAAAAATTGGTTTAATATTGGTGGAAAGGCCAAAGTTTTTTTTAAAGCAAATGAGCTTAGAGAATTGGTTGATTTTTTAAAAATTTTAAATAATAGAGAAAAAGTTCACATTATTGGTGCAGGCTCAAATACACTTATTACTGATGAAATTTTTAACGGCATAATAATTAAGTTGGGAAAAAACTTTAGTAAGCTTTCTATTTTAGACTCAAACATAATAATTTCTGGAGCCGGTGTCCTAGATAGAACATTAGCTGATTATGCAGCTAAAAATTGTTTAAGTGGTTTTGAGTTTTTAGCTTGTATTCCTGGAACAATAGGAGGTGGAATTAAAATGAATGCGGGATGTTTTAACAGAGAAATTAAAGATATATTAGTTTCGGTTCAAGCAATTGATAAAATTGGAAAAGTATTAACTATTCCAGCGAAAGAAATAAATTTTGAATATAGAGACAATGATTTGTCAGACGATTTGATTTTTTTAAGTGCTTCATTTAAGGGCGAAAAAAAAGATATGAAAACAATAATAAAAACAATGGCTGAATTAAAAGTTAAAAAAGAAAATAATCAACCAACTAGAATTAAAACTAGTGGAAGCACATTTAAAAATCCAATAAAAAAGACCAAAAAAAAGGTTTGGGAATTAATTAAAGAGTCTGTTCCCTCAGATACAAAATTTGGAGATGCATGTATATCAATCAAACATTCAAATTTTTTTGTTAATAATGGAAATGCATCATTTGATGATATGAAAAGATTAATTAATTTTGTTGAGGAAAGCGTATTGAAAAAAACAGGTATAAGTATTGAAAAAGAAATAAAGATCTTAGAAAATTGAAAAAAAAAATTTTAATAATTTCTGGCGGCACTTCTAAAGAACGAGAAATAAGTCTTTTGACCGGTGATCAAGTAGCAAAAGAATTAAAAAAAAATGGATATAAGATAAAAATATGTGAACCAGACCACAATTTATTTGCCTTAACTAAAAAGTATAGGCCAAATATTATTTTTAATGCACTTCACGGTCAATATGGTGAGGATGGATATATTCAATCAATTTTAGAAAATATTGGAATTCCATATACACATTCCGGAGTAATTCCATCTGCAAAAGCTATGGATAAAGAAATTTCAAAAAAAATATTTATAAAAAATAAAATATTGACACCAAGATATATAAAGTATTCTTATGATAAATCTTTCTTAGAATTAATTTCGAATATAAAAAAAGAGATTAGTTTCCCAGTGGTTATCAAACCAATTAACGAAGGGTCAAGTGTAAATGTTTACATTTGTAATAAAAATAATTTAAAGAACAAATTAAAAAAATTGAAATTTTATAAAGAAATTTTAATTGAAGAATTTATTCCTGGTCGAGAAATTCAAGCTGCTATCATTGGAAGAATGAAATTAGGCGCAATAGAATTAAAACCAAAAAGAATGTTTTATGATTATGAGGCAAAATACAATTCCAAAGCAAAAACTAAGCATATTATTCCAGTCGATTTATCTAAAAAAAAATTTAATGAGTTAATGAATATTTCATTTAAAGTTCATAAATTACTTGGATGTAGAGGTGTGACCAGGTCAGATTTTAAATATCATAAAAATAAATTTTATTTATTGGAAACTAATACTCAACCGGGTATGACAAAACTTTCTTTAGTCCCAGAAATTTGTCAGTACAAAGGCATTAGTTTTATTAAATTAATTGAATTATTATTAGATGATGCATCAACGAATAAATAAAAAAATTTTTGTCTACTTATTTATTTTTATTTCTCTAGTAACTTTGACAAATACTAAATTATCTTATGATTTTTATAAAGTAAAAGAATTTGATATTAGAGGTCTAGATTATGAAGAAAAAGAAAAAATTAATAACGATTTAAAAAATTTTAAAGACATAAATATATTTACTTTTAAAAAAAAGATTTTTCAGAAATCATTTTCTCTAATAAGATTATTGAAGATTTTAATATTATTAAAATTTATCCTTCTACTTTAAAGATTGAAATAAAAAAATCAAAATTTTTAGCTTTTACAAAAAAACAAGGTATAGACTATGTCGTCTTAGGAAATGGAAATCTTCTAGAAATTAATGAAAGAAGTCTCAACTTACCTTTTATCTTTGGAGATATAGATGTAAAAAATTTTTTAGAATTTAAAAAGTTGATAGAAATTTCAAATTTAGATTTTACTGAGGTAGAAAATTTATTTTATTTTAAATCAAATAGATGGGATATTTTAACTCAAGATGGTTTAACCTTAAAAATGCCTGCAGATGTTACAATAGAAAAATTAAATTTTATTTATAAAATTATAAATCAAGATAAATTTAAGGATGTAAAAACTATCGATTTTAGACAAAATAATTTAATGATTATTAATGACTAACTTTTCCGAAAATCAATATTTTATTTTAATAAAAAAAAAAAAGATTTTATTTCATGCATTAAACTCTGATGGTAAAGATATTTTAGTAAAAAAAATCCCAATTAACGATTATTCAAATGAAAATGTTATCAATCTAATCAAAAACTTTTTAGATAATAATATTTTCGAAATAGAAAATAATTTAAAAAATTTTATTAAAGAGATTTATATTATTTTTGAAAGTGAACTTTTTTTTGATGTAACAACATCAATTAAATCTAGTTTAGATAAAACAAGTAATACATTGTACAACATCAACGACTCTCTTATCGAAATAAGAAATCAATTTAAAAAGTATTCACCTAATGATGAAATTATTCATATGATAATAAATAAATATGAGATTAACAACAAAGATTATCAAATTCTGCCTGAAAATGTTATTAGTGAAAATTTAATAGTCCAAATAAACTTTATTTGTCTGAAAGATTATATAATTAAAGATTTAAAAAAGATATTTTCTGAATATCAAATTTCGTTAAAAAAAATATTAAGCTATAATTATTTAAAGGGAATAGAGTATGATGGTAGTAATGTTATAGATAAAGCAAAAATTAGTATTCATGGTCTTCACAAAAATGAAGTTCTAATAACGAATAAATCTCCAAAAAATCTCCCTTTTTTTGAGAAATTTTTTAATTTTTTTAGTTAAGCTGTATTTTATAGTAACATTTGTTGTTTTCATTAAATCCTAAACTAATTGTAAATATTCAATGTGAGTTTATTAAACCAAAAAACAATTAAAAAAACTGTGCAATTTGAAGGTGTAGGTCTTCATAGTGGCAAAATTGTAAAACTTACAATTAAACCTTCACATCCAGATACTGGAATTATTTTTAAAAGAATTGATTTAAAAGATAACAATATAGTTTACCCAAGTTTTTTAAACGTTAGTAATACATCTTTGAACACAACTATATCTAATGATTATGGTGTTAAAGTATCTACAATAGAACATTTAATGGGAGCATTATTTAGTCTTGGAATTGATAATGCTTTAATTGAAATTAATAGTGAAGAGGTACCTATACTAGACGGTTCTGCGAAAGAGTTTATAGAAAAAATAATAGCTGCTGATTTTGTTACAAGTAATAAACCGATTAAGATTATAAAAATAAATAAAAAAGTTGAATTTAAAGATGATAAGAGATTTATTTCAATCGAACCATCAAAATTAAGTTTAGATATAGAATTTGAACTCAAATATAATAATAAAATTATAGGCAATCAAAAAAATAATATTAATGTTTATAATGATGAATTAAGAGATATTTTAAATTCTAGAACTTTCTGCCTTTATGAGGATATAGAGGCAATAAAAAAAAATGGATTAGCAAAAGGTGGAAGTTTAGATAATGCTATAGTAGTGAAGGATGAAAATATACTTAACGAAGGTGGGCTCAGAAATCCTAAAGAATTTGTTAATCATAAAATCCTAGATTGTATTGGTGATCTTTTTACCAGCGGTTATAGAATAATTGGAAAAGTCAAGTGTTCTCAAGGAGGACATTATTTAACTAATAAAATATTGAGAAAAATATTTAGTGACAGTGATAATTTTTCGATTATTGAAATTCAAGAGAGAAATTTACCTCATACTATTATCAATAAAACTATATTAAGATCTATAGCATAATATTTTTTTATCTTTATAATTAAAATATTTTATAATTATGAAAAAAATTTGCTTATTAATATTTTCTTCTATACTTTTTTTATATGCTTGTTCTAAAGATCAAAAAGAAATTTCTGCAATAAAAGAAAACAAACAAGATTTAGAAATGATATCTGCTTATAGGGATGCTCACGTCGCATTACAAGAAGGAGATCCATATTTTGCGTCTCAAAAATTTTTAGAGGCTGAACTTTTATTTCCACAATCAGAATGGGCCCCCCAAGCAGCTCTTATGGCATCTTATTCATTTTATCTTCATAATTTTTATACTGAGGCACTTTCGAATTTAGAAAGATTTATTTTAATTTATCCAAAATCAAAAAACTTGGCTTATGCACATTATTTAATTGCAATTTGTTATTATGAGACTATTGAAGATGAAAAAAGAGATACGGGTCCCATCATCAAAGCTAGAGAAAAATTTAAATTTATTATTGAAAAATATCCAAATACAGAATTTGCTTTAGACTCCAAATTTAAACTAAATTTAATTGAAAATATTTTAGCTGCTAAAGAGATGTACTTAGGAAGACATTATCTAAAAAAAGAAAAATGGATAGCTTCAATTAATAGATTTAAAAATATTATTGATAATTATGAACAGACTATTTTTGTAGAAGAAGCATTACATAGATTAGTTGAAATTAATTACAGATTAGGTCTAATCGAAGAGTCTCAAAAATATGCAAATACTTTAGGATATAATTATTTATCAGGCGAGTGGTATAAAAAATCCTACAAAATTTTTAATCAAAATTATTCAACACAAATTAATAAAAAAATTAAAAAAGATAAAAAAGGTGTTATAAAAAGATTTAAAAAACTTTTTGATTAATATGAATAAAAATTTAATCCAAAAGGAATACAAAAAAAAAGTAAAAATATTAAATCACTATAATCAAAAATATTATAATGACAATATTTCTGAAATTTCAGACTCAGAATTTGATGAACTTAAAAAAGATATAATTGACTTAGAAAAAAAATATAGTTTTTTAAAGTCCAAAGACTCGCCATCACAAATAATTGGTCATAAACCCTCAAAAAATTTTAAAAAAATTTCCCATAAAATTCCTATGCTTTCACTTTCAAATGCTTTTAGTGAGGAAGATCTTGTAAATTTTGAAAAAAAAATACTCAATTATCTTTCTAAAGAAAAAAATTTCAATATTACCTATACTGCTGAGCCAAAAATAGATGGAATTTCTGCATCTTTAACATACTCAAAAAAAAAATTAATTAGGGGATTGTCAAGAGGTGATGGAAAAGAAGGTGAAGATATAACATTAAATCTTGCCACAATAAAAGATATCCCAAAAATTATTTTATCAGAAGATTTTCCTGAAGAAATTGATATTAGGGGAGAAGTTTATATACAAAATAGTGATTTTGAATACTTGAAGGAAAAGTTTGCAAATCCAAGAAATGCAGCATCAGGTTCCTTAAGGCAAAAAAACCCTGAAGATACAGAAAAGATACCTTTAAGATTTATTGCATACACGTTTGGTTTTGAGAAAGGCTTGAATATTAACAATCAATTTGATTATCTTAAAAAGTTAAGTGAATGGGGATTTGAGACTAACCCATTAAATAAACTAGTTACTGGAGTAAAAAATTTAATTCAAAATTATAATGAGGTAGAAAAAAAAAGAGCAAACTTAAATTTTGATATAGATGGCATTGTTTATAAAGTAAACGATTTTAACTTACAAAAACGATTGGGTTTTGTTGCTAATGCTCCTAGGTGGGCTATCGCACATAAATTTTCATCAAATAAAGCAATTTCTAAAATTTTAGATATAGATATTCAAATAGGAAGAACAGGAGCTTTAACACCGGTGGCTAAAATAAAACCTATAAACATAGGTGGGGTATTAGTTTCAAATGCAACTCTACATAATGAAGATGAGATAAATAGAAAAGATATAAGAATAGGAGATACAGTGACTGTAGAAAGAGCGGGTGATGTAATTCCGCATATTCTTTCAGTAGATATTAAAAAAAGACCAAAAATTTCTGAAAAATTTATTTTTCCAAAAAAGTGTCCCTCTTGTGGGTCTAAAACAATTAAAGAATTTAACTTTATCACCAAAAAAAAAGATGCTGTAAGAAGATGTTCAAGCGAGGGTTATGATTGTGATAAAATTTCTATAGAAAAATTAAAACATTTCGTTTCAAAAGAAGCTTTTAATATTGATGGCTTTGGAAAAAAAATTGTTGAAAGTTTTTGGAAATTAGACCTAATTAAGTTTCCTCAAGATATATTTGAGTTGGATTATAAAAAAATTGAAAAATTAGATGGTTGGGGGAAGCTTTCGGTAGAAAATTTAAAGTATTCGATTAGTGATAAAAAAAAAATTTCTTTTGAAAGATTAATCTATGCTTTGGGAATAAGACATATAGGTCTTGAAAATGCAAAAATACTATCAAAATATTTTGGAACTTTCTCAAGATTTATAGATTTAGCAATTAATAAGAAATTTGATGACCTTATGAACATAGATGGTATTGGTGAAACTCAAGTTAATTCAATCAAAATTTTTTTTTCAAATAAAATGAATCTAAAAATTTTAAATGAATTAGGTAAGATTTTAACTATTAATAACGCTGCAATAAAAAAAAAGAATGGCTTATTAAATAATAAAACTTTCTTAGTTACAGGAAAACTTAATGGAATTAGTAGAGCTGAAGTTAAATCTTTAATTGAGGAAAATTCTGGCACAACAGTCAGTAGTGTATCAAAAAAGTTGAATTATTTAATTGTTGGAGATAAACCAACAAAAAGAAAAGTTTCAAATGCAAAAGAACTTAAAATTAAAATAATCGATCAAGAAAAATTTTTAAAAATGCTAAATAAAACTAGCTAGCCATTTTTTTTCTTTTAAAGATAAATATTTTGAAATTTTTGAATAAACTTTGAGATGATATTTAAATAAATAATCTTTTTCTGTAGAATTTAAAAGTTTAAAATTTATTAGGTCTTTTTCGATAGGTGCCAGTGTTAAATTTTCAAAAAATATTTTCTTTTTAACTTTGTTCACATAAACTAAATTTTCAATTCTAATGCCAAAATTATTTTTTTTATAGTAGCCCGGTTCATTACTTAAAATCATACCTTCTCGAATTTTAATCTTATTGTATTTTGAGATAGACTGAGGACCCTCATGAACATTAAGAAAGAAGCCAACTCCGTGACCAGTTCCATGTGAATAATCCAAATTATTTTTTTTTAGAAATTTTCTAGCTCTTGCATCAATTTTTTTTCCAATATTAATTTTGTTAAGATTTGTTGTGGCAACAGCGATATGACCTTTTAATACATTAGTAAAAATATCTTTTATATATCTTCTTTGTTCAGTAAAACAAATAGTTCTAGTAACATCTGTTGTTCCATATTTATATTGTCCGCCTGAGTCACATAAAAAGATATCTTTATTTTTAATGACTTTGCAATTTTTTTTATTTGCACGATAATGAACTATTGCTCCATTTTTTCCTGCACCTGCAATAGTATCAAAACTTGGATATAGAAAATCTTTATTTAATTTTCTAAATTTCTTTAATTTGTTTTGCGCATCAACCTCTGTTATTTTCTTTTTATTTATATTTTTAATCCAATATAAAAATTTTGTTAAAGCTACTCCATCAGTAACGTGCGCTTTTTTCATATGATTGATTTCAACTTTATTTTTTATAGATTTTAAAAGATAAGTTGGATCTATTTTATCTATTATTTTAAATTTAGATTTAATAATATTTTCGTAAAAAATTGAGCATGTGTTTTCATCAATGATAAAACTTTTACCTTTAAACTTTAAGATTTTTTCTGAAAATTTTTCAGTTTCAATGAATTGATTTGAAGCTATAATTTTATTTTTAAATAGTTTTTTACATTTTTCTTTTTTACTGATTAAAAATATTTTTTTCGTTTTACTGATTATTAATCTTGAATTAGGTATTGGACTACTAGGTCCATCCTCACCTCTTATATTTAAAATCCATGCAACATTCTCTGGGGCACTAATAAAAATAAAATCTGATCTAATTTTTTTTAAATAACTAGAAATTTTTTTAATTTTTGATTTTGAACTTTCTCCTACTATACTTTTATCTAAAAAAAAAAAATTAGATTTATTATTTATTTTTTTTTTTTTCTATTTTATCTATTAAATTTTTTTCAATAAATTTAATTTTGTTATATTTCAAAAAATATCTTTTAATTTGTTTAGATGTAAATAGTTTGGGATCAATACCTAAATTTAGGTTTTTAAATAAATTACAATTAATTAATCTTTCAAAATTTACAATTTTAAAATTACTACCTGACTCAATTTGGCTTTGAATTGTATATCTTCCATCAGTGAATAAATAATTTTTATTTTTTAAAATTATAGCTAATCCAGCCGAACCAGAAAAATTAGATATAATTTTTAACCGATTAATTTTTGAATATTCTGTAAAGAAATCATCATTTTTTGGAACAATATATCCGTCAATATCATATTCTGAAAATTTTGCTTTTAGTTTATTTATAATATTTTTCATTTTATTCTTTTTTGATATCTTATCCAACCAGGACTTCTAAGATTATCTTGGTCATCATGATCAAAGTCTTGATTGAATTCAAATTCATCTAACGCATTTTTATCTTCTTCAAAAAAAGAATTCTTTTCTAAGTTTTCATTAGGTAGTTCATCTATAAATCTCGATGCCATACTATCAATCCAATCTCCTTGATAAAATCTGTTCATTGAAAAAGATATTATTGTCTTTTTTTTTGCCCTTGTTATTCCAACATAAGCCAATCTTCTTTCCTCCTCTAAGCCACTTTGTCCTTTTTCTTCTATTGATTTTTGGTGAGGAAAAAGACCCTCTTCCCAACCTGGCAAAAATACAACATCAAATTCTAGACCTTTGGCTGCATGCATTGTCATCATATTGACTTTTTGCCCATCCCAATCTTGATCAATTGAAGTAGCCAAAGAAACATGTTCTAAAAAACTTTCAATATTATCGAACTCTTTCATAGCGCTCAATAATTCTTTTATATTTTCAAGTCTATTTTCATTTTCAATATCTTTTTTATTTTTAAGCATCGCAGAATAACCAGACTCATCTAAAATTGTTTGTAATAACTTTATGTGATTGATATTTTTATCATTAAGATTCTCTCTCCATTTATTAAGACAATTTAAAAATATAGATAATCCCAATTTTGTTTTTGGTTTTATTAAATTCTTTTCTATCATTTTTCGAGATGCAAATTCTAAACTCACCTTTTCTTTTTTTGCGAATTCATGTATCTTTTTAATTGTATTATCTCCAATAGAACGTTTTGGATTATTAATAATCCTTTCAAAAGCTAGATCATCTTTATCTTGATAGACCAATCTTAAATAAGCAACAC
>MDTG01331407.1_pt1 | contig 14598 bp, 13 predicted proteins | sample 811421 | NCBI WGS metagenome assembly MDTG01 (sample SAMN05326645, study PRJNA326480) | marine metagenome | isolation source: seawater | place: Pacific Ocean: South East | collected 2011
ATTATTACAATTAAACTTATCTTTAATAGACTGAGTAAACCCAACCGGCACCGTTGATTTAATAATCATTGTCGCATCAGGGTTTATAGCTAATACGTCAGCAATTACAGCTTCAACTGAGCTTGTATTAAAGTAATTGGTTTGTGGATCGTAATCTGTGGGAGTTGCTATAACTACAAAGTCTGCATTTTCATAAGCTGTTTTTTTATCTAATACTGCAATAAAATTTAAATCATGCTTTTGTAAAAACTCTTCGATTTGTTGATCAACAATCGGAGATTTTTTGTTATTAAGTAATTTTATCTTATTTTGATCAATATCTAGCGCAATGACCTCATTATACTGAGCTAATAACATTGAATTTGATAAACCAACATAACCAGTACCAACAACCGCTATTTTCATTTTTTTATCTCTATATTGCTCAATAAGCTGTCAATAATACGTTGGCTTGCTTGTCCGTCGCCATAAGGGTTATGTGCTCTGCTCATTTCTTTATAAAGCGAAGGCGATTCAATTAATTCGCTTACGGTACTTACTATTTTAGCTACATCTGTCCCGACTAATCTAACTGTACCTGCTTCAACAGCCTCAGGTCTTTCAGTTGTATCACGCATTACTAAAACAGGTTTACCTAAACTTGGCGCCTCTTCTTGCACACCGCCCGAATCAGTTAAAATAAGGAAAGACCGATCCATCAAAAACACAAAAGGTAAATAATCTTGCGGTTCAATAAGCTTCACATTAGGTTTATCAGCAAGTAGACGATTTACTGGCTCTTGTACATTAGGATTTAAATGCACAGGATAAACAAAGCTGTGATCTGGATATTTAATTGCTAATTGCGAAATAGACTCACAAATACGCTCAAATCCGCCACCAAAGCTCTCACGACGATGACCTGTTATTAATACGTAAGGTTTATCAATAATACCAGCAAACTTTTGAGTCATCATTTTTTGCGTATCGTCAGTCGCAAGTACTTTATTTCTGACCTGCAATAAAGCATCAATAACTGTATTACCTGTAACAACAATATTAGAATTAGATACATGCTCACGCAACAAATTATCAGCCGATGCTTGAGTTGGCGCGAAGTGCTTAGCAGTAATAACTCCAGTTAGCGTACGGTTTGCTTCCTCTGGCCATGGGCTATATAAATCGCCTGTTCTTAAACCAGCTTCAACGTGCCCTACTTTAATTTGCTTATAAAAGGCCGCCATTGATGCCGCAAACGTCGTTGTAGTATCACCATGAACCAAAACCCAATCAGGTTTAAATTCCTCTAAAACATCACGTAAACCGAGTAATATTTTACTCGTAATGTCGTATAAGTCTTGTCCTGGCTTCATAATATCTAAGTCATATTCAGGTACAATTTTAAAAAGTTCTAGTACTTGATCTAACATTTCTCTATGTTGTGCAGTTACACAAACTCTAGACTCAATAGCTGGCTCTTGCGTTAAAGCTAATACAAGTGGCGCCATTTTTATTGCTTCAGGACGAGTACCAAATACTGTTAAAACTTTCATTTATTTTCCTAAAAACATTAATATATTGATTACCTTAAAGTAATAGCGTTCATTGCTCACTATAAGTGCACGTTCTTTAAAAAGTGCTTTTTTATAAAATTTAACCTTACTTAATTACATAATGCAGATTGAGTCGTACCTTACAATAGCCTCAAATAGCCACTAAATATAAGCTTTCGCGCATTCTACTATGAAGTTATATAATTTAAAACGGCCCTGAAACATTAATGACAAACTTTGCTTTTTAGGCACTCTCTGAGGTAAAGTATCGTAAAATTTAAGGGTAAAAGTGTAATAAAAAAGAATGAGTACAAGCGAGTCATCACTGAAGTCACCCCTAGTAACAATTTACTTACCAACAAAGAATCGTTTAGGTTTTTTAAAGCGTGCCGTACGCTCTGTCCTTAGTCAAACATACACAAACATTGAACTAATTGTAGTAAACGATGGCTCAACAGATAACACAAAGCAATGGTTAGATGAGCTAAGCTTGCAAGAACCTAGACTACTAGTGATAACAGAGCAAAAAAGCATAGGTGCATGCGCTGCTCGTAATAAAGCCATAAACAATGCAAATGGGCAATTTATTACAGGTCTTGACGATGATGACGAGTTTTTACCCGACCGTATTAAGACATTTTTAGAAAATTATGACTCAAAATACTCTTTCTTATCACACGGTGTTCTTTGGTTTTATGGGCGAAAAGGAAAAGTAATTGATGCGACTAATAGAGAAATCTCCTTAAATGATATGTTAAGTTATAATTACGCTACCAATCAGGTGTTCACTGAGAGTCATAAACTTAAAGCTATTCAGGGCTTCGACACTACTTTTAAAGCGTGCCAAGATTACGACACATGGGTTAGGCTAGTTGTCGAATTTGGAACGGCTAAAAAAATACATGGTTATTCATATATTCAGCACCAAGGTCATGAAGAAGATCGTATTAGTACGATAGAAAATAAACTCAACGGATATTCACAGTTCTATAATAAGCACAATCAGTTAATGAGCAAGAAAAATAAAATAAATCAAAATTTTATGTGCATTTCAGCTAGTAAAAAAAGATACCATTTTTGTGTATATTTAAAGCATTTACGAGGCGGTTTTTTTATAAAAAAAACACGCTATTTACTTTCAAGTAACTTCCCCTTATTAGCCGGATTGCGTTCTAAGGTTTTAAAATGAGTGAAGCATTAATTTATATTGTTGGCACCCATTCAACTGAAACCAAAGGCGGGATAAGCAGTGTATTAAAAGCATTTGAAGAAAGCTTTTATAATTTAAATGAAAAATTTGAAAGAATTAATACACATAATGATCAAAAAAGCAGAGTAATCTACTTTTTTATCGCTTGGATAAAATTAGTAACTCATTCATTTCGAAATTTAAAATCAAGAAGAGTTTACTGGCTTCATTGTGGCCCTTGGCTTTCCATGTTGCGAAAATTTATTATTGCTATTACTGCTAAATTATTAGGAGGCGAAGTTGTTATCCACTTTCACTCTCCTACATTGTCAAAATATATGCAAAACAAATGGGGGGTATTTTTAATTAAATGCTTTCTTTCACCTGTGGATAAAGTTGTTGTAGTTACTCCATGGTGGAAAGAGTTATTAGCTCAAAAAGGAATAAAAAAAGAGATATTAGTTGTTGCAAACCCTCTATCTCACAAGTTATTTAACTTTACAGAACGGAACATAGCGGATAAAAAACCAATAGGCCATATCGTTAAGTTAGTCTCAATGGCTAGATTAATTGATGGAAAAGGCATTGAGCTAGTAATTAAAACTATGGCCGAACTTCCAAATATGACTCTAAAAATAATTGGTGATGGCCCCTTAAAGAGCGAATTAAAGCAACTTTCACAAAGTCTAAATGTACAGTCTAGAGTAAGCTTTTTAGGATGGCTTGAAGAAGAGGAAAAGAGTAAAGCACTATCAAATAGTGATATTTTTTGTTTACCTTCAATTTACGACTCTTTCGGTGTGGTTTTTATAGAGGCGATGAGCTTAAACCTTCCTATAGTTGCATTTAATAACGGACCCGTTGCAGATATAGTAAAACCTCACGTAGGTATTACGATTGAAAAATACAACGTAGAACATTTAAAAAAAGGCATTGAAGAAGTAGTTAATAATTCAAATGATTACCGTTTAAATGGCAAACCTGAAGTATTGAATAACTATAACCCCACATCACTAACAAAAAAAATAATTACATATCTCAAGCAGTAACGGATAATAAAAATAGTTTTCGCTAAACTGAGCGGGATGCAACTTTATCGGTAGTCAGCAAAAACACTCTCAATTATAATACACAAATTATTGCAACTCTTCCGGAGCCCTTTTGAAAGACAAACCTATTACTTTGATAATTTACGGCAGTGGCGGACATAAAGAACAGATGAAGAGGCTTCTAGCATTGATGCAATCACACACTGATTTTAATTTTGTATCAATATCCGACACAGACGACCATTTCAATTCGCTTAAACATTTTCGCTGTCCTGAACCTCGAGGTAAATTTAGTATTTGGAAAGCCCCTTTTCAACTGGCTAATAATTCACTCACCACTTCAATACAATGTTTAAGTATTTTAAAAAACTTTCAAGTTAAAGGTTTAGTGTCAACAGGCCCAGGCATGGTTGTACTACCTGCTATTATATTTAAGTTGCTTGGTAAAAAAGTTATCTTTTTAGAATCCTGGTCTCGCTTTTATACCCCTTCATTAACTGGGAAAATTATGTATCGAATTGCAGATACATTCTATATTCAGAATGAAACACTACAAAGCACTTACCCTAAAGCGATTTTTTCAGGAAGATTATGAATATTTTTGTTACTGTTGGCAGCACTCGCTATGACTCTCTATTTTTCGCCGTTGAAAAAGCCTTAAACGCTAACCACAACGCTATCTTTCAAATTGCTGACGGCGATTATAATCATGACAAAATCACCACAATACGATTCGTTAAAAACATAAACGAATATTATCAAAATGCTGACGTTATAATTACCCATGCAGGAGCTGGCAGTGTGTATAACCTTTTAGAAATGGGTAAAAAAGTAATAGTGGTTCAAAACACAGAAAGGGTTGATCCACATCAACAAGATCTTGTTAAGTTTGTAGAAGAAAACCATTACGGCTTAGGCTGTTATAACGTGTCAGTGATTGCTGATAAGATAAATAAAATAGAAAATTTCCAACCCGTTCCTTATATAAATAAAGAATTCAATAAAGCAAAAGAGATATGTGAAAGCTTACAATTACTTTAAAAGTAGGCCTCTCACATCCCTCTTTTAACTAGTATATTTCTCTCCATTAGCGTCCAATACCAATTATTAAATAAAGTCTGGACACACAACGCCACAATCACAGGTGTTAATAATGATAAATAACCTAATTCCAATACAATTATTATTAGTAATAGTGAAACACAGCCTGAGAAAACAATCGCCTTATAAAATGGAATATGGTTTGTAGCAGCAATTAAGTTCATTGACAGTTGCCTGTTTACATCTAAAAAAATCATAAGGCTAAAAAACACAAGCACATAAATACTTGGCAAGCTGGTTTTAGAGTCTATCAATTTAAGCAATTCAGGAACAATAACAAGGACCGACACACTCCCTAATAAGCATGTAATTAAACACACTAACCTCACTTTAAACTGTAATTTTTTTACTAAAGAAAAATCAGCATCTTGAATTGCTCGGTTCAATATAGGGGTTACAACAGTCATGTATAATAGGCTAACCGAAGACAGTATTGTAAATAAGTTAAGAGCTAGAGAGTAGCTAGCAGACTCAGAGGCTGTAAAATAGTATGCAACAATCAAAATAGAAAGCTTTGTCAGCATAAAATTCCCCAAAGAAACAACACCTATACGCCCTGCATTCGGTAATAGCAAAATCAATGTACTTTTTGTATCTTGCCAACGAGTTTTAACGTAACCATGGAGCATTTTAAGCTTGTTAATTTCGTAATTAGCGCTTACGTAGTAAATAATAGCAGAAAGTAGCCTAGCGATGGCTATAGCCATCAAGGTGTAATCATAAATAATCAATGTTATAGCAAAAGCAAAAAATGTTAAATTGCTAAAACTCGTTACCTTATAAATACTTGCTACATTATTAGTGCCAAAAAACAGGGCATTATAAAGTAAACAAAAAATATTTATAATGATTGCTAAACTATAAAGTAGCCACACTAAAGAAATGTCTAAATCCGATTTAGCAGCTATAGGGTTTAAAAAAAAGAAATAAGCAGCAACGAGTATCACAACAGTAATAATAGCAATGAAAAAAAATACAAACTTTGCACTATTTATTATTTTAGAAAAGAGTAAGTAATTAATGCTATTTTTATCAGTGTGCTCACAGACACCAACTTTATTTAGGCTTTGCGCCCCACATAAAACATAATTAATCTGCCTTGAAAATGTAGTACTTAAACCAAAATCGAATACAACAATTAAGGCATAAAAAGCAACAAAAACCATCCAAAGAGAAAACTCTGCCTCAGTAAAAGCCACAAGAGCAAAAGGCATAATAATCAGGCTGCTGGCAATACTAGAAAAACGTGAAAAATACCCCCAAAATAACGCCATTATTTTTTAATCTTATCTAAAACAGCCAAAGCAGAGCCAATAAAACAACCCACAAACCAACTCAACTTAAAAAACTTCGCAACTTTAAAATACGCTTTATAAGCCACAAAAAAGCCACTACGATGAATCAAATACCGCATATAATTACCGTAGAACTTTAGCTTATTACGCCCTGCCACAAGTTTAATTAAATTATAATTATTTAATACAACTTCAAACCTTAAAACCATACCTTTAGGGTTCTTCATAGCCAATGTTGCATAAGAATTAGTTAAACCATCTGCTTGATATTCAATTTCTTTAAACGCCAGATTAGTGCAGTAATATTTATAATCTGCATCAAATAGAACTGTAATAACCGCCTCAGGCATAAATTTTTCATCAGCGTAGACAGGGAAGGACTTATCTTGAAATAAAGACGTTCTGATAAAATCACAACGATCTCCCTTCATATTATATTTATAAGAATTTTCAAGTAATGTAGATTCCATTGGATCATTAACAAAGCACTGAGCACTTGGCTTTTGTGTGGCCATATCTAAACACAGGCCAATAATCCCCGCAATATCGTCACGCTGAGCCTGCGACTCCCAAATACTTTTCACTTGCTTTAGTGCGCCTTCAACCAACTTATCATCAGAATCTAAAATAAGCGTTAGCTCCCCTCGAGCTTGTGAAAAAAAAACATTCATGCACGAATGTTTACCTTCGTTAGCTTTTTTTATATATTTTAAATCTACTATAGCCTCAGCTTGAACCATTGATATGAAAGCAGCGATATCGTCAGTGCTGCCATCATCAACAATTAGCCACTCAAATGAAATTTTTTCATCAATATTTAACAATAAACTTGAATATAGGCGGGGCAATAAGTGAGCTCGATTAAATACCGGCGTACATATAGAAAAATCAACACGCATCACTTTACATCCAACTTAGCCGAAAGCTCTTGAGTTGAAGTTTTAACGATATCTATTTCAACCATAGATTTATGCGCATTCATTGCTATTTTCTCAAATAAGCTTCTATTTTCAACTAACTCTCCAACTAAAGAGCTATACTCATCCATATTATAAGGTTTAGCTAATAAACCTGTTTTATTATGCTCAATAAACTCTGGTATAGCACACGTAGAAAAAGACACCGTAGGCAAACCTGACGACATGGCCTCACACATTGAAACCCCTTGTGCATCCATACGAGTAACACCTAAATAAATACCGGCCTTTTGATGAACCTCTGGTATTTCAATAGGTTGTAAAAAGCGTGAATTTAAACAGAAACGATTTGTAATATTTAATTTTTGTGCAACACTTTTAATTTTCTCTTCATCTGGGCCCATACCATAAAGAGCAGTGTGAATATTAGGAGGCATTCTTTTTGCTGTCTCAAGAACTAAATCAACAGCGTATTTACCACGATAAGTTAAGGGTCTAATACTTAATAACTTATCCCTATCAGCCCAACGATCCGTAAAGCAAAAGTTTGCTGTGTCTATACCATTGGCAATAACAAGTGACTTTTTACTCAAGTCAACGCCTGTATTTTTTATAGCCTCTTTTAGCATCCATTTTGAGGGAGTGATAAATTTAACAGGCATATCTGACTCAACAAACTCAGTAAGCGTGTTTATCATTCTTTTTATTAAGTAATAATCACGGTACAACCAACGAGCAATACTTTTCGGTGAATGCCACGAAATATCATCACGCCTATCACTCCAAATAGTTTGAGCTTCAACACCGTGAATAAAAAATAATGTAGGGATTTTATTATCTAAAACAAACCGGTACAGCACACCTGCATCAGTTGATTTACTAAAGCGGTGTAATAACAAATGTATCATTACACGGTCTGCATTTAATAATAACTTAACAAGCTCATTAACGGGCCCTAAAATTACAACCGCACCATCAATAGTATATGTATGCGAACTCTCACTCGGTACTAACACAGTAACACTATGGCCTTGTGCTATATACTGTTTTGAGCGAGTATGAGCAAACATGTGGCTGTAAGGGCTACTTTGTGAAGGGTAGCGGCCAGTGAGAATAACTAAATTCATAATATAAATCCTGAAACCTTTAAGTCTGGTGTATTAACTTAATAATATATTCTTATTACAACAAGTTTGCTGTATTCATTGAAGCAGGCAGTACTTTAAAATAGTAACAAAGCTTTCCTTTATAGTTCATATATAGGAAAGCCAAGAAACATATTTTTATTATATATTGGCGAATAAGAGTAACTTATCGCCATTGTAAAAAATTTGAGCAGAAATTATTAAATTATAAATAAAAACAAAGCCAAAACTTACTCTAGCGACTTTTATCAGTCGCATTCAAAGAGCCAAGCATCACTCCAATTAAAATACCTGCCGTTCCAGATCCCCAAATATGACCACTGAGTTGAGAAAGCACTAAAAGAGTAAAGCTTGCTAAAAGAATAAAAGGAGAGAAAAAATTTATATTTTTAATTGTTTGTTGGTGCGCTTTGGCAAACGTATAAATATAAAAACTACAAACGGCTAGAAATGTAAATATTCCATAAAAATTTAATATGTCAGCCCCATCAACCTCTGACGTTGCTGAGCCGTCTGAGCGTTTTAAAGATAGCGCTTCACCTTGGCCGAATAACTGCTCAAACAAACTGCTATGATGTACTACAATGTCAAAGTTTTCTGCAGTCATAGCATCACGCCCTGATAATATAATCCCTAGAATGCCTGCTTTTTTATATAAAAAAATCATCCGATCGTATAAACCTAAGGACTGTAGCATTTCTACAGCTAAAATTATGGTTACAAAAATCAAAGTAATTATGGGAATAAAAATGCTCGTTTTTAATAATGTAAATGAGTAAAGTTTATGCCGTTCATTTACTATAGGGACTAAAAAAACAATTAATAGGGAAGCTAAAATAGTCGTTTTGGTCGATACACTAACGCCACAAAAAACAGTGAATAAAGAAAGTAATAAATACAGCTTCTTACTTTTATGATTCCAGCACATATGTAGCATATAAGTAAAAGCAACTAAAAAAGCACCACCTAGCTCATTACCGGCCATAATTAACCCCGTAGAGCCTGCAGTTTCCTCACCACCAAAGTCATAAGTGCTTTTTCCTAAACCTATGGCACCAATAATAAAGTTAATACTTAAAATAACGAAACCAAACTTTAAGATTTTATGCGTGCTTCTTAATGCAAATTTTGGTTCGCTTTTATACCATTCACGATATAAGAAAAATATACAAACAGGTGTCAAAACTTTTATAGCTGTTGAAAAATCATTAATAAAAAAATCTAACCGTGCATGTTCATAAAATTGATAGAGAGGGCCAATAAAAATTAAGATAACTAAAAACAATAATATATTAAATTTCAATATATTTTCTTGGGCGATCAAACTCAATATCAACATTAACAAAGGGACTTTATAAATAAGAGATGCTTTAATATCTATCCCTAAATATATAATTGAAAAACCCGACAACATATCAGTTAGTAAGTACACCGACATCATGGCAACAGCCAATTGAGACCAAAATTTACGGTAACTCCCTATTGTAAGATTTATCATTTAATTGCCGTACAGCTCTTCTCGTTTTTCGTTAATTCCTAAAAACAAAGACACAACACAAGCAAAAAAACCACTAAAAATAAACCCTACAATACACAGTAGCGCTCTGCTCGGTGCTGATTTTTCTTCAGGAACAACCACCTTCGCAACAGTTTCAAACATGGTTTCTTTAGTTACTTGTGCTAGCAAGCTTGCTTTAGTTTTCTCCGCTATTAGCCCAAAGAAGATTTCTTTTAACTCGCTTAGTTGAGTGCTTTGAGCTTTACTAGAAAGCACCTCAATATATCTTTCGCTCTCATCAATTGTTCTTTGCTGCCAAAAATAATTTATATCTTTTACTAACAGTTCCAACCACTCAGCGGCCAAATAAGGCGAATAGTAAGTTAATGATATACTTACAATGCCTTTTTTTGATTCATATTCAATAGCAATATTCTTTTTAAGAAACTCATAGGCTTCCCATGCCGTTGGTTCGACTTGTTTACCAGGAGGAGCCTCTCGTACCCATATATCATTTTCAGCATCATAGAGTTCAGAGTCATAAATTAACTGATTAGCTTGCTCATCCCAGCTTTCAGCAGCAATTAAAGGAGCTATTAGCTTATGGCGCTCTATAAATGCCTGTAAAAAAGAACGTGATGTAAGTAACTCAATAGCAACTTCAGTTTTATTTTCACCACCACCACCGAGGTTAACGCCCGCTAAACTTGCAATGCCACCAAACTGCCCTGCTAATTTTGATAAACTGCCTGCAGAATCTTCTCCTTTAGGCATATAAATACCCTTAGCTTCATATTCGTTTGGTTTTGATATAGCATAAATTACAGTTGCTAAAGAACAAATAAACGTAAAACTAATTATAAAGAGCTTATAGCTCCAAATAATCTCGATAAGATGAGATAACTTTATATCATCTGACTTTTGATTTTGAGCTTGATTTTGACTAGTCAAATTTACATCCATTTAGTTAGTTTGATTTTTTAAACATTAAAAATTCTACATATTTATTATGTACATCAAAGTGTAACCAATAAAAACACTATTATTTTCAGTTAACCACTTAAGCTGTAAGCTATATTACTGAACTTTAAATAGGCGACGAATCCTAACACTAATTCGCCAAATTCTTAACATAAAAAAGTAATACATCACAGTGAGTACAATAAATGCGTAAAACATAATATATTCAGGTATGTTGAATACATCACCGAGCACACCTATGACTGCAAGAGAAGCCGAAATAAAGCAAATCACGACGAGAGCTTGGCGGCTAGAAAAACCCAAGCGAAGAAGAATATGATGTAAATGTTCACGATCAGGCTTAAAGGGGGATTGGCCTTTCTTTACCCTACGAGCTATTGTAGAAACAGCGTCAATAATAGGCACGGCTGCTAACCAAAGGGCAGTTACGGGGCTAAATGCACGGTCGGTCGATTGTGAACCTTCGAGTAACAGCCACACCACAGTAAAACCAATAACCGTACTACCAGCATCCCCCATAAAAATCTTAAAACGTTGCCCTAGCGGAATACCTAAATTCATTAATATATAAGGAATGGTAGCAACCACAATTGCAGCACAGAAAGCCATTAACTCACTTTGACCATTAAAATAGAATAAAATCCCTAAGGAGCTAAATGTTATAGTTGCTAAAGCACCTAATAAGCCATCAATACCGTCAACCATGTTAAACGCATTAATTGCACCAACAACACAAATAACGGTCATCATATAACCAAAAAACGACAAGTTAACATTTACGTCGCCAAATATAGCACCAACATTATTAAGAATTAAGCCACCAAAAAGCATCATCAAAGCAGAAATAACAATTTGCAAAATTAAACGAAATCGAAAACTGATATCGTATAAATCGTCTAAAACGCCAACAAACAAAAGAATACTGGCACAGCTTAAGTAAAGCATTGCAGAAGATATTGTATTAGGAAAGATGATTAGATAAGAAAACACAACGATAAATACCGCTAAACCACCAACAAGGGGAATGGAGCCACTATGCTGCTTCCGAGCATTGGGTTGGTCAACTAAATTAATCAAAATTGCAAATTTTCGAAAGACGAAGAGGCTCATAAATGAGCTTATAAATAACGCAAAAGTTGTTAGAATCACAAAAAATCAACCTTAAACAATTTCCAACTCCTGAATTATTCCTAAAAAGATCACGATAGATGAGAACAAAATTAGGCAATATTTATTAAACTAAATAGATTTAAAGATTATCTTTAAAATAGCGTAAACGTTTTTAAATTTAAAAAAACCTTAAGCACGTAAAAAAGCGCCGCAATCATATAAGAATCAAGTAAAGTATACAAGATTACACCCTGTAAAACTGTAAAACTTCGTAACCCAACCTTGACTTAAAAAGCAACATTAATGGTATGGTACATAATTTTAAAGCCATACTTTTACTTTGAAGCTAAAAGATACATTATTTTTTGGTTGAATAGTTTTGAAAATCTGGCATAAAGTTAATTAACAATCTATAAAAAAGCGCTAACTTAGACATCATAAAACTAGGTGTATTTAAACTATATCCATTTTCAAACTTTTTATTTTTATAATAGCTATCAACATTTTGCCATACTTTTTTTATATTTTTAAACGTAACCGCATCGCAATAATCCTGATTTACAAAAATACTTTGTAAATCAGGTGACATAAGTACAGGGACAACTTCTTTAAAGCAACCATTAATGACTAATGCTCCCCGATATATATCTGCGACCTCGCGCTAAAAATGACTCATAAAGTATTACCTTATTATAGTCAGAAATATTTAGCTCTTGTGTTTCAAGCTCAAAATCGTTAAATAAAACTGTAAACTCTTGGGCAGTCAAATTATTATAGCGCTTTTTGAGTAAAGCTTGTGCACTATGGGCGCGCGCTTTATAAAGTAGAGAAAAAAAAAGCGATACATTTCACCTAATAGCCTAGGGAAATACAAATAAGTTCCCCTCTTAAAAGCGCCCCCTATGTAACCATCAAAAAAGAAATCTGAACTTTTTTGTTAACTCAAACGCGGTATGATAAGGACTTATAAAGTGAGGGTCATTATATTTCCTATGTGACTCAACTAAAAAATCAAATACTTCAACGTCCTTGCTGGTTGCTAGTGCTCCATCAAATTCATAAAAGTTTTTAAAATTAGCCTTAAACTGCCTAGCAATAGGTCTATCAGCACTATTTTTCGGGCCATAACAATACCCACCCTGCATATCATCTTGACTCAAAATTAAGCGCGAATCAAACCCTCCAGATAACGCCAAACACCTTTTTTGTTCAGGAATTAATTTGATTAATGATTTTATTTTACTAGGTACTTGCTCTAACTGGTTACTTGTAGGGCTTATTAAACTGGCTAAACTTTTTTTAGATACAATTTCGCCATTATTAAGTGAAACAATTCCGCCAGGCGGTATACAGGTCACTCCTTGACACTGTGTACAAGGGCCAAAAAGGTGTCCGCGTTTTTGCAGTATAGACTCATGTACGCTAGACACTGTTAATGCAAAATTATCTTTAATCTTTTGCAGCGCAGCAGAAATAATAACTTTTTCATCCTGCTTAAATAAAAAATGAATACTTAAGCCCATTTTATCTATAAAAAAATAATCATCTCCATCTAGAGTGACAACCCCAGAATAAACACCAAAATCTATTTTTTCTAATGCTTGCAACCCAAAAAGTTTAAGATCATTTAATAACGCTTCAAAATTATTGAGTTTTCCCTTATAGATAAACCAGCCAACAATATGCATTGTTTGAGTAGAAAAAGGTATTCAGTTTTATGGATCGCTGTACACCTTTCATTTAGTTTTGTTACTAATAAAGAGTCACTAAATGTTGACGGAATAATTGGTGAGCACACATTAATATAAAGCCCTTTCATTACCTGATCCTTATTACCTAAAAAAGGGCATGGATTTTACAACCTCTACACCACAAGAAAAATTTAAAACGTATAATGAAATTTGAATATAAGTTAGCTTAACTACTTGCAGTAAAAACTAAACTTGATGACAAGCTAAATCTCAAACTAATTAATTTATTTAGTGTACAATAGCTTCACTTAAATATTACGATACACACAGAGTCTATTTAATTTCATCAACCACTTTTTGCCACATTTCATTACTATGCTGCTTATACAGCACTGCATGTTTATTAAGCTCTAATTTCTTATCGGTGAGTTGCTGTAAACACTTTTCTAACCGCTGTTCAATTTCATCTATTGACTCCCCAGAAGCCAGCAATAAACTAGCCACTTCATACTCAGAAAAAAGCTCCTGATACTTATGGCTCCAACCGGTTGCAATACACGGTATAGCTTGAGAAAGCGCACTAACGCAACCATGAAAGCGTGAACTAATCACCAATTTCCCAAATGAAATTAAAGCTTTAACACGAATTGCATCTTCTGGTTCAATTATTTCAATGGGTTTTGTTACATTATCTGCAATTTCAATACACAATGCAGCATCATCAATACCACTGTGGTTTAAAATAACCACTTTCTCACCTAATTTTACTGCTTTATTAGCAAGTGATATTAAAGTTAAAGTGTAATTGTCTCGCCACCATTTATCTTTATTTTTTTTGCTAAGCATTTTAGAGTTAGGCACAATAATAATGTAATCATCAAAGCGTTTATACTCATCCAAAAAAGTCGACTCAAGTAAGTTTGTAAAATCAGGGGATTGATGAACATGTTGAGTATTGTCCAGTAATGCAATTACATGCTCATATGACGGCGTTTCACGAGCAAATACCAAACTTGCATTTGCAAATGCTTGCTGGGCATATTTTTTATTCTTAGGGCGAGTAAAAGGGCCTAAAGATTGCGGCATAAAA
>MDTG01023510.1_pt1 | contig 14597 bp, 14 predicted proteins | sample 811421 | NCBI WGS metagenome assembly MDTG01 (sample SAMN05326645, study PRJNA326480) | marine metagenome | isolation source: seawater | place: Pacific Ocean: South East | collected 2011
CAAACCCTGGTAGTTTTATACATTTTACATAATCGCACAACAAAGAAGCAAAATCTAATTTGTCAAAAAGTAATTTATAAACATCTTCCCACTCACACATCTTCCCCATCATTTTGAGGGCTTCACTTTCATCAAAGAAATCGTTGTTTGGGTCAAATGGGTTGGAATCATTTAGATTTTTTTGTGATGTATTTAGCCATCTAGTAGCTGGGTCGTCAATATTGTTGTTGTACCATTCACTAATAGCTTCAAACTTTACTCGTTTAGGAGGATTAACTTTTAGACCAGAGGTATACTTTCCTATATAAGAAACACCGAGAGTTTTTTTAATATCTATTCCTAAATCCTTACATGAGCCGCGAGCGTCTTCGAAAAAAGATTTCATAATAGACCCTTCCGGTAAATACCGGGTCGTCATATCAAATATTCTACTAAGATAATTAACTGTTCTTGGTCTGGTGAGATATTGTGCATTTTCAAAATGCGGCTCTTTTGTTAACTTAAAAACCTCCGAACTTGGAGAAACATCTAAGATGCTATCTTTTGGCGGCGGCTTTGCTACATTTACAGTTATCTCTACTATGTCTTTACCTACTTTAGGGCCGATTTTTGCTTTATTTTGAGATTCTTGAAAGTTAAAAATTATTTCAGTATTTCCCTGCTCTATAGAAGCAGGCATTCTACTAGCCATAGCTGATTCCAACTCAAGTAACATTGTATTTAAATAATTTGACTCTTTTGTAGCATCAAAATTACTTCCAGGTTCAAAAGAAATACCTCCACTTTTAATTTCTTTTCCAGCTTCAGTTAAATCTTTTGTCATAATTTTAATTCTGACTCGAAGATCTTCAAGTTTTATTTTTATACGGTTGTCATTAAGACCCAATTTATCTCCAGCTGTCCCAATTGGTACACCCGAAGGCCCAACTTTTTCGAAACCAGAAGTGGCAACTTTTAAAGGATCTGTATTTGTAATAATTGAATTAAGCTGTTCTAAATCTGAACCCACTACTCCAAGACCGGATAATAAAGAATTTTCCTCTCCTATTAACTTAGAAAAAACTTTCTCTGTGTAAGCTGCTCCAGAAGTCATTCCACCCCCAAAAGGATTAAAAGCATCGTTCAAATCAAATGGACCAGCTTGACCTAAGTCTATTCTTGCGGAATCATATTCATTTTGATAGTTTATTTTTTTAGTTTCTTCTCTAAATTTTTTAACTATTTCATTCCTAGTCCTAATTGCATGAGCTTTATATTCTTGATATCTTCTTATTGATTGTTCAGAATTATCATCTGCACAAACAACTGGATCTGTAGATGTTGCTAGTTGCCTTCTTGAGGTTACTGAATCATCCTGCTTAAAAACTTCATTTTTTATAAGATCTAGCTTTCTTTTATTTATAAAAAATAATGCTCTATATTTTTGCTTGGGTCTTAACGATGGAGTTCTATATTCAACAAATTTTATTAATGGCTCTGTATTGCCTATCCCATCTAAACTTCTCCAGTGCTGAGAATAATCCCTTTCAACAGTTTCATCGTTTTTTAATGAAATTACATAAAAGGATCTAGAACTATATTCTTGAGATGGCCATCTGGCCATTGCACTGTTTATCTTAGCGTCCGCGTCGTCGTAAATTTTTCTTATTCTTCTACGTCCAGGCTCAGGATTTAACAACCTATTACCTGGTAAGTTTGCGAGGTCGAAACTTTTTGTTTCTCCTGATTCTTCATAATAATGAGCGGGATCCGGGTCAACATCCAAATACCTTCTCATAGCGTCGGCCTTGTGCTTGGCATTGAAATCAATTCTTCTTTTAAATTCTGAATATTCTTTATACTTTTCAAAGATTTCGTCAGTATTATAATTTCGCCTGTGCTCGTTCACAAATGGATAAAATCCATTATGCGCGGGTGATGGTTTCTCAGCACCACCAAAAAATTCAACTTGAATTTTTTCAATTTCATTACTTTCTGTATTGTTTGTTAATTCAGCTGAATGGTTTAAATACCACATTTTCGGCTTCCGATAAGACTCAAAAACTTTTTCTAAGGCTTGCTGTTCTAGGCTTGATATTGTACTTGTAAGTTCATTTGGTAACTTGTCTGGCTTTAATTCAAAGTCAGTCTCCAAGAAAAAACCTATGCGGTCTGTATCAATTTCAAATGGTGGCGGATCAGTAAATGGATCTGGAAAATACATTCTTTTTAAATTTTCTATTCTTTCCTGTGAAGACATTGAGGCGTCTCCATAATCATTCGCTTTGCTGGTCTCCTCAACAAACTCCAGAATCTTTAAGCTTGCATTATATAAAATACTTGATGTAGAGTTTGGTGATTTATATATAAACTCTAATGATGCAAATTGAAAATCTCTTGCTTGACTAGTCCAATCTGTCCCAGATGAAGCGTACTCTAAGTACTTATTTAATTTGCTTTCATCATTATACAAAAAACCATTTTCAGTACAAAGACCTTGGTCGACCATATCAGAATATTTTTGAGCAAAAGATCCAAAAACATCAATCTCTCTAGCTAAAGCAGTGTGTATTATATCTGTAATTGTTGAATATGCTGGAATGCCAACGTGTGCATACCCTCTATTAGTGTATGATGAATGCGGCACCCACCCATGAAGGATTGCTATTGTTGCTTCGCCGAGTAAGCCAAGCTCAGATTCAAACAATATAGATGCGCTTTCAATCATTTTTATTAAAGATTGGTTATATTTTTTTGGTATATTTGATCCTAAAACACCAAATTCTACTGACCTTGCTACTTGACCAATAAAATCTTTAAGTCCATATTTTTCTAAAAGATATGAAATAATTAAAAACTGATTTTGTATTTGATAGTTTGTTAGTGCGTTTCTTAAACGAGAGTCATATGTTGACGCTTGGCGGATATCCATTCCTAAGCCAGAGCCACAGTCAAACCAGCTTTGACTGTCTAAAGAAACGCTTGATTTTTGATCTTCAGATAAAGCTTCCCCAAGTGCTATACCAGAGTCAGTATCGGGAGCTGGTTCAACCAAACCCAAAGCAACTTTAATAGCTAAAATATCTCTTCCAACTTCATTGGGGCGGCGAGGGCCAAATGAGATTTTCTTATCATCTTTTTTAATTTCTATTTTAAAAGGTCTTTCAAATGCCATTTCTTTTATATCCCTATGTTATCGTTATATGTCTACTATTTATATATTTGTAACCTGATCTTTTTAAATAGTTGTTTTTAAGTGCTGGTATATTATTGTATACCGATTGAAAAGAGCTTATCATATTTTTTATATATGAGACTGTTGTAATTGTATTTTGAATTTGAGACAACGGATCTTGAGTTGTTGGACCAACTGCTGTCGCATGAATATGATGAGCCAAAAATTGATTAATTTTGTTTTGATCAATTAGGACGTTATTTATAACTTCAAAGCCATCTTTTATAACATCGAATAATTCGTTAAGACAATCAGCTAAATTGTCACCTCTTGGTACAGGCTGTTGAGCTGCTAATCCAGTTCGCACCTTTTCTTCTTTTGTTGTATACCTATTTGGAGGTTGTCTTGTATCGACAGATTCTCCTGATAGTGTTAATTGTAGATCTGATTCCTGCTCTGTACTAACTGTTGTTCTAGTAACATTTTGCTCTTTTCCAAATTCATCAACATAACTATCGTCTCTTAGGTTGCCATTTCCAACCATTAAATGTATTTTTGGTGCATCAGAAAATGAATATCCACAGGAATCGGTAGGTGTATTAAAATCACCTCCGGCATGTATGTATACATCTCTGCGACCGTGAAGCCTAATACGGTCAGCTTTAACTACAATTCCTGAGCTGGCTCCATTGTTTGCTTGTATTTGTTCTGCTTTAGTTAATTTAAAGTACTCATCAACTTTACACATTTGCGACATATATATCCTGGCGGCGTCCATCGCGGTTCCTGGATGTGTTGAACTATCGGCAAGACGCTCTGCAGAGCCTAATAGAGCGTTTGAAGGGTTAAGGGTCGTGTAAAGTGGACGAGTATCTCCAGATTCTAATGGATAAGGTGCAGACCTGCCAACCACCAGATCAATAGCACCCGCATTATGATAAGAACTGTAACCAGAAAAAGGTGTCAGTCCACCTTCTAAATTTGCTGATTCTGAGTTTACAGGGTCTTCTGGCCATCGGTCGCGGCCGATAACAATTTGGGCGTTAGTGTCTGATTTGCTGACATTTTTAGATACTCCTTGAGCTGTAAAAATCGCTTCTATATCTAAACGATTTGAGTATTTTGGAATAGCTTCTTTAAAATTTAAAGCTCCGCTTGATTTTTGGCCATATTTTGGATTTTCTAAATAATTTTTTTTAGTTTCTTTATTAAAAGACATATTTTAAATTCCTATTGATCTATTTGTTTTATAAATTTTCCTAACCCTTCAGTTGATAATCCATTTCCACTAAGAGACTGCACTAAACATGGTTGATTATAACTTCCTGGTAAGCGTCCTGGCGCAGACACTACCTCATAAAAGCGAGGAAACATAACTATTTTTCTAAACTCTTTTTCACATTCTTTTTCTGCTTCTTTAAATTTAGCAGTTTGTTGGCTAAAATTTACATCTGGATTGAAATAATTCATATATTTATCAATTACGTTAAAATTTGGATATGGCAACATGGTTGTCATCTCCGGTATATGAACATATACTTCTCTTACAAACTCTGTATCTGATGAATTAGAACCCTTGTCTGTTATTTCTCTATAAAAAGATGTTATATTTTCATATTTTTTCCTAAACTGTGTAAATGTTATCACCTTAGACCACAGCATTATTCCGACCAATTGTCCATCTTCTACAGCGCCTTTGACTGCTTCATCTTCTTTGATTTTTTGTATTCTATTTTTTAATACATCTAGCGGATGCTTATTGTATCTTTGGTTAATTATCTCATTTGCAATTCGATTTTTAGCATCAATATTGCTTAAGATAACATCTTGTTTATCTTCTGCCATATTTAATTAATTTGAATTTATTAAATCAAATAACTCCTGCCTATCTTCCTCTGTTATTTCTTCTCTTGTGGATGCTTTTTTTTGAAGCAAAACAGCTAACTTTACAAGCTGTTCATTTGATCTTTGTAAGGTTTCAAGATATTTTGCAGCGATTGTTCCAAATTCTCTATGCTTATCTTCTCCGGTCTTCATATAATCCATAAGACTCATAAGTAAAGCTTTTGTTGCGGCTCTGTCTTCAACTATATTCGCTGTTGCATTTTCAATATAATTTTGAACATTTTGTTTTTTATTCATATAGCTAAATAGGCCTTTATTATTTTTATTACTTTACCCACTTTGTTTTAAATATCCTATATTTTTCTCTAAGTTTGTTTAAGTTGTTTACTACCTGCTTTGTATTTAAGCCGGTAAGTTCTCTTAAGTAAAGATACACTGCTTTTTTATTAAAGATCTCTATATCATCAATATTGTGAAGCAAGACTTTTACTGCTTCTAATACTAATTTTTCATTTTGTTTTAAATTACCAGTATCCCATTTATCTACTTGCTGTAACAAGCAGAGCCAAAATTCAGCCTCTTCTCTTCTTTCAAGATACTCAGGTTCATCACTACTTGCGCCCAAAATATCTGAAGATCCTCTCTCTATGATATTTTCATATGATACTTCTTTTTTTAACTTTTTAGAATTCTTTTTAACTTTATGAATAAACCAATTTTTTGTAACAACTGAGAAATAAGAAAACGCTTTTGATCCTTTATTGGGATCATATTTATCTAAAATGGTAGTTAACCAAACTTTACAATCATCACTGAGTGATTCTATGTTTGGCAAGCTATTGAATTTATATGTAAAAATTATCTTATTAACCATTTCATTAAACGCTGGCTGTATAAGGTCTCCATATAATTTTGATTTTTCATTTTTGCACCCTGACAGGGCGTACTTTACTATTGCTTCTTCGTGAACTTTTGTAAAGTAATCATTTTTTTTTCTAGTCCTGCGACGTCCTCTAGGTCTCTGTTTAGTCATTTATTTGTAAAATCCTGCCTTCTTCTATAATATCATCGGGCTCTTCAATATTTTCTTCTAAAACAAGATCAATATTCTCCAATTTTGTTATCAATTCTTTTGAATGTTCCATTAAAGATTTTAACGTTTCATCACCATAGAACATTTCAAGCTCGTAAACTGACTTTACATGGTCAGAAAAGTCTATTAATAATTGTGATACTGAACTTATGTCTTCGTTAATGGATACAATAGTTTTCAACAGCCATCGAATATAGAATAGAAAAATAACATTTACAGATAAACTAATAATAAAAGCGACAAGCCACACTATAATGTCTCCTTTTTTATATTTTCTTTTTCTTTTTTTATATCCATTTTTGTATTCTCTATATATTCATCAACTATTTTACCAGGTTTATTTTTTTTGAAATTTGATTTATAAACAGATAACGATGGAATTTTAAATACTTCTTTGCTTCCACACTTAATACACAACTGTTCATCGAAATTCATACTGTGTTTTATTTCAAATTTATGTTGACACTTTGAACAACTATAACAATAAATCGGCATTTAATCTGAGCCGGTTGTTTTGTTGTTTTCTGTTAGCAGGTTTGAATTAAAAGTATCATTTCCTATTTTAAAATTTGGTGGATTACATACTGTTAATTCTTCGTGTTCATTCTGTTCAAAAATGAACCCTTGCAAAACAGGAACAATGTCTGTTTGCTCTAAAAGTGATTTTTGAAGTGCCATCATAAGGGCACCCATTGCTTGATTTGAAAGTTTCATACTTTTTCTCCTTTTTTTATTATTATTTTATTTTTTTCCAGGCTGTCAAGAATTCTTTTCCGTTTGCTGTCTCACCTTCTTTAGTTTCATAAAACATAACCTCCTCAAATTCTTCTCCCATAAATAATCTTAGAGATTGCTTTGAGAAATAGTGATAATGACCATCGAATGGCTGGTCGAAATGTATTCGTCGGCCAGTGGGCACCTGTATTATGGCCAGAGAGTTCGGTTTCATTATTTCTAGTAACTTGGCCTTGTAGGGATTTGGGTCATATAGGTGTTCCAGTACATCAAAAGAAGCTACAACATCAAACTTCTTGGTGGTTTGCACATCCTGAAATGGGCAGTTATATGTTTTTATACCCTTTTTTTTGTTTCTTTCTGCAAGATTTGTTGAGATCTCACAACATGAATATTCTATTGATGGAAATCTCTTCTTTAGTTGCTCATGAAATATTCCCCATCCAAAACCTACTTCAAAAAAAGATGCATTATCTGGTATATGGTGACCAAGCTTATTGAGTATAAATTTAGAGCGCGCTTTCATCAATTCCACTCTCCCTGGATCGGGGCCTGCGTTCGATATATTCGATATATCCTTCCAATACTTCTGAGAGTAATATTCTTTTAAGTCGATTTTCGGGTAATTTCGGAAAATATGACTACAAGAGGTGCACCTTATTATATTATTTATTTCATTTACGTGACCGCAGGTCCAACATTTCATCTTTTATTTACTCTTTTTTGCATCCTTAAAAAACTCCATTGCGTTAAAGGACTTATCACATATATACATGTCAAAGTGAGGTTTGCCCAGTTTCACATCGTGATGCTTAGCACCCCACTCTTTTAATTGCTTCTTTGTCGTCTCTGTCCAGTCAATTCCAGAAACTGTCCCTCTAGCTGTCCAATAAACTATTGTATCACCATTATCGTACATTTTATTAATTTTTTTAATGTTTTTTTTAATTGGTATCGCTTTTGTATAATCTCTATCTTCAGGACTAATACAAATTGTTTCATCAATATCTACATAAATAATCATTTTATACTCTCTTTAGGGCCGAACCACTTAGCCTCTTTCATAATTTAACTTTTATTTTTCTTTCTTGTAATTTTAAACTATTAATCTTAGGATCACTGTATATTGAATCACCTGGTATGTGAGTCGTAGAAATTTCTTCTATTACACACCCCTCTACACTACTAAAAGAATGCTTAATACCCCTGGCTATCACTACCGGTTTTCCTGGTTTCATAATTATCTTTTTCCCCTCTAATATTAAAAGGCAATCACCGTGCAAAAGCTCAAATGCCTCCTCTTTTAGTAGGTGGTGATGAGTAGGGTGAGATTGTCCGGGTTGCATTATTATAAGTTTTTTACAGTACTCTCTATTAATCTTATCAATAATAAATGCACCTGATTCTTTAAACTTGTCTAATCCATAGTGACAGGATATTTCTGCTTTTTCTAGGCCGGACAATGCAATAGTTGAAGATTTTAATATACTTTTTACAGAATCTTTTACATTGTTTATTTTTTCATTATTTATTTGTAATTCAACTGCTGATTCGTTGATAGGAAAGTCAGCAATAAATGAACAAGGAGATGGCAAACCTAAAAGTTTATCTATATCTGAGACATTTAATTGTCCCTCTTGAAGGGGCATTGCAAAATAAAAGTCTTCTTGATTTAAAACTTTTCCTTTTGAAATATTTTCTTTTGCGTAGATTCCTCTCTTAAGTCTTTTTAAAGATTCTTTTTCTTTCCTCGACTCACCATTTAGACATGCCAATGCCCAGTCAACCTTATCAATAACTTTTTCCATCTGTTCTACTGTATTTGAGTAACCATTTAAAGAAATATTATCTGTTTCCACTCCTACATGCTTTTCGATAACAGAACATCCCATGGCTACTGCTAGCGGCAATATACTTTCCTCATTTGGATTTTCATGTGTCGATATGCCTATTTCTATATCGGGAAACAACTCTTTCATTTTTTTAATCCTTTTGAGATTAGAACTAGTAGAAGGTGTAGGATATTCACCTATGCAGTGCAAAAACAAAAAATCTCTGTTATTGTGCTTAAATAAATTATAAACTTTTTGCAAAACTTCGTATGAAGCTCCACCCGTAGAAATAATAATTTTTTTATTTATTTTCGACACCTCTCTAAGAAGAGGCCAGTCATCGATTGAACAGCTAGCAATCTTCACGACTGATACTTGCATTTCTGATATCCACTCTAAAGATTCGTTATCAAACGGAGTAGCTATAGTGACCATATTAGAAGATCGAATATATTCTACAATTTCACTAAATTGAGATTTTGAAAGTCTTGTATCATTAAATCTCTTTACAAATTTTAAATCAGAGTTTTTAAAATCATCATGTATAAATGTGTCTAGTTGCCTAAATTGTAATTTTATTCCTGCATTTATGCCCTTTTCTGAGGATAGTTTTGAAAACTTATCTATTATAAGTTTTGCATGATCAACACTTCCTTGGTGATTATTTGCCATCTCAAAAATATAAAACATTACCTAACTCCTAATTTATACAATTTTTCATAATATAAAAATTGCCATTCATAATCAATATCAAACACTTCTTTCTCTTCCATATTATATAACTTTATGTCTCCAGGCCTAGAAAAATCACCCATCCAAACTCCAGAGCCTATCATGCTCATACTGCCAGCATACAAGCAGTGTGCGGCTTCAAAAGTATTCTCTACATACTTGGTGTTCATCACTGCTTGACCTTTTGGCCATGGCGTTATCAGTTGGCCTTTATTGTTCCAAAAATAGTTTTTCTTTTCAACAACTCCAAATAAACCATTATCAGAAGTTTTTAAATATTCTTCATAGAATTTCTCAATTGTCTCTAAAGATAAGAAAGGGGCACAGGCGTTAACCAATATACAATACTTATATGGCAATTTGTCCCACCATTCATACATCAATGACATGGGTGTACCTTCTGAATCTGCAGATTCTTTACTTCTATAAAATACATTTATTTCATGCTTTTTTGCAATCGATATAAGTTCTGGTTCATAAACAGACGCAAAAATATTCTTTTTTGGAATTACTTTTGATTCAGATAATTTCTTCAAGCAGATATCCATTAAGGTCGTTCCGGCGAATGGCCTTATCATTTTTTGAGGGACTCTTTCTGATCCCAACCTTGCTTGTACTAACACGCAGACGTCATTTGCAATTTTCATGATATATTTCTCCACCTCCTAAATTCTCAAATTTTGTATCAGGACATATTTCTTTTACATATTCCCAAAAAAAATCATACTGTTGTTTCCAATGATGTCGGACGATTTCTAAAGGCTGGTTAGTAAATACAGATGGGAGAGTTTTTTTACCCGGTTCAAAAAAATGGTCTCCTGAGAATATTGCGTCAGGACCGTCGCAACCTGTAAAATACACCTTTTCAAATCCAAGCTTTGCGGCGAAAATCTTCATTCTTGCTCCTATTCCAACTTTTCCATAAAATCTAGTATGCATACAAAAAAAATTATCATAATTTTCAAACTGATAATTTTTCCAGCGGTCATGTATTTCAAACCCTACTAGAGTGTTTTGGTTTTTAACAATATCTTTAAATTCTTTACTTTCGATATCTGGTTCGCCCATAATCATGGCGAGGTCAACAGAGATATTTGAAAAGATAGAATTTTTATAAAAATGGTTCATAGACCACAAATAATCATATTTAGTATTTTGCCAACCGCTGGCTGAAGAGGGGCCTCCAGCAACCAACATTAAAGATTTACCTTTATAGTTTTTAAACTCATCTTTGATTTGAAATATTATATCGTCATCAACATACAAATTATCACTAAAATTAGGAAACATTGACAAGCAATCTTTCTTAGACCATTTAGGAAATGGTGATATTGCTCGATGGTGAGCGAACGGATTAATCATGTACATTTTCTTAATTTGTTTCGAGACGGAATCTCTCCTTCCGTTACTCTCTTTATTCCATCACCTAAAGCCTCTTCTAGCTCTCTAACTCCCCTAACAAGCTTTATTAACCCTTGAGGCTCAACTGATGCTAGATGATCTGAACCCCACATCGACCTATCTAATGTAATATGTCTTTCTAATATTGTGGCGCCAAGATAAATTGCAGCGACTGTTGTGCCAAGTCTAAATTCGTGACCGCTATATCCAACTTCACACTTGTAATTTTCTTTCAATGTTTTAATACACTGTAAATTTAAATCTTTTATTGGTGCCGGATATGCTGAATTACAATGAAGTAGAGCAAAATCTGCTGTTTTTGAGAGCGTCCAAACAACGGCTCTATTAATCTCTTCTATAGTACTCATGCCTGTGGATAGTATGAGTCTTTTTCCTTTAGAGGCACATGCTTCTATCAAATCTTTGTCAGTCAACATAGCAGATGGTATTTTAATAAAAGGTATATCATATTGACAAATAAATTCAAGACTGTCTAAATCCCATGGACTTGCAGACCACGAAATTCCTTTATCACTGCAATATCTATCAATTTCATCATACTCTTCTTTTCCAAACTCAACTTTGTATTTGTAGTCCAGGTATGACATAGTTCCCCATGGGGTCTCGCGGAGTACTCCTTTTTGATGCTCCGGAACACAAATATCTGGATTTCTCTTTTGAAATTTTACAGCATCACAACCTGCTACCGCTGCAACATCTATAAGTTTCTTTGCAGTTTCTAAGCATCCATTATGATTTATTCCAATTTCTGCAATAATATAAGTTTTCTTCATTTACAACTCCAATTTTTCTCTAGGGATCCCACTATACAGAGAGCTTTGACTAGATATCAAAGATAAACAGATATTATTTTCCAAACACCAATTATAGAAGTCTTCTGAAAACTTTCTAGTTTCTTCAATTTCCCAATCTAAAATATCTCCTCTATTTGCAAGATTATTTGTAGAACCATAAAAGTGTTTATAATCTTTTTCAGTAACTTTGTCCATAGTTAAATCCCAGCCTAATACTTTTATTGACTTTACACCTAAATGAATAGCCATAAAAAGCACTGTTTCATACATAATACCAGGTCCACAAGGTCTTGTCAAATTATTTTTCAACAGGTATTCTTCTATTTTTTTTGTTCTAACTAAAAATTCGTTATTAATTTCTGTTCTTATTGGAATTTTAAAAAATATATCACTACTTTGGTAGTGCCCCCATCTACGATATTCATCATAGTTGCTGCTTGAAATTAAAATTGTATCTTTAAGATTTTCATAATGAGGGCCGGATTCCACACTTGGCAAGTTACTGCAATTAAAAAAGTGAAAATCTGAAACTTCTTTGTACAAATCAAAAGCCTGCTTAACTGTAAAAGTTAATTTATCTTTTAAAAAATTTCTTAACTTTTCCGGATCATGCTCCAATAAACTTGGCCCACAATTTAAAATATAACAATCTTGTCCTGCGTACTCCTCTTTTAATTCTGACATTTGTTCTGAGAGGTTCTTATTTTTAATTTTTCTCTTTAATATTGACAATTTTGTTTCAGTTTCTTTGTGATTTTTTTTATTTAATATTTTTAATAATTTATTACCTATATAGTCTCTGGAAAAACCACCTTTGTCTAATAAAGTTTTGTTTTTTAGGCCCTCTTGTGCAAGTGTGCCTAACTTCCAATCATCATACGCTAATCTCATTTTTTTACAAGTGCTAGATATTGTTGGCTTAAACCACATACCATCAATATCATATGGTGAATCACCAAAAACAGTATCCCACACACCATCTATAAAATATTTATTGTCTTTTTCTATAAAATCTATATGGCCTCCTACACGAGGACATATAATTGGTTTTGACATAATTGCAGCTTCAGATGCCGGCAAAGAAAACCCCTCTCCGTATGATGTCATACAAAAGACATCACAATGTTTGTACAAGTATTTAAGCTTTGAGTCTGGCAAATAATCTATAATAATTGCAATTTCCGGCTTTGATTTGGGAGCAACACGAATACTATTTTTAATATTTGAAAAATATTTTACAAAATTATCTCTTGATACATTAGGGGGTAAACTAGTTTTTATAATCAACAGTGTATCTTTTTGCCCTCTAAATTCTGTTATGTAAGACCTCACCATGCCTTCAAAATTTTTTCTGCTAACCCACTCTGACACTGTTAAAATTGTAAATTTTTCATCTATACCTGGTATCTTTATAGAATCTGGGGCAGTTTCATCATTTTCTATTAAATGTGGTACTGTTATGGATTTAAATTTTTTTTCAAAAGTTTGCTTGTTCCACTCACTAGGAGCAAAAATCAAATCAGGTTTATAATTTTTAATTACTTCTGTATATTCTAGTGGTAGTGTATCTGTTTCCCAGGCCAACATATGATAATTTTTTATAGATCCTAATATTAAATTTTCTAAATTACATTTTAGATTTTTATAGTACCATGCAGATTGTGAAGGAATACACTTTTCTATCAAGGGCATTGCAGAAGTCATGTGCCAGAGACATATGTATTCTCCATTTGTAAAATCTTTCAACTCTTGTTGATCTGATATATGAAATTTTTCTATTTTTTCAAGAACTTTAGATTTTATTTTTTTTGTGTATACTTCTTTTTTAAAAGTTCTTTCGTTTAATGAAACACTTAAAATTTTAAAATTAACGTCTGAATAATCATCTAGAGCACTTGCAATACTTTTTAGGTAACCGATTGCTGCGTGGCTATATCCACAAGTTTCATGAAACTGAGCTATGTACAGAATATTTTTCAAAGAACTAAAATCTCATCCTCTTCTTTGTCTTGATGTTTAGAAAAAATTGCATCTTGCATTTTTTGATATATATTTTCTTTAGAAAAGTTTTTTTGTATGATATTTTTTAATGTTTTGGACCTATTTTTATATAAGTCTATATTGTTATAAACATTTCTTAATTGTTTTTTGAACGATTCTTCAACCGGGTATGCCCATTGAGACCCTTCAATTAAAATATCTTCCCACACCACAGAAGGATGAATTTCTTTTAGCTCATATTCAACATTCGCAAAAAGTTTTTTTTGTTTGGTTTTCTTCTTCTCCCTTATTGATGCTTCTAGAAAATCTAAATGCCCACTCCAATCTGTTGCAATTACCGGAAGTCCACTATATGCTGCTTCGAATAATGGTAGACCGAAACCTTCTCCATGAGTTGTAGTAACATATGCGTGGATATCTTCTCTGACATATAAAGAATGAATCTGAGATTCAGTTAAATCGCCATGGAGAAAGTATACTTTACACTTTCTGTTAGCATCTTCGGGAACCATACTTTGCAATATTTTTCTAGTATAATTTCTATCCATGATCGATCCAGTAGAAGATCCTGTTTTTATTATTAACCCAACATTATCATCTTTAAATTCTTCAATAAACCACCTAATCGTATTGTCAATATTTTTTCTATGACCCAATAAGGCAACCGATAAAAAATTAAATTCAGTATCTAAAGAAAAATTTAAATGTTCTGGTTGTATATTTTTTACTGGATAAGGTACAACTTCTATTGGACATCCGCATTCTAAAATTCCCTTGCTTTTGCCTTTGCTGTCTATTTTTTCGTATGATGTTCTAGCAAAAGACTGTTTTGAATGTTCAGAAGGTACAATTAATTTATTTATTTCTCCATTTGTTTTAATAATCCAATTAGAAGAGACTCTATCAGTTTCAATTCCTGCTGTTACGCATATAGAGTATGGAGCTTTTTTTTGAAATTCATTTGGAATTCCTACGTGAATTTGCATATC
>MDTG01251137.1_pt1 | contig 14597 bp, 7 predicted proteins | sample 811421 | NCBI WGS metagenome assembly MDTG01 (sample SAMN05326645, study PRJNA326480) | marine metagenome | isolation source: seawater | place: Pacific Ocean: South East | collected 2011
ACACACGTTATATTTTCTGCAGGCTCATCAATCTTTTGAGACGCATTCGCATCAAAATCAAGTTTTGTTACATATTTTTGATTTGTTATAGGATCAAATATACTCCTAACACGCATCCCATAATATACTCTATGTTTACCCCCCGAAGGCATTATCCACTCAACCTCCAGATCAAGATCATCCTTATATTTATTACCATCCCATATAAGAGATACACGATATTTTGATGAACATGCATGTTTCATAAGATTTCTCTCAAGTTGTGATCTCATATAACAAGCCGGATCAGAACGATTGTCCATTTCTCTAAGAATATGTTCAATACTATCCATCGTAATAAAATCAAGAAGATTTGAACTTTGACGAAAATCTTTATGAACATAATTCACATCATCTGTTTCAACACGTCCTGTTGTCATTGCAAAAACACCCATTTTCATTTTTTCTTCTTGAGAAAGATGTTCATATGGTTTATCAATATATTTCTCAATACCTTCAATCCACTCAAATACAGACTTCCAATGATCTGATCGTTCAAGTTTATGTAGATTATTCTTAATGATCTTTATAGACTTATATGCCTCAGTATTAAGTAGATTACTTAGCCTTCTTTGACACATGCGAACACCATCTTCAACAAAGTCCTTCCACTCTGGCCCTACACACACAGATGATGATGTATATTCATCAGGACAGATTGTAATATGTTCAAAATCACGTCCTGTTTTTGGATCCTTCCCTTCTACAACAGGTGGAAATGAATGTCTCGTTACAATAAATATTTTAGGAACTTCAAGCTCCTTATTAAGTTCGAGAACTTTTTGACGGACATTATAAAGAGAACACCTCCTACAACCATCCGTAGGATTACATATATTTTCAAGAAATACAGGGCCATTTTGACCAATCAGAGAAAAGAACTTATACGCCCTTCTTGCACATATCCTACAATTTCCATGTGACATCATTAGTTTTTTTATATTATCAGAACCCTTTCCATTCATTATAAAGAAATGAATACCATTCACTTCATAAGTCTTTGATTGAAAAGATCCATCACGATAATCATTAATAACTTCTTCATATGTTCGGCCGAATGGAACAGGGGCCGGTGAAGAAGATTCCGGTATGAAGTCATAATCTTCGTCAGACATTTTTACACGTTTTTCCCTTTAATTGTTATTTAAACTTAAAATATTAAATTTATCAAATTTAATTTTATAAATGATAGTTGAAACCATCAAAATAAAGATATAATTTACATCCAATAATTTATAGTACCACAAGAAATCATTATGTATCGGTTTTAGTAAATAAGATATAATATTTGATATCATTATCTTTCGTGAACCATCTGATGTTATACGATATATAACATTCCCAACAGATAATTCAACATAAACTAAGAATAAAAATGTAATTACTAAAAGATAATAAATATAATTCATTTTATTATTTAAAATATTATTTAGACTAAATATAATAAATATGTATACAGACCAACAATATGAAGAAGATAAACTCTTAATGACAAAACAGGAAAGATTTATACAAGAAAGATTTGAAAAAATAATTGATGTCCTTATATTATACAAACAAAACAACCCTAAAAAAGATGTATATCTATCAGATGAATGTATTAATGAAGCTGTTCAATGGTTTCATAAAAATATGTCATCCATGATGGAGAAAATAAACAATTAAGCCATTTAAGATAATATTTACTATTATTAATAATGAGTCAAGATTTATCTTTTATAAAAAATGAAATTAAATATTGTGAAGAAGCAGATACATATGATGACCTTGAATATGGTGATCATGTAAAATATATTACACTTGTCAATAACGATGAATATTTCTACACAGGAGGTATATATAATAAAATAGGAGATAACAAAATTTATTTAGATCGTCGCGGAAAACAAGAAATTGTCCCCATATATATCAAAAGTCCAAAAGGTGAAATAATCTATAAAACACGTTTTTTTGTCCAATCTAAAAAAGAATGTTCTAAAAAAGATGTCGAAGAATATGAAAAAATAATACATACACAACAACAAATCATCGAAAAACTCAATATTCAATTAAAAAAACAAACAATCATTATCAATAAATTAAAAAATTAATGATCATATTTATTTCTCAATAATTCAACAATCTCATATAATACTTGACAATCAACTCGATTATAATTAATGATTTTCTTAATTTCTAAATATCTTTTAATAGGTATATTTTTATTGTGATATTTACATAATTCTTTAAAATGTATCATTGTATCTAATCCATTATCATATTCATCCCATGTTGTTTTAATTAGTTTATTTTTATAAAGCGCTTTTCCAATCGATTTTAAACCAAATTGAAAAACACCCTGAACAATTATTGGCTCCATTCGAAAATAATCCAATACATCGATCAATTTATACTCAGGAAATAATATGTCCGTATAATTATCTTTAATATACTGAAAATATCTATTTTCAGCATGTCCCCAATGATATATATTAATCACATTATTTCGACTTATTTTATGTAATTGATCCGCAAAAGACTTCACAATTTGTCTCTCATTCTCTTTTGAAAACCCCTGTATTGTATGATCATAAAATTTTTCATTATATATATATCCTATAATCGCCAATATAGGATTATTTACAATCGTATCCATATTCCTTTTTTCATCAAATGATAAAAAACTTTCAATATCAAAATAAATATCATTATTTGTCCTATTTAATATTATTTGAAAATCTTTTGATATCGTTTTTCTAGGATGAATTAATATCTCGTTTTGTTGGTTCATATGTATCATCTGTTCTTGAATATTTTTCTTTTTTGTTTCTTTTAATTCATTCAATAATTTAGGATCATCCCAACATTTAATATTTTGATTTAAAAGTTGACACCTCTTATCATACGATATATTCCAAACCAATGTAATCTCCTTTATTTCATTTGCCAATTTTAATTTTTCATTTTCCCAAGAACTTTCTTTGTAATTCATATTTGGATATAACTCATGATGTGTTGGAAATGGATAGATATCCATCATATTACGATTTTCTTTCAAAAATATTATCCATTGAAGAGCATTGTTAAATATTAATTTAATGTTTTCATCTATAGATACTTTACATATAAATTCTTTTTTAGGTAATAATGTTTTTTTATAATAATATTCCTTACTAATAATAAAACATTGACATTTTTTTCTAATCCATTCATTAAATATCTCGCGAAATGCATACAATTCACATTTTTTATAGAGAATTAGCCCTTCATTAATTACATCTTTTAAATCCATCTTAAAATGTAATGATGCATAACTTATATTTATTAATAAATAATCATCCTCTTTACATAATATATGAAATGGTAAATTACGAATATATGGAAAAATTCTTTTAAATAATGAATATTGAATAACTATATCACAGCCAACATAATATCCATTATTATCCAATAATTTTCCTCTCAATATTAATGGAGATTTCTCTTCGATTAATTTTTTAGTTGTATGAAAATCTGTATTCAATGGTATACTCAATTTTGACAATTTATAAATTTTCTTCAATAATTCATCTTTATAGTTATTCGCTTCTTTAATTATATATTCTCTATAATAAGAATAATCATCCCTTTTATATTGATCATTATTAATCTCAAACCAATCCAAAAGAGGATCATTTAAAATATAATTTTTCAAAATGGAAAAATTTGGATTTCTTTTAAAATAATCCATTTATTCTAAAATATAAAAAAATATAATTATTCTACTTTAATGTATTTTGTATGATAATCATTTTTTTCATATAATTCAGATATTGTAAGACTATACCTATTTTCACTTATAATATTTGATAATCGAAATTCATCCCCTCCATCACTAGATGCCTCCTTTAATTTAGTGTGAAAGAATGATATGATAGATGTATCTAAATCTAACTCATTCTCTGTTGAAATAAACATATAATTTGTTTTCTTTTGTTGATTGTATTTCTGTGTTAAAAGTATTATACCCAATTGAATACCCTTTTTTGTTAATCCCTTTAATATTAAATCAAGATCTATATAATCCAATGAATATTTATCATTTCGTTGAATATCTGTTTTCAATTGATTAATATCTTTATATCCATTATACTCTCTTAATAATTTATCTGAACTATATCCATCGATCTCCGGTATTAATATATTTTCTTTAATATCCTCTACAGATATATTATATCCCACCTCATTCAATGATTTCGATAAAACATGAAAATCACTACTCACTTCATATAAATTAATCAATATACTCGAATTCACACCATACAATTTTGTTACAAAATAAGGTATCATATCCAACTTCTTTAATGGTAACTCCCTTTTACGTATTGATGAATATGACTTACCATATTCATTTATATATTTACTACGTTTCATATATATATTTTCCAATATATTATCACGTTTATACTCTATATACGTATAGAATATCTCGTTTTCCTTGATAGACATTCTTATATCATTTATATCGATCTGTTCATCGATTATCTGTAAACGATTATCTATACCATAAATCAAAAGTTTTTCAATAAACTTATAAATAATTTTTTCAATCAATAAATTTCCATAGATATCCATCTCTTTTATATATAATTTACATTCATCATCTCTACTCACACATGGATATTCACAATTATCTCGATTATAATTACATAATGTAATATATCTTTTCGTTATATTCTCTTCATATATATCATCCGGTAATGGGAAAAATAAATCTTCAATCTTAGGTTTAAGTCTATCATATATCAATTTTTTTTTATGAATATTTATCATTATATCATCATTAATTATCTTCTTTAATTGATCGATAAAATCAATCTTTATATTCACACATTTTATATCCGGGAATTCATCATCTTTAATATCACTATCATAGATATCAGTAATTAAACCATCGATAGAAAAATTATCTGTAAAATCAACATCGTGTATATCGATCGGTGTATTAAGCGCTTCCACCTTATCCAACCTTATTATAAAATTTATTTCACGACTTTTACCAGGCCTTCTATCATATGTAAAATGGATCTTTTGATTTACCTTATATCCATCCGTATTAACAATATATCCTTTCATATCATATGGTTTAATCGTATCGATCTTATGTAATATATGTTGAAATGCCAATTTACAAATATATTTTTCATATGAATTATATTGAATAAAATCATCCGCTTCATTCATTTCAGGATTGTTATTTGTAATCACATTTTCCAATTCCAATAAATGAATATCTTCTTCCACTTTTTGAACGTATTCATCAGGAACTTCTCTTGATGACTTTACAGGTATATATATATCATTTTCCAATACAATACTTGTTACATTATTTGTTTCATTTTTGAATATCTTTTGAACATTAAATTCTTTATTTTTCTTCGAAAATACCTCCAAATAAGAAAGTGTATATTTCAATGTTTTAATTATATCCTCTGATAATTTATACTGCAACTTCACATCATTTTTTGTAGGAATGGATTGAGGTTGAATCGGCAAGACAATCGATGTTTCCAGATCAACAATACTACCTTTCCTCTTTGATCCAATAATATACTGAATTTCAGAATAATTATTCAAACAATATGAATTTATATAATATCCTTCATTTGTTAATAATATTTCATATTTATCCAATTCATTCTCTTTAAAAGATTTGATTTTTTCATCAATCGAATTAACTATAATTTCATAATGACCATTCATTATCATATCTTTCTTTAATAAAAATAAATCAGTTTTATCAGAACCATATCGATACAACATTGGTTCATAATAATGATCATTTTTATATATATATGCATATTTTCCACTATTATAATATTCATCACAGCGTATACTAATCTCTTCACCATCAATGTTTTCAAATATCACAATATTTACTTCTGTAATCATATTCAATACAGGCAATAGATATTTATCCTGTATTTCTTCGTCACTTAACAAATAATTTTTAAAATTATATAATGTCACTACTAAATTAAATAAATAATTACGTTCTATTAAAGTTATATTTATAACTTCTTCATTAAGATCTTTAAGTAACCCATTTACAATTGATATATCATATGATTTTTTATCCTTAATATCAGTTAAGATTTCTTTAATATGATCAATATCAATACTTGTAAGTTCTTGTTTTGATTTTCTAAAATATTTAATAATACTACATTTTTGAAATAAATCTAAATTATGTATTAAATAACTCTCCATTAAATCGATTAAATCTTCTTCATTAATACCTTTTCCTTCTTCATTTCTCGAAATTTTCAACTGAACAAATGCATTGATAAATGCATTCCTACGTATTTCATTAATATTATCTTTTCCATATTCAAAATAATCTTCTAATAAATGAATATAACATTGCAATAATGGCGAATTTGTAAATATATATTTACTATAATTTTGTTCAACTCCCATTCTTAAAAATCCATAACTTCTAACTGGATAGTTTTGTTTTTTATCTGGAATTGTATAATTAAATGTATCAGGTGATTGTTTAAAATAATTCATCAAAAATGGATGTATATGTCCATATTTCCCCTTTTCAACAGGATCTTTATTTGATATATATTTATCTTTTTCATCAACTTCATCACCATAATCTTCTTCTTCTTCATGTATATCTTCTTCTTTTTGATTTGAAAACTGAAGATATTCTTCTTTTTTAATTTTTCTTAATTCATATATATTAATCTTAATTTCACCTTCTGATGTATTCACACTTGCTATTTTTTCATTCACACCTTTAACTATCCCAACTTTTTGCTCGTTTCCTAAAAACCATGTTACATAGTTCCCCTTTCTTAACGTTTCTTTAAAATTATAACAACATGGTAATCCATATCCTTCAGGATGCAATTGTTTACTTTCATCTCTTTCTTCAGGATTAAATATATTTACATGATTACTCGCATCTTCCCAATATGTTCCCGATCTTTCCAATATATATTTAGTCGTTCTACCCTTCGAACCCTTTGGCAATTTTGATGGAACAACATCTCCACGAAACTCCGCATCAACAACCTCAGGACGTATACTTAATCCTCTCGATATATCCCAATACTTAGGACATATATACTTTATCTTATCAGATCGTCCATCTACCGATATCGCACGTGAATATGATGATCTTCCCGATCCATCTTCATATGAATTATTTATTCGTTCTAATTCTTCATCTGTAACTGCAATCGGCTGACGATCACCCAAACTAGGTGATACTGTACAATATTTTGGATATCCATATGCAGATCCATCTTTTTGTTTCTTCTTTGACTTAAATTTAAATAAAGGATTATCATACTCTTTAAGCCTCTTTAAATAATAACTTTTGACTTCGAAAACCTCTTCTTCACTATTCCCCCCTCCTCCTAAATCTTCAAAATTAATTTCATCATCATCACCTTCTTCGTCACTCAAATCTTGATCCGATATAAATGTATCTTCATCTCCATTTAGGAAATCCTCCACATCAAAATCTTCATCGTCCCCCTGTTCTTCCTCAGCAAAATCAACTACCTGATCAATATCAACTTTCAAAAATAAATCTCGATACAATTGACCATAAGGACGACCCATAATAAATGTCTGATACATACCCATCATTGTTTTCAAAAAATATAATATCCGATTTTCCTCGTCAAATGTTCGAATATTATGTATATTAATCTTAATATCACCCTTATCATCTTGATATATTATCACTTCAGCACCCGTTTCTTGAATTGGTTTTTTTCGTTTCAAATTATCATCTCCAAAATCCTCTTGAGCTGTTATTAAACTCAACCAAGCATCATATTCTAATCTTATATATTCTTGATCTTGATTGTAATCTTTAGCTACATTATATATTACTTCTTCTTTATCATTATATAATATACTATACATTGAAATCGCTGAATGTATCGTCGATAAGTTCGCGAAATTATTTACTCTCTTGTATCGCGAAAAAATCTTATTAACATCTAATTCAACCTCTTCTTTTGATCTGACCCTAAAAAACACAGGAAAATTCATTATAAAATTATTCAACCACACATTCCAATTCGGAAAAAATTGTTTCTTTCTCTCAAAATCATTCTTACTAAATGTTAAATTACTATTCATAAAATCAATTGATGTTGTACTCAATTTACTAAATATATCCTTTGTAAATACATTCTTTATTTCTGCAAATGACCAATACTGATTTTTATTTATCAATTCTATAACACTATTACAATCATCCAACATTTCATATAAACGTTCAAGACTTATATACGACTTCTCAACACTTTCCACATTTTTTTCAATTATACACTCCATATCTCCATTCGAATGTATTATTAATGTCGAATGTAAGTTTCGATCATCCGTAAATATTTTCATCATCAATACATTATCTGTATGTAAATATTTAATACCATATTCAGTCTGAACATTATAACCATTTGACCATGCTTCACTCATCGTTTTTGATATAAATCTCTCTTTTGTTTTTGTCTCTCCCTGATAAGATAAACATTTATCATACAATTTAAAATATGTTTCACTATGTGAATTCAACATTACCTTAATAAATGGAACTTTACTCGATAAAGCATATTCATTAAATATCTTTGATAAATGGATCGTATTCGGTTCATATGACAAACTATCCAACTTTAAAATTAATAACTCATAATTACATTTTATCATTTCATTTATTTTCTCACGATAATATGGATTTTCAATTTTACTTATCTGTCTCGCATAATTCTCGATACGTTCTTTTGATTTAACATATTCCTTACGACGAATATCCTTTATTTCAGTTGAATATCCATTTATAACATCATGTTCCGTCAATCGAGGCCAATACTTTAATATTATTCCATATATAAACCTTTTCATATCTATTCTCAATTCAGCTTTTGTTTCCCCCAATTCAATTATCATATCGCGTTTATCACTTTTTTCCAAATAATGATCCAATGATAAAAAATATATCACATTATCTTTTATTAAATGATTATTATACAATGATAATAATTTTGTTTCATTCATTTGATTCATTTTTTCATTATTCTGATTTATAAATAATGTATCAATACAATCTTCAATACTCTCTTCATATATATCCTGATAATCTATACTTTCATTCTGATACTTAAAACTTAATGGCTTAATTGTATCATTTATATCCTTATACCATGCATAAATTTGGGGTTCAATTATTAAATCATCATCATAACAGAATACACTTATTTTTTCAATAATCGTCTGATTAATATCATCATTGTATATTTTTTCATCAAAAATAAATTTTAAATTATCTTTTTTATCTTTGTATTCTTCAAAATACATTTCTTTTGTTATAAATGTTTTTTGATCATTAATATCATCCATTATTTGATTTTCATTCTGTCCTTGAAGGAAACCATAAATTTTATTAATATATTGTTCTTCAATATTATCATAAAAATTACTTTTATTTTCTCGATAATTTTTAATTATCATTTTAATACCCGTAACAATATTATCATTATTACCAATAAATACATAACAGATATCACTTTCAACTGATATGCACTTTACAAAACTATTGTTTAAAACAACATTACAATTCATTTAATTATAACCAATAAAAATATATTATTTAAAATTCGTATGGAGTTGAATTTATATTCATCCCACAATATCTCTGAATATTCACTTTGTAATCCACCGGAATATATATCCCAATATCATTCGCCTTCTTCAATAAAAATGCCATATTCTCCCAAAATAATGGTGTATGTCCAACCTCATCTGTCATTACATGCGCCAATTCATGAATAAATACAAATAATATCGTATTATCACCTATAAATGTATTATCTTCTTTTTGTCTCACACATATCGATATTTTTTCTCCTTTATTCACAGAATAAGATGTATATTTTGCATCCAAACCAGTTTCAGATATACTATCCGGATCATAATTCTTAATTAAATCATCGATACCATCTTTTTCATTCTCATTCAATGATTGTATTAATCGTATCACTTTCACATTTAATCCAGCTAATTTATCGGCAGCCAATTGTGCATCCGGTAATTTTCGAACAATATACTCTCTACCATCCACTCGCGACTTTATACTTATAATTTCTTTATTTTTGAATAATTTACCTATAATAATAAACAGAACAAATACACTAAGAAAAAATAATAGAAACTCTTCCATATTTTATCCTATATTTAAATTTGATTAATATATTATTTAGAAATAATATCCAATATCCAATTATAAATGACAAATATTTCCTTCCAAATCATCGACATATCTTCAGATGATATACCCGATGACCCCAGTAACTTCTGGGATCGTTCATTTATTATCACCTTTTATGGAAAAACAATCGACAATCAAAATATCGTATGTAATGTTACAGGTTTTAATCCATATTTCTTTTTAAGGATACCCGATAATTGGTCGACTTCCACCGTTCAATCCTTTCTTAAAAATAATATCCTCAAATTCATTCTAAACTATAAATCAAACTTTAAATCAAAATGGAATGGTGATTATGAAGATGTAACTTGTAATAAATACTACAACTTTTATGGTTTCAATTATGAACCATATTGTAAGAAAATTAAAAAATATAATTTCGCAAAATTAACCTTTAAAAACTATGGAGATTGCAGAAAATGTATTAGTGCAATCCAAGACTTTTATAAAATTAATCTCCCCTTCTCCAAACAAAATAAATTAACTCTCGGGAAAAAAAAAGAAAAAGACTTCATTCTCACCAGTTCCGATGAAAAAACACTTCGATGGTTCGATCAAGAACACAACTGCGATTGTCTAGCAAATCTATATGAAGCCAAAATACACCCCATGCTAAGATTTCTTCATGAAAAAAATATACAATCCTCAGGATGGGTTGAAATAAACAATCCAAATAACCTCTACATGACAGATGATGAAGAAAAACAATTCAATGTTGATATCGAAATCAATAATCTCCCCATGAAATACATCAATCCCATCCTTTCTGATAATATCGCCAACTTCATCACTGCTTCGTTTGATATAGAATGTGATAGTTCACATGGTGATTTTCCCAATCCACAAAAAGACTTCAAAAAACTCGCAATCGATATCCATGAATCTTATTTTAGAACAAGCAAAAACTATGATACACTCTTTATTAAACAAAAATTTATGGAAAATTGTATCATTGACGCCTTCAATCAAGGCTCAAATGATGTCCTTAATGTATTTACCATCAATGGACCTTATTCAGAAACAAGTTTTAAAGAAACTATTTCCAAGTTTAATGAAAATTTCTTTGAGACCATGGATACTTCGAAAGAAAACTCCAAAAAAAGAGAAACTACCATCAATCATTTAACATCCATCCTCAATGAACTAAAAAATGAAAATAATGAAAATATACTCATTAAAGGTGACCCCATCATTCAAATAGGAACCGTATTCCATAGATATGGTGAAAAAGAATGTTACGATCGGTCTATCATCGTTATTGGTAATGATATTAAAGATGAAAAAATATGCGATGATATCGATGATATTAATGTATTCTGCTGTAATTCTGAAAAAGAACTTCTACTCAAATGGAAAGATCTCATTCTATACCATAACCCGGACATCCTCACCGGATACAATATCTTCGGCTTTGATTTTGATTATATCAATAAAAGAGTTGATTATCTATTCCCATGCACACCACATTGTAAAAAAAATAAATCCTATTCAAATTGTAACTATAAATGTCCCAAATATGATTTCTATCGCCTCGGAAGATTAATGAGAAACCCACACTCCGATCAAATTAAAAATCTTGATACTCCATCAATCACAAAACCTTCACAAAAACACTACAACAATCACTGGGAAAAAAGATGCCAAGTTGTAAAAAAAGAATTATCCTCCTCAGGCCTCGGTGATAATATCCTACACTATATTTCCATGGATGGTAGGGTCATCTTCGACATTCAAAAAGAAATACAAAAAGGACACTCTTTAGACTCATACAAACTTGATAATGTTTCAGCACATTTTATGAAAGGAAAAATAAGAACACAAACAAGATACAAAGGCGATGATTTTAGTATCAATTACCTACTCACTACCAACATTGGTAACCTCAAAATTAATGACTATATCACCATTAATCTACACACTAAATATGGTATCATTAAATACATGAATGGGAAAAAATTTCAAATTAAACACCTCGGCATTAATAACAAAATTATCGGTATCGATGATACCATTAAAATCAAAAAATATAGAAAAGATCTCCTATTCTACGAATGGTGCCTATGCAAAGACGACGTATCTCCACAACAAATCTTTGATTTCCATAAAAAAGGTGGAAGTGAAGGTAGAGCTAAAATCGCAAAATACTGTATCATGGATTGTGAATTATGTATCCATCTACTACTTTTACTCGACCTCATCCCCAATAATATTGGTATGGCAAATGTATCATCTGTTCCTCTTTCTTACATCTTTCTAAGAGGTCAAGGCATCAAAATTAGCTCATTAGTTACAAAAGTATGCTCCGAAAAAAATACACGCATTCCCACTCTTGTCAACTTCAGTGATCGAGAAAATAAAATTGATGATGGTTTTGAAGGTGCAATTGTTCTTGATCCAGAACCAGGGATCTATCTAAATGACCCCGTATCTGTCCTCGATTATGCTTCCCTTTACCCAAGCTCAATTATTGAAAAAAACCTCTCCCATGAAACATTCATATGCACTCAAGATGATATTAATGATAATCCAGATAATTATCAATGGTTATCTAATATACCACACAATATCATATCATACGATGACTATATCTATGAAATGAAAGGTAAAACACTCCATAAAACCAAAACAGACACAATTACCACCTGCTACTTCTCAAAACCAAAAAATAAAATCAAAGGTATTATCCCCACCATCCTAGAAACTCTACTCAATGAAAGGAAAAAAACAAGGGGGAAAATTAAAGAAACCAATGATGAAGATAAAAAGAAAGTTCTCGATGGCCTTCAACTCGCCTATAAAGTAACAGCCAACTCTGTTTATGGCCAAATGGGAGCAAAAACCTCGTCAATCTGCTTCAAAAAAATCGCAGCATGCACGACATCCATCGGTCGACAAAGAATTTATGATGCAAAAGAAGGGGTCAAAGAATGGGCCATCGCAGAAAATTATGAAGTGCCCGAAGTCGTCTATGGTGATACAGACTCTGTTTTCGTAAAATTCTCAAGAAAAGATAAAAATACAGGTAAAATCCTCAATGGTAAAGAAGGCCTCCAATACTGCATTGATTGTGGTATTAAAGCCGGCGAATGGATCACAAAACATAAAATGAACCCCGATTGGGATAAAGATAGTTTCGGAAAAGGACCACAAGATCTAGAATATGAAAAAACTTTCTATCCTTTCATCTTAATCTCAAAAAAAAGATACACAGGTGATAAATATGAACACAATGCCAATAAACTAAAAGAAAGAACTTCCATGGGGATCGTTATGAAAAGAAGAGATAACGCAGCAATCGTTAAATATGTTTTTGGTAATGTCATAGAAATCATTATGAACCAAAAAAGTATTGACCTAGCCATGGATTGGCTAAAGAAAACACTACAAGAAATAAAAGATGGAAAAATAGACAAATCAATGTTCATTATTTCAAAATCACTCAGCGCATACTACAAAAATCCTGATGGTATCGCTCACAAAGTATTAGCCGATCGAATGGCCGAAAGAAACCCAGGCAATAAACCCAAACCAAATGATCGTATACCCTATATGTACCAAGTTGTCGATGAAACACCCATCATTACAGGCTACAAATCTATCACTAAAAAAGTCGAAAATGGAACTTACAAAAATGGTAAGATAAAATATAAAACAATTAAAGTTCAAGGTCCGCCAAAATTAAAGAAAAGAAACATCCTACAAGGTGACAGGATAGAACACCCCGACTATATGGAAGAAAAAAACATTCCCATCGATTACTCCTTCTATATCTCAAACCAAATTATGAACCCAGTTAAACAAGTCCTTGATCTAGAAAAAAACGAAAAAGAAACTCAAAACCTTTTTAACCCCTTTATTTAAAAAATTTGATTGTATCTAATTATTCTTTTTTATTCGCTTTTATTTCGTATATTTTTTACATATTATATATTAAATATTATAATATTATAATATAATGGGCGGTGGATTATTACAACTTGTCGCATATGGATCACAAGACATCTATTTAACTGGTAACCCTCAAATCACTTTTTTTAAAATCGTATATCGAAGACACACTAATTTCTCAATGGAAACTATTCAACAAACAATCAGTGGTGTATCAACTCTATCAGACACTTCTACCACAAATGGAAATGTTATTATCTCTAGAAATGGAGATTTATTATCTCAAATATATGTTCGTTGTGATCAAAATACAACACAGGGATATAGAGGGGATTATTTAGTTGAAGAAGTAGAATTGGAGATAGGAGGTCAACGGATGGATAAACATTATCGTGAATGGAATCAAATATGGACA
>MDTG01274600.1_pt1 | contig 14597 bp, 10 predicted proteins | sample 811421 | NCBI WGS metagenome assembly MDTG01 (sample SAMN05326645, study PRJNA326480) | marine metagenome | isolation source: seawater | place: Pacific Ocean: South East | collected 2011
GCCGCCGTGATCGAGGCGCTGGAGGCCGAGGCGACCTGCCTCCTGATCGACGAGGACACCTCGGCCACCAACTTCATGCTCCGCGACGCGCGCATGCAGGCCCTGATCGCGCGCGAGCACGAGCCGATCACGCCCTACCTCGACCGCGCCCGCGGACTGGCCGAGCGCGGCGTCTCGACCGTGCTCGTGGTCGGCGGCGCGGGCGACTACTTCGACGTGGCCGACACCGTGATCGCCATGGAGGCCTACGCGCCGCGCTGCGCGACCGAGGCCGCCCGCCGGATCGCGGCCGAGCTCCCCAGCCAGCGCCAGGCCGAGGCCCGCCCCTGGGAGCCGCCCCGCCCGCGGACCCTCGACCTGCGCTCGCTCGACGCACGCAAGGGCCGCCGCGAGGCGAGCGTCAAGGTCCCGGCCCCCGACCGCTGCTTGTTCGGCGCCCGCGAGGTCGCCCTCGGCGCGGTCGAGCAGCTGGTGGAGCCCGCCCAGGTGCGCGCGATCGCCCGCGCCCTGATCTGGGCCCGCGAGCACGCGCGCGAGCGCGAGGTCGGCGCCCTGGCCCGCGAGGTCATGAGCGCGATCGAGGCCGAGGGCGTGGAGGTCGTCCAGGACTGGCTCTCGGGCGACCTGGCCCGCTTCCGCCGCGCCGAGCTGATCGCCTTCCTCTCCCGCCTGCGCGGGCTGCGAGTCGAGTAGCCCTCATTCCTGAACACCGAGAACACCGAGGCGTGCCCGTGCCCGTGCCCGTCTGACCAACCCACACACTTCATGAGGCCCATGCACGTCCGGGCACGGCACGCCGCCCCACAGCTCGTGTCACACGCTCGCGAGGCGAGGGCGTCCAGACGTGGCGCTATAGAAGGAAAGGAGGAATCAAGGAAGGACAGGAAGGCTGCGGGTGCCGGGAATGCGAAAGCAGTCTCTCGAGATGCGCTTGCTGCACTTCGCTCCTCGATGCCGAGATCGCAGATCTCGCCGATTTCCTCTCCTTCCTCATTTCCTGCTTTCATCCAAAAGCGCCACGTCAAGCCGCCTCCGACCGTCCTTTCGCAGCTCGGAGGCCAAGCCCGAGAGAAGTGGGCACGAAGCACCATGCCAGTCCTCGGTCAGGAACTAGCCCCTCACCTCAGCGGCGCGCCGCAGTGCACGCAGTAGCGGGGGTCCTCGCCGTCCTGGTATTCCTCAACTCGTCGCCGGCGACTCCTCGCGCCCGTCCGCGTGCCGCGCCCAGCGACCGCGCTCGCGCGGGTGGACGGGCGCGTCGCTCTCCCAGGGCCAGCCGCCGAAGCCGTCGCGCTGGTAGTCGCGCATGGCCTCCAGCAGCTCGACGCGCCGGTTCATGACGAAGGGCCCGTGCTGCGCGACGGGCTCGCCGATCGGCCGCCCCTCGAGGAGCAAGACCTCCGCCTCGCTGCGGCCTTCCAGCTCGAGCTCCACCTCCGCGCGCGCCTCGACCCGCTCGCCGCGGACCACCTCGCCCGCCAGCGCGACCTCGCCCGCGAACACGTAGAGGCTGCGACCCACCCCGGGGTCCAAGGCCGGCAGGGTCAGCCCTCCGCCCGCCTCCAGGCGGATCGTGGCGATCGCGACCTGGTTCGCCGGTTCCGCGGCCCAGGAGCTGGGCGGCGGCGCAGGCGGCGTGACTCCGAAGCGCTCGCCCGCCACCAGGAGCACCTCGACTCCTGCGCGGCGCACCACCGGCAGGCGCTCCGCCCAGAGCATCGAGAAGTGCGGCTCGACCCGCTTGTCGCGCGCCGGGAGGTTCAGCCAGATCTGAAAGAGCTCGCAGGGGTTGGCTCGCGAGCGCTCGATCAGGGGGAACATTTCGCTGTGCACGATCCCGCGGCCGGCGGTCATCCACTGCGCGTCCCCCTTGCCGAAGCGCGCCGCCGCGCCGAGGGAGTCCGAGTGGTCCACGAAGCCCCGGCGGGCGAGGGTCACCGTCTCGAAGCCCCGGTGCGGGTGGCGCGGGAAGCCCGGCACCTCCTCGCCGTGATACATGCTCCAGCCCTCGCGCCCGCTGAAGTCCATGCCCAGCGAGCGACCGCGCAGCTGCTCGGGGTCGAGGCCGAGCGCCTCGTTGCCCGCGGGGTAGTCGTCGCGGTGGTGGACGCAGAACAGGAAGGGGTCGCGCGTCGGCCAGGGCGGGGCTCCGAGGGGGGTGCGGGAGAGGATCGCCATGCCGTCGAGCCTACTCAGAGCGCGCGTTCCCCCTCACCGCTGCGCCCGAATCCCACGGTTGGGAACCACTTACGTCTCCCGAGGGCGGAATCGCACAGCCACAGCAGGACTTGCGGCGGGGTCCAGAGGTTGCGGTGCCTGGGGAATGCGACGTGTTCTCCTGGCCGCGCTCCTCCTGAGCGCCCTGCTCTATCTCCCTGGCTCGAGCCGGGGCGGCCCCTACGACGACTACAAGTCGCTCAACAAGGCCGAGCGCCGCCTGGCGCTGCGCTACTTCTGGCAGATCGGCAAGGTCAAGAGCGCGGCGGAGCTGGCGCGGCGGGAGTCCACGGCCCGCTACCCGCAGCTCTCGGGCCAAGACGACCAGCGCGACGCGCACCGGCACAGCACCTGGAACGGGGCCATGACCGCCAAGCTCGAGAGCGAGCAGGCGGCCAAGCGCTGGGGCGACGCCCACGAGGAGATCCCCAACAACCCCGCGCAGCGCAAGGCCATGGACCTGAGCAACAACGCCAAGGGCCGCGCGATCGTGTGGAGCCAGCGGCAGCGGAGCGGCCCCTGGTGGTGGCGCAAGACGCGCTTCCCCTCGGAGAGCCAGATCGCGGACCGCATGCAGCAGGCCGTGAACAACGGCGAGCTGGTCATGATCGAAGAGGTCAACGGCCAGCGCGACCCGCAGGCCGGCCGGCATGTCCCCACGCAGCGCCCCTAGGCCCTCAGGCCCCGTGACCCGCGAGTGAGCAGCGAGTGAACGCCGCGGCGCGCTGGCGAGCAGGCGCGCTCTTGCTGGGCGCCGCGCTGCTCGCTGCCCTCGTGTTCGCCCTACTCGCGCCGGGTCCGGCTGAGGACCCCCGCGAGACCCCCGGCCCGGCCGCCGAGGCCAGCGCGACCGCCTCCCGGGCGCCCGTCCGCTTCGACCCAGCCCCAAAGACCTCCCTCGCCCCCGAGCCCACGGCTCCCGCAGGAGCTCCCGCGGTTCCGCGGGCCCCCGAGCGGCCGCCTCCGCCCGAGGCCGGCGCCTCGACCCTCCGCCCCGTCCGGGGGCGGGTGATCGACGCCGCCACGCGGCAGCCGATCGCGGGGGCCTGGGTCGCCTGGCGCCTGCCGCCGCCGCGGCTGGTCGAGCAGCTCCTCCCTCGCGCCGAGGCCGGCGACCCCGGGATCAGCGACGCCGAGGGCCGCTTCCGGCTGGAGCGCCTCCCCGACGACCTGGCCCTCCACTCGAGCGTGCACGCCGTCGCGCCGGGATACGCCTACCTCGTCCACCCCGCTCCGCTGGCCGGCGAGCTCGAGCTGGCCCTGACGCCTGCCGCCACCCTGGAGCTGGTCCTGGACCCCCCGCCGCCGCCGGGGGCCGAGGCCCCGCCCGCGCAGGTCCGCCTCGAGCCCCTGGCCAGCTCGACGCCCCTGCCGGCCCTGCGCCGACTGGCGCGGGCGCTCCCGCCCTGGGGCCCCCAGCCCGAGCGCTACTGGCTGCGCCACCTGCCACCCGGCCGCTATCGCCTGCGCGTCGACCCGCAGGTGGCCGGCGAACGCACGCACGAGCTGACCCTGACCCCGGGTCAGGTCAGCCGGCTGCGGATCCAGCGCGCGCCTCGGGTCGAGGCCAGCGGCGTCCTGAGCGGCCCCGAGGGCCCGCTCTCCGACGCCGAGCTGCTCCTGATCGACCTCGAGACGGCGACCACCTACCCCCTCCGCACGGGGCCTGCCGGCACCTTCACGCGCGAGCTGCCCCTGGCGCGCTACCGAGTCCGCCTCCTCGACGGCCGCTCGGAGCGCGCCTTGCCCGGCGAGCACTCGCCCGGGGCTGGGCTCCGACTCGAGCTCCCCGAGCGCGGCGAGCGCCACGCCCTCCAGCTCTCGCGCGAGGGCGGGCCGCTCCGCTCCGACCAGCTCGGGCTGGTCCGCCTCGACCTGGCCCTGGGCGACCTGATCGACCTGCCCCCCGGCCCCGAGCCCGGCTCCTACCTCACGCGCGCGCCCGCCGGCCGCTACGCGCTCTTCGAGGGCGCCTGCTACCTGGCCGAGGTCGAGCTGCCCCGCCCCCCCGGGGCCCCCGCCCTGGACCTGCCCCGCGGAACGCTCGAGGTCACCCTCCGCCTCCCGCCCGAGCTGCGTCCCGGCGAGGCGATCCGCGGGACTCTGGCCCTCCTGCCCAGCCACGTCCACAGCGCGCGCCCCGACCTGGCCGAGCGCTTCCTCGCGGCCGCGGCCCTCCCCTTCCGCCTGACCCGCGAGGAGCGCACCCAGCGCCTCCCCCTGGCCGCCGCCGGGAGCTATCGCTTGCTCGGCCAGAGCGACCTCGGCCCCCTGCGAGCGACCCAGGAGCTGGAGCCCGGGGCGCGGATCGAGCTGGAGTGGCCCTGAGCCGGTAAGGACTTAGCTGCCCTCTTCGAGACCGGGCCGGACCCTCGCGCCCCGCCCTGCGGATGAGCGGGGTGGAAGGGAGCACCCCATGTGTTCGAGCGTGCTGCTGGCTGAAGACGACCCCACGGTTCGCGCGGTGACCGCGTGTCTGCTCGAGCGGACCTTTCACTGCCGCGTCGAGTCCTTCTGCGACGGGGCCCGCGCCCTGGCGCGGCTGCAGGAAGGAGGAGACCAGGTCGAACTCCTGATCCTGGACGTTCACATGCCCTACATGGGCGGCTTCGAGCTCCTGGAGGCCGCGCGCGCCATGGGCGTCGGCGCCCCCGCCTTGATCCACAGCGGCGACCCGACCCAGCGGATCACCGCCGAGGAGCTCGGCGCCAAGTTCCTGCTCAAGCCTTGGCGCGCTCCCGACATGATCGAGCTCCTCGCCAGCTTCGACCTGGCGCGCCCTTGCCTGACGCCTGCGGAGAGGGCCGACGCAGGCGCGTCCCGCAGCGCATAGCTCCTCGCGCACCGGACCGCGGCGCAGGGCCAACCAACCGCTAAACTCCCGCCGTGCGAATCGTGATCGTTGGCGGCGGCGTCGTAGGGCAACACCTCGCGGAGTTCCTCGTGAGCGAGGACCACGATCTGACGATCGTGGAGCAGGACGCCACCCTCTGCGCCCAGCTCTCGGAGCGCCTCGACGTGTTCACGATCGCGGGGAACGGCGGCTCGCCGCAGATCCTCGAGGAGGCCGGCCTGCGCGAGGCCGAGATGGTCGTGGCGGTCACCGACTCCGACTACCTCAACATGTTCATTTGCCTGCTGGCCGAGAGCATGGGGGTCAAGAAGAAGCTGGCCCGCGTCCGCACCGAGGAGTACGCGCGCGAGCCCAACCTCGGCCTGATCCGACGCAAGCTCGCCCTCGACCGGGTGATCAACCCCGAGGGCCTCGTCGTCGATCAGATCGCGCACATTCTCACGACCCCCGGCGCGACCGCCGGGTTCAGCCTGGCCGAGGGCGCGATCTGGCTGCACGGGTTCACGGTCCAGCCGGGCACCCCCCTCGCGGGGCGCCAGCTCAAGGAGGTGCGCGAGCTCCTCCCCGCCGAGCACCCGGTCCTGATCGCGAGCGTGGTCCGCAACACGCGCCAGCTCGTCCCCGGCGGCGAGGACCGCCTCCAGGCCGGCGACCGGATCCAGGTCGTGATGGCCAAGGGCACCCTCGAGCCCTTCCTCGAGCTCGTCGAGCGCCGCCGCCGCCCCGTCGAGCGCGCCTTCGTGTTCGACGGCGGCCGGCTGGGGCTGGCGATCGCGCGCCGGGTCGAGCAGATCGTCCCCAACGTGGTCGTGTTCGAGCCCAACCCCGAGCGGGCGCAGTCCGCCGCGCTGGGCGTCGAGTATTCGCTCGTGGTCGAGGGCTCGCCGACCGACCCGGACCTGCTGCACGAATACGACGTCCGCTCCTGCGACCTGTTCATCGCCGCGGGCGAGGACGAGGAGCAGAACCTGACCGCCGCGCTGCTCGCACGCCGCGCCGGCGCGCGCAAGGTGATCGTGGTCACGAGCAAGCGCGGCAACGTGCAGCTCCTCTCGGCCAGCAGCGTCGACGTCGTGATCGAGCCCAAGATGCTGACCGTGTCGGAGCTGATCACCGAGGTCCGCGGCGCCCGGGTGCTCTCGGTCGCGCGCGTGGGCGAGAACGCGGAGCTGATGGAGCTCCTGGCCACGGCGGGCTCGCCGGCCGTGGGCAAGCCCCTGGTCGAGGTCCGCCTCCCGCGCGGGATGCTGGTCGGCGCGATCGTGCGCACCAGCGGCGAGGAGACGAGCGTCGTGGTCCCGACCGGCGAGTCCGTGATCGAGCCCGGCGACAAGGCGATCGTGTTCTGCCTGCCCCGCGCCCGCGAGCAGGCCGAGCGCCTGGTCAGCGCCGGATATCGCTCGTGAAGCTCGCCCCTGCCCTGACCCTCGCCCTGGTGGCCCTCCTCTCGGCGGGCTGCCCGGACGCGAGCACCGGCCCGGGCCCGGCGGTGGCGCCCACCAACAGCGCCAGCGCCGCGCGCGCGCAGCCGGGCCTGATCACCTCCTCCCCGGCCCTGGCCGAGATGGTGTGCGCCCTCGGCGCCCGCGAGCACCTGCTCGGCGTCTCCCGCTACTGCGTCTACCCGCCCGAGCTCGACGCCCTGCCGCGGATCGGCGGGATCGTCGACCCCAACCTCGAGGCGATCGACGCCCTGGCCCCCGACCACGTCCTGCTGCAGGGCAAACACGAGGGCCTGAGCGCGCTCGCGCAGCGGCGCCCCTGGACCCTGGAGCACTTCAAGGTCGACACGGTGGCCGAGGTGCGCGGCGCGCTGACCCGGCTGGGCGAGCTGCTCGGGCGCGCCGGGGCGGCCCAGGCCGAGGTCGCCCGCCTCGACGCCGCCCTGGCCGAGGCCCGCGCCGGCGCCCCCGCCAAGGCCCCGCGCGTGCTCCTCGTGTTCGGGCGCAAGCCCGGCCCCTTGACGCAGGTCCCCTGCGTCGGGCGCGAGACCTTCCTCAGCGAGCTGCTCGAGGCCTGCGGCGGCGAGAACGCGCTCGAGCAGACGGGCTACCCGCTCGCCTCGGCCGAGGTGCTCCTGGCGCGCGCCCCCGAGCTCGTGATCGAGCTCTCGATCGAGCCCCTCGACGCCGAGGCGCGCGCGCTCCTGCGCGCCGACTGGCAGAGCCTGCCGGAGCTGCCGGCGGTCGAGCAGGAGGCGATCGCGATCGCGAGCGGCGACCACCTCCTCTTCCCGGGCCCACGCCTGGACCAGACCCTGGACAAGCTGGGCCGCGTCCTGGCCGGCGAGCGCGACGTCCAGTGAACGAGGCGGCGAGCGCGCTGCGCTGCGCCGGGGTCTCCTTCCGCTACCCGGGGGTCCCCGCGCTGGACGGCGTCGACCTCGAGCTGGCGCCCGGCGAGCTGGTCGCGCTGCTCGGCCCCAACGGCTCGGGCAAGAGCACGCTGCTCCAGCTGGCGGCCGGCCTGCTCGCCCCCCACAGCGGGAGCGTCCGCCTCGGCGAGCGCGACCCCGCCAAGCTCGACCGCGCCGAGGTCGCCCGCGAGCTGGCCTACCTCCCGGCCCGCCCCCACGTGCCCCCCGACCACAGCAGCCGCGCCCTGGTGCTCATGGGCCGCTACCCCTTCGGGCGCGGCTGGCTGGCGGACCGCCCCGACGACCTCGAGCGGGCCGAGGCAGCCCTGGCCCGCGTCGGCGCGGCCGAGCTCGCCGCGCGCCCGGCCCACGACCTCAGCAGCGGGGAGCGGCAGCGAGTCGTGCTGGCGCGCGCCCTCTGCCAGCGCGCGCCCTTCCTGCTGCTCGACGAGCCGACCTCGGCCCAGGACCTGGCCCACGCCGTCGACCTGTTCGCGCTCTTCGCCGAGCTGGCCAAGGGCGAGGGCCGCGGCGTGCTCGTCGCGACCCATGACCTGAACCAGGCCGCGCGGCACGCCGACCGCCTGGTCGTGCTCCGCGCGGGGCGGGTCGTGAAGGCCGGCCCGCCCGCCGAGGTGCTCGACGAGGCCCTCCTGCGAGAGGTGTTCGACGTCGAGGCCCTGCTCGGCCACGACGAGGGCCTGCCCTACGCGATCCCGCGCGCCCGCAAGGCGAGGGGCACAGCCGCCGGGGGGAAGGCGTGAAGGGCCAGCGCCTGGCCCTGGTGCTCGCCTCGGCGGCGGTCCTCGTCGCGGCGGTCCTGTTGGCCCCCACGATCAGCGCGGCGGACCTGCCCCCCGGAGCGGCGCGCCGCGCCCTGACCGACCTCCACCGCCCGCGCGCGCTCTTCGGCGCCCTGGCCGGCTTCGGGCTCGCCCTCGCGGGGGTCGTGCTGCAGTCGGTCCTGCGCAACCCCCTCGCCAGCCCCTACACGCTCGGGATCGCCAGCGGCGGCGCGGTCGGCGCCGTGCTCGCGATCCAGCTCGCCGGCGGGGGCTCGCTCTCGGTCAGCCTGGGCGCCTTGGTCGGGTCCTTCGGGACCGCGAGCCTGGTCTACGCCGTGGCCTCCTGGCGCCGCCACGCCGCCGAGACCCTGCTCCTGACCGGCGTGGCCGTGACCCTCTTCGCGGGCGCGATCACGACCGCGGTCCACTTCCTGGCGCTCGGCAGCACGCCGGACCTGGTCGCCATGGTGCGCTGGTCCATGGCCAGCCTGGAGGTCGTGGGCTACGACCGGGTGTGGGTCGCGGGCGGCCTGGTCGCGCTGGGGACCCTGATCCTGCTCCCGCTGCTGGGCCGGCTCGACGTGGCCTCCCTCGACGACGCCAGCGCGCGCGGCCTGGGCGTCGACCCGGTCGCGGTCCGCCGGCTGGCCTTCCTGGGCACGAGCGTGATCACGGCCGGCGTGGTCGCCTTCGCGGGCCCGATCGGCTTCGTGGGCCTGATCGTGCCCCACGCGGTCCGCCCCTTCACCGGCCCCGACCCGCGCGTGCTCCTCCCCTGCGCGGCCTGCGTGGGCGGCGCCTTCCTGGTCGGCGCCGACGTGATCGCGCGGACCCTCGTCTACCCGACCAACCTGCCGGTCAACGTGATCACCTACGCGATCGGCTGTCCGGCCTTCGTGTGGATCCTGATCCGCCGCCCCACCGCGTAGGCTGTTCGACATGAGCGACGCCGAGTCGAAGCCCGAGGACGACGCCCAGGCAGAGCCCCTGGTCAGCCACGACGAGCTCGTGGGGGCCAAGGACCTGGCCGCGCTGCGCGCCCTCTACCGCGAGCGCGGGGCGACCGGCACGGACGAGGAGGTGCTCAAGCGCGCGGTGCGCGACTGGTACAAGCTCGCCGTCGCGCGCGCCAACGAGGTCAGCGAGGACCCCGAGCGCTTCGAGCCCGAGGTCGAGACCCTCGACGGGGTCGAGTTCCGCGTCTACGGCCTCTGCCACGGCATGCTGGGCGGCAACGAGAGCGACTACAAGGAGTTCACCGACGAGGCCCTGGCCAAGCTCGAGCGCACGCTCTTCGAGAACGGGCTCGGGATCTACTACCCGGCCAAGGAGAGCATTTGGATCCCCGACTTCGTGGTCCTGGGGGCGCTGGGCAGCCTGCGGATGGGGACCGTGGTCGGGATCTACTTCTGGCTGCTCCTGCTCGAGCTCTTCCAGGACCTGTTCAAGCTGGGCGGCCGCGCCGACGAGCTAGCGGGCTTCGACTTCTCGCGCCGCTACCACGCCGTCCCCCTCGAGACCCGCCGCGGCCTGGAGGAAGACCCGCCCCTCCCCAGCCACCTCCAGATCGAGCTCGAGCTGGCCGAGCTAGAGCAGCACGGCGCGCTGGCCGGCTTCTTCAATCCCTTCTCGATCGCGCCGCGGAGCATGTTCATGGCCGCCTTCGCGCTCGGCTACGCCCAGTCGCGCGAGCTGAAGGAGATCGACGTGGTCGTGGGCGACCTGCACACCGCCGAGATCCTCCACTTCCTGCGCAACCCGCCGCGCGAGCACGCGGTGTGGAAGTGGGGCCTGGCCTGGGGCCAGAAGAGCGACGGCGCGCGGCGCGCGGCCATGTTCGGGGCCAAGATCAAGCACCTCGGGATCTCGGGCCTGACCGGCTCGCTGATCCTGATGCTCCAGCTGGGCCTGCTCCTCGCGGCCTACGGCTGGCTGCGCACTCGCTAGTAGCTGCCTCTGCGAGAGCTAGACGACGATCGCAGTCCGGCGCGCCCGCCCCCGCACTCCTTGCGCCCGCAGCCTTCCTGTCCTTCCTCTCTTCCTACTTTCCTCCTAAGCCGCCACGCCAAGCCGCCCTCGCCACGCCTTCCTAGTCGCGGGCAGCCGCCGCCTCGAGCTCCTCCAGCGCCTCGGCCCCGCGCTCCTCGACGGCCGCCGCCAGCGCCGTGGCCTCGGCCGCGCGCTTCTTCAGCTGCTTCGCTGCCCGCCCGAGCGTCTTGGCCGCCGCCGCCGCGTCACCGCCGCGCAGCTCGAGCAGCGCCAGCCGCAGCCACCACACCTCGCCCAGGCGCGCCCCGCGGCTCTCGTCCAGGGTCACGCGCAGGGCCTTCTCCACCACGTCGGCCTGATCCTGCTGGCCGTGCTGCCAGAGCAGCTTCAGGGCGGGCTTCTTGAGCCAGTCCTCGCTCATCATGGGCGGCGCCGTGGCGAGGTACTTCGCCAGGTCCAGCACGGCCCCCTCGTAGCGCTCCATGGCCAAGAGGGTCAGCGCGCGCTCCCAGAAAATGCTCCCGTCCGTCCACACACCGCGCTCGCCCGCCGCGTGAGCCTCGTTGAGCGCGGCCAACGACTCGGGGTAGCGCTCCAGCTGACGCAGGGCCCGCGCGCGGGCCGCGTGCAGGTCGAAGCGCAGCTGGGTACCCGCGCCCGCGGCCTCGAGCGCGGCCTCGCAGCGCTCGAGGGCCTCCTCGTTGAGCTCGGCCTGGGCCAGGGCCACGCACAGGCCGACCTCGAACTCCCGCCGCCGCTCGCGCTCGGGCTCCAGCTCGGCCGCGACCCGCAGCGCCCCGATCAGCGGCTTGCGCTCGTTGGGGGTCCGCAGGTGGCGCGCGATCCCGGCCAGCTTGGGGTGGTGCACGGGGCTGTTGGGGATCAGCGCGGCCAGCTGACCCGCCGCGCTCGGCGACCAGTACTTGCCCTGCTCCCAGCGCACGGCGGCGGTGACCATGGTGTCGACCAGCTCGCTCGGGAGGTCCTCGTCCGGGGTCAACGCCTTGGCCAGCCGGCAGTAGTCGAGGAGCCGCAGCTCGAGCTCGCGCTGAGCGACGGACTCGACCTGGCGGGCGAGGGAGCGCGCCTTCTCCAGGGCCAGGGCGGCCAGGCGCGCGCGCTCCGGCGAGGCCGCGCCGTGGGCGGGCAGCTCGGCCAGGTGCGCTCGGGCGGCGGCGGGGTCCTCCTCCAGGGTCCGCTCGGCGAGCGCCAGCCCGACCGCCCAGCGCAGGTCGGCGTCGGGCTGCTTCAGCTCAGTCAGGGCCTGCGCGGCCTCGTCGGCGCGCTTCGCGGCCGCCAGCGCCAGGACGCGCAAGCGCCGCTCGGCCGGCAGGAGCTCGCCGCCCTTGCCCTGGCGCTCGAGCTCGGCCAGGACCTCTCTCGCCTGGGCGGGCGTGAACCCGACCCGGGCCAGGGCCTGCGCGCGCCAGCCTCGCAGCTCGGCGCAGGCGACCCCTCCCGCGCGGGCCCGGTCGAGGTCGCTCAGGGCGCGCCGCGCGCGCCCCTCGGGCTCCGTCGCCGCGAGCGCCCCGCGCAGCGCGTGGCCCGCGGGCGAGAGGTCCTCGCCCAGCTCGGTCAGCGCCGTCCGGGCCGCGGCGCGCTCCCCCTCGAGCAGGTGCAGCAGACCTTCGAGCGCGCGGACCTGCGCCCAGGCGCGCGCGACGCGCTGGCCCCGCGGCTCCGACTCGGGGCGGCCCCGCTCCAGCTCCGCCAGGCGCGCGACCAGCGCCGCGGCCTCCCCGGCTCGGCCCGCGAGGGGCTCCTCGCTGGCGAGGAGCTGACGCGCGTCGTCGACCAGCCCGCCGGCCCTCGCCTCGACCGCGGGACCCGAGCGCAGCCCGCCCAGGCCGACGAAGAGCCCGACCCCGAGCCCGACCAGCGCCAGCAGGGCGAGGACCCCGAGCGCCAGGCGTCGGCCGCCCGCGGGCAGCCGCTCCAGCGCCTGCGGCGGCCGCCCGCCCAGGAAGCGGTCCAGGTCCTCGCGCAGCTCCTCCGCGCTGGCGTAGCGCTCCTCGGGCGAGCGGCGCAGGGCGAGCCGACAGATCGCGTCCACCCCGCGCGGGACCGCGGGGTTCTTGCTGGTGACCGGCGGGACCTCCTGGAAGAGCTTCTGCGCGACCAGCTCGGGGGTCGAGTCCTCGCCGAAGGGGCGCTGGCCGCAGAGCAGCTCGTAGAGGACCACGCCCAGCGAGTAGACGTCGGTCTGCGGGCCGAGCTTGGCCGTGCTCTCGCCCCCCGCCTGCTCGGGCGACATGTAGGAGAGCGTCCCCAGGCTGGTGCCGGTCCTGGTCAGCTTCTCGGCGTCGTGGTCGCGGACCAGGCCGAAGTCGAGCAGGACCGGGATCCCGCTCGGCTGGAGGATCACGTTGCCCGGCTTGATATCGCGATGCAGGATCCCGGCCGCGTGGACGGCGGCGATCGCGTCGCTCAGCTCGCGCACGATCCGCGCCGCCTCCCGCGGCTCGAGCGCGCCGCGCGCGATCACGTCGTCGAGGGTCTCGCCCTCGACCCGCTCCATGACCAGGTAGGTCCCCTCCGGCACCTGCCCGATCTGGTGGACGCGCACCACGTTGCGGTGGTGGATCCGCGCCAGGGCCTCGGCCTCGCGCCAGAAGCGCTCGACGGCGACCTCGCTCGCGCGCCGCTCGAGGATCAGCTTGAGCGCCAGCTCCCGCGGCGCGTCGGGGTCCTGGACGAGGTAGACCACGCCCATGCCCCCCTGCCCGAGCTTGCGCAGGATCCGATAGGGACCGACCTGGAGGGGAGGCGAGGGCACGCCGCAGCATGGCAGCCCCTGGCTCTAGGGACCACAGCGCGTCGGACCGAGATCACGTGGCCTGGGCGTCGCTGCACGGATCGCCCGCTCTTCGGCGCTCTGCCAAGTGCTCTTGAACGCAAAGGCGCAAAGACGCAAAGATCGTCCCTCACGATCCAGTCGCAGCTTGACTAGCGACCGGTCCAAATCGCACTGCCCAGGCGACTCCGCTCACACCTCAGGCCCTTTGCGCCTCTGCGCCTTTGCGTCTTTGCGTTGAATCGAACGACTGAGGGCGCTCGCCCCATTTGGCGACAGCCATACAGCAACGCGACTACGAGCCCGGAGTCAGGGTCACGTGGCTCGTGTGGGGCAGCTCGACCTCGCGGGCTTCGCTCGCGCCCCCCTCCCACCTCGCCTGGAGCCGGTAGCGCCCGGGCGGGACATCGGCGAAGACGAAGCGGCCCTCCTCGTCGACGGGGGCCGCGGCCAGGAAGCCGAAGCCCTCGCGCGGCGCCTCGACCGGGCGCAGGTCGACCTGGACCCGCCCCTCGCGCGGGGCGCCCTGGACGCGCCCCTTCAGCGGGTGGCGCTTCGGCGCGCTCAGGCCGAGCTCGAGGGGCTGGCCCGGCTCGACCTCGGCCTCGAGGACCCAGGCCCGCAGCTCCTCCCGGGCCGGCTCGCGGAGCGAGATCGTCCAGCGGCCCGCGGGCAGCTCGCTCAGGTCGAGCAGGCCCTCGGCGTCGAGCGCGACCTCGAAGCCCTCGTGAGGAGCGGTCTCCGAGTGCGGGTCGGGGGCGCCGGGCTCGAAGGCCAAGCGCGCGCCGGCCAGGGCGCGCCCGTCGGGGCCGCGGAAAGGGCGCGCCACCACGCGCGCCGCGGGGGTCAGGATCAGGACCAGGTTCTGCTCGGGCGCCGGGCTCTCGGTCGTCGCCGGCGTGCAGCCGATCCGGCTGGCCGTGACTCGGTAGCGCTCGCCGGCGCGCGCCGCGAAGAGGAAGCGCCCGTCGGGACCGCTGCGAGCGCTGAGCCGCGCGCCGCTCGGATCGCGGGCCTCGACCCGGACGCCGGCCAGGGGCTCGCCCGCGGGGTCGACGACCAGCCCGGCCAGGGGCGCCTCGCCCGCGAGGCGCAGGCTCAGCGCGGCGCTGGGCGCCTCGTCGCTGACCTCGAAGCGGCGCCAAGGGGAGGCGCCCTCGCCCTGAATCAGGCGCGCCCAGCCAGCGCCGGCCGCGGGGAGCGAGAGGGTCAGCTCGGCCTGGGCCAGCTCCAGCCGGCGGGGCTCGTCGCCGAGGGCCGGGCCGCGCAGCTCGAGCGCGAGGTCGACGCCCGGAGCGAGGCCGCTGGCGTCGAGGGCGACGCTCAGCTGGAAGGGCTCGAGGCGGACGCTGAGGGGCGCCTCGCTCGCGCGGGGGAGCGCCGGCAGCCTCAAGCGCGCGGCCGCGTGGCCCGGCGCGGTGACGCGCAGCTCCAGGCCGAGGGGCCCCGGCGGGAGGCCGCCCAGGCTCAGCCGACCGTCGGCGTCGCTGCGCGGCGCGGCCTCGGGCGCGAGGTAGCTGGCCGGCGGATCGCAGAGCTCGGCCCGCGCCCCCGCCAGCGGACCCGCTGCGCCCTCGACGCGCAGCTCGAGCGGCGTCCCGC
>MDTG01158562.1_pt1 | contig 14596 bp, 13 predicted proteins | sample 811421 | NCBI WGS metagenome assembly MDTG01 (sample SAMN05326645, study PRJNA326480) | marine metagenome | isolation source: seawater | place: Pacific Ocean: South East | collected 2011
TGGCAGATGCTGCACCTGCAATGGCTGCGTCAATATCAGCATCTGGAAAGATAATTGTAGGAGACTTCCCTCCAAGTTCTAATGATACTTTTTTTAAGTTACCAGAGGCTGCTTTTGTAATTATTTTTCCAACTTCAGTTGACCCCGTAAATGCGACTTTATCAACCATAGGATGCTCAGCAAGCGGTGCACCAGCGTCCTCGCCAAACCCTGTTACAACATTTAAAACACCTTCCGGTAGTATACCTGCATCATGAATGATCTCTGTTAGTCTAAGAGCTGATAATGGAGTTTGCTCTGCTGGTTTTAGTACGATTGTGCAGCCAGCAGTCAACGCAGGAGCAATTTTCCACGCCGCCATTAACAATGGGAAATTCCATGGAATAATTTGACCACAAACCCCAACTGGTTCTCTTAGTGTGTAGCTATGATATTTTGCACCAGGTGTGTATAAACAGGAGTAGGGAAGTGTATTACCTTCAATTTTTGTTGCCCAACCTGCCATGTATCTAAAAATATCAGATGATAATGGTACGTCAGCTGCACCTGCAACCGCAACGGGTTTTCCGTTATCTAAAGATTCAAGCTGAGCTAATTCTTCTCCATGTTTATCAATGAGATCACCAATTTTCCAAATGATTTTACCTTTTTCGCTGTTGGACATATCTGACCAAACTCCAGAATCAAAGGCTTTTCTAGCTGCTTTAACAGCTAGGTCAATGTCTTTGCTATTACCTGCGGAACATGAGGCAATCTTTTTTCCAGTAGCAGGGTCCTCAACGCCAAAGGACTTTCCAGAATTTGGGTCAACCCATTTTCCAGCTATGTATAATTTCTTTTCTTTACTTAAAAAATCGCCAACATTATCGTTGACCTTATAGTTTAGGATTGAAGCATCCATAATATTTCCTCCAAAATAAAAGTTTACTTTGATTTATAATACTAAATAAAAATTTAAGTTAAAGAAAATTCTAAAGTTTTGTTGGGTTTTCAAGACCTTTATAAACTTTTTGAGGATCAAAAACCTTTTTATCTTCATTAAAAACTAGATTTGTTGAAAAAGTCTTACCTTTTGTTTCAAGTTCTCTGTAAAAGCACGATTTATAGCCTACATGACAACTGGCTTTTGTACCTGAAAGTTTTACAAAAAGGATGAGACAATCTTGGTCGTCATCTATTTGAATTTTGATAATATTTTGAAAAAAACCTGAAGTTTCTCCTTTTTTCCAAATTTTCTTTCTACTTCTTGACCAGTAGTGTGACAATTTTGTTCTTATCGACTTTTTTAATGCCTCTTCATTCATATAACCATGCATCAAAACTTGATTATCTTCAATGTCAATGGTGATTACAGGGATTAACCCATTTTCATCAAATTTGGGTTGAAATTTAGTACCTTCTTCTACTTCTTCAACTGAGGTTCTTTCTGAAAAAGTTATTTCCATATTTATTTTATATACTCAGTAAATCTTTGTTCAATTGATTTATTAGATTTAAACTCACCAAGGAAGCAACTTGTGATAGTTGATACATTAGGCTTGAGAACACCTCTGGTTGTCATACATTGATGAAGAGCTTCGACGTAAACGGCAACGCCTTTAGGTTTAAGGGATTTTTCAATGCAATTTGCTATTTGTTGAGTCATAGTTTCTTGTGTCTGAAGTCTTTTTGCAAAGATATCAACTACTCTAGCTAATTTAGAGATACCTACAACTTTTTTTGTGGGTATGTATGCTAAGTGTACTTTACCTATGATCGGCACCATATGATGTTCGCAATGAGAGTGAAAAGTGATATCTTTTAACATTACGATGTCTTGATAACCCTGAACATCTTCAAATGTTTTGCTAAGATAATTGTCGGGAGACTCTTTGTACCCTGAAAAGAACTCATTAAATGCGTTTACTACTCTTTTAGGTGTTTCTCTTAATCCTTCGCGAGATGGGTCGTCTCCAGCCCATCTTATAAGAGTTTCAACGGCCTTTTCAGCTTCTTCTCTTGAAATTGATTTTTCCAAGGGATTTTGAAAGTTTTTCTTTGTTATTACAGAGGTCATAAATAAATTTATAGTATTATTAAATATATATTTGTATTACTTAGTTAAATTTAAAGTTATATACTTAATATTCTTTAGTTGAAAGTGCAAAGTGAAATTTAAAATTATAAATGGAAGAGTTTTTGACCCTACTCAAAATTTAAATAATAAAAAGCAAGATATATTTGTAAAAGATGGTTTAATTGTCAAGCCTCCTGCTTCCGAAATTATTAAATATAAAACTACTTACAATGCTGAAGGAATGATTGTAATGGCTGGAGCTATTGATATTCACTCACATATTGCTGGAGGAAATGTTAATAATGCGAGATTACTTTCCCCAGAGATTCATACTAAATTTGTTGAGAATAGTCTAAATAGAAAAAAAAATCTTCCTGGTTTTAATTCAAGGTGGACTGCTGATGGTACTGGTTACAGATATATAGAAATGGGCTTTACAACGGTTGTTGAACCTGCTGTACTTCCTATAAACTCTTTTTTAGCTCACCTTGAGTTGGAACGAATACCTATGATTGACAAAGCTGGTTTGGCAATTCTAGGAAATGATTCATTTTTACTAGAAAGCCTTTATAAAAAAAAAGGTCAAAACTTTGTGAATGATTATGTTGCCTATACTTTGGAATCTACAAAATGTATAGGACTAAAAGTTATAAATGCAGGAGGATCAGAATTTTTTAAAAATGGTGGAGAAGTATTCAATTTAGATGATGTTGTACCCTCTTACGGAGTTTCTTCTAGAGAAATTTTAAAAACTTTAAATATTGCTAATGAGGAACTTAAAATTAAACATCCGCTTCACGTACATTGTAATAACCTTGGTCTACCAGGGAATATTGAAACTATTATTGAAACAATAAAATCTGCAGAGGGAAGGAGAATGCATTTAGCACATGTACAATTTTATGCTTATGACAAAAAGGGAAAAAAGGGTTTTTCCTCAGGATCACTTGATTTAGCCGAAGCTGTAAACTCAAATAAAAACATCACTGTTGATGTAGGTCAGGTAATGTTTAATCCAACAGTTACCATTTCATCCGATATTATGAGACAGTTTAGCGCACGAAAAAATGCGAATCCAAAAAAATGGATTATATCTGAAGTTGAAGATGGAGGAGGCGGTATTGTACCTTATCATTACAAAGAAAAAAATTTCGTCAATGCTTTGCAATGGTTGATTGGCCTGGAGATTTTTTTACTCGTTAAAGATCCTTCACGTGTTTTTTTTACAACAGACCATCCAAACGGAGCACCATTTACAAGTTATCCCGAATTATTTAGGCTTCTCATGGATTATGAATTTAGATTAAAAAAAATTGATAGTATTAACAAAGATTCACTAGATATTTCATACATAAAGGACTTAAAAAGAACTTACTCTATGTATGAAATAGCAATAATGACTAGGTCGTCACCTGCTGAAATTTTAGGTCTAGAAGATAGAGGATCTTTAAAAGAGGGTTGTATAGCTGATATTTCAATTTATGATCCAAAGAAAAAAATTGATAAAATGTTTAGAGAAGCCCATTATGTTTTTAAAAATGGTGATGAAGTAGTAAGAAATGGTAAAGTTTTAAAACATAAAAAAACAACTACCCAGTGTATAAAAACCACCTATGATAAATCAATTTTAAAAGAAGTTGATAAATGGATTAAAGGATATTACGCACTTGATTTAGATCAGTTTCGGGTAGATACAGAATTTTTTAAGGTTGATAATTTTAAAAGTCACTGAAAAATCAATCTTTATCAATAATTTTAAAAAAAAATGGTGTGATAAAAAGGGTAAGAAAAATTGAGAAAATAATACCTGATATCAATACAATACCAATTGTTAATCTTGATTCAAAACCAGCTCCTGAACCAATAACAAGAGGAACAACACCCACTACAGTAGATACTCCCGTCATAATAATGGGCCTGAATCTCATCTTGCATGCAGAAATTAAAGAATCATATGATTTTGTACCAAGTGATTTAAGTTGACGAGCAAATTCGACAATCAATATTCCGTTTTTAGCGGATATGCCCATTAATATAATTATACCTATTTGACTAAAAATATTAAGTGAGCTTTTAAAGATTAATAAGGCTAGTAAAGGAAAAATCAAAGTTAAAGGAACAGAGAGCATGATAATTAATGGATACTTAAAACTTTCAAATTGAGCACAAAGAATAAGATAAACAAAAATTAATGAAACAATAAATAAAAAGACAAATTGTTTTGTGGATTTTTTATATTCTTTGCTCTGTCCTTTGAAATCAATCTTGAGGTTACCGTCTAGTTTAGTTTCTGAAATAGTTTCAAGAAAATCAATAGCCTTTCCAAGTGAATAACCCTTTTTCAGACCAGCACTTAATGTTATAGATCTCATTTTATTATATCTATTTAATTCTTTTGCTTCAGTAATTTCTTTAAATTTTAACAAATTTTCAAGTCTTACAAACTCTCCATTTGGTGTTTTTACTTCAAAAGAACCAATGTCCGACGAGTTAGTTCTTTGTTCTTTTACAGATTGAAGAATAACATAATATTCTTCACCATTTTCAATATAAGTGTTTACTTTTCTTCCAGCAAGAAGCAACTCAAGGGTTCTTCCAATGTCAAGATTCGAAATCCCTAAATCTGATACTTTGTCCTTATCAATTTTAATATCAATCTGTGGTCTATTTTTTTTGTAGTCTATTCTTGAAAATAGGAAATTTTCATTTTTTCTTACTTCATCTAAAACAATCTGCATGTTTCTATTAATATTTTCATAAGTATCCCCTGATATTACAAATTGCAACTGAGAACCAGAGCGTCTTTGACCAAGTCCCCTTGGCGGGAAAATGATAATTTTTGAGTCAGTAATTTCTGCGGAAATTTTTTTTATTTCTTCAATTATTTGCCAAATATTTCTTCTTTTTTCCCAATGCTCCAAAACAATTATACCGATACCATCACTGAAGTTTTCAGTTCCTGAAAAACTTCTTGGAACTCTTAACAAAATTCTCTTAGCTTCTTTATTTTCATTAAATTTCATAAGTTTTTTTTCTATTTTTAACATTTGATTTACGGTATTTTGATACGTAGTTCCTTCAGGAGACTCTAAAAGCATAAAAAAGGCTCCTCTATCTTCTCTTGGTGATAGCTCTTTAGACACCTTTTTAAAAATGTAAATTGTTGAAAAAATAATCAGTATAATAAAAGTAATTAAAATTTTATTTCTTTCTAAAATAAATTTTAAAAAGGAAATATAAAAATCTTCAAACTTATTTTTTTGGTTCCTTGTGCCTCTTACTTTCAAAAGCTTCGAGCATAACATTGGTGTAAGCGTTAATGAAACAATTGTAGAAAAGAAAATTGCACCTATTACTGTAACAGCAAGCTCTTTAAATAACTTCGCTGTATCACCCTCTATAAAAACTATTGGTATAAATATACAAATTAAGACTATTGATGTTGAAATAATTGCAAAAATAACTTCCTTAGAACCCTGAATTGAAGCTTTTGTTTTTGACAACCCTAACTCAATTTTTTTATAAATATTTTCTAGCATTACGATCGAATCGTCAATTACTAATCCAGTACAAAGAACAAGTGCAAGCAAAGTAATTAGATTGAGGGTATATCCAAAGAAATTAAGAAAAATAAAAGTTGATAAAATTGAGATTGGAACAGTTAAAAAAGGGATTATTGTTGTAGTAATATTTCTTAAAAATAATAAAATTATGATTGTTACGAGAATAATTGCAAAACATAACGTAAAGATTACTTCTTTTAGTGCTTCAGATACAAAAAGAGAAGTGTCATAACTTTGGTAAATTTTTATATTTGTAGGAAGTTCTTTTTTTATTTTTTTAAATTCATTTTTAACACCATCTGTAACCTTAATTAAATTCGCTTCTGTTTGTTTTAATATTCCAAGACCAATCATTTCTTCTCCATTACCTCTAAAAATTTGCCTCGTTTCTTCTGGACCAATTTCTATTTTTGCAACATCACCTAATTTAACAAACGAAAAGTCATCTCCTTTTTTTACAACAAGATTTTGAAAATCTTCAACAGTTTTATAATCACTGTCTAATTTAACTGTAAAATCTCTAAATTTAGACTCAAGTCGTCCAGCAGGAATTTCTATGTTTTCTTCATTGATTTTTTTTTCTATGTCAAGAACTGAAATTTTGTATTTTGAAAGAAGATCAGGGTTTAACCAAACACGTAGAGATTTTTTTTTACCACCTGATATTCTTACTTTAGCAACTCCTGGAATTACTGATAGCCGATCTACCAGATATCTTTCTGCATAATCAGTAAGTTCAAGTTGTGTAATATCGTCAGATGTAAGGTTTAGCCACATTATAGCATTACCATCAGAATCAATTTTTGATATTTCAGGCGACTCGGAGTCCTTTGGTAAATTTTCTAAAATTCTCGAAACAGCATCTCTAACATCATTCGCAGCTTCATTTATATCCTTTTCTGTGATGAATTCGATTGTTACCTTTGACCGACCGTCTCTGCTGACCGAGGAAATTGATTCAATACCATCAATACCACTTATTTGCGCTTCAATTATTTCAGTTATTTTGGTTTCAACAATATTTGATGCTGCGCCAGGGTATATAGTATCAATAGTAATTTCTGACCTTTCAATATCAGGAAATTGTCTTAAGGGAATTTTATTAAGAGAAAGAATTCCAAGTAATATTATTAGGGTTATTAAAACCGTACAAAAAACTGGTTTTTTAATGAAAAATTCTGATATATTCATTTAATTTCTACTGATGTTCCTTCTTTGATTTTGTTAATTCCCTCATGAACAACCAAATCAAATGAATTTAGACCATCTAAAATTTCAACAAAACCATCTTTTCTTAGACCAACACTAACTTTTTTTTTAGAGATTATGTTTTTTTTATTAACTAAATATACATATGATATATTGTCCTGATTAAAAACTGCATTTTCTCTTACAAAGAATGATTTCCTATCATTGAACTTAAAGGTTAGGTTAACCATTAGCCCAGGTTTAAATAAGTTATTGGGATTATTAATTATACCAATAATTTTAAAAGTTCTAGTCTCGTCATTCACTAGTGGGTCAATTATTGAAACATTTCCTTTAACATTTATATTACTGTCAATTGAACTTTTTAGAGAAAAAGTTGTTTTATTATTTATTTTATTAATAAACTTTTCTGGAACTTTGGCTTGAATTTTTAAATTTTTGATATCGTAAAGAGTAGTTATTATATCCCCTGGCTTAACAAGAGAACCTTCACTAAAGTTTTTTACACTAATTATACCGTCAAAAGGGGCTAATATTTTTAAATCATTTATCTTTGCATTTATTTCTTCTAACCTCGCATCTAATTTATCTTTCAACATCATACGATTATCAAGTACAGTTTGAGAAATATTACCTTTAGAGAAAAGTTTATTAGCTCGTTCATAATTCAGTTGTGCTTCTTTGACCTCAGCTAAAATTTGTTTTTTTATTGCCTGTTCTTCATCATCAAAAAGTTCTATCAATACTTGATTCTTTTTTACATATTTACCCTCTTTGAAAACAATCTTTTTTATTTTATCAGAAACTACAGTTGTTATCTGAACCTTTTCATTGGCTAAAATTTTTGCAGGAATTTCTAAAATGTCGTTAGTAATTTTTTTTTCAGGAGGTTGTGCAACAACAGTAATAATTTCTTGAGAAAAAGAATTATTGTTAAAAAGAAAAAAAACTAAAAAAAAAAAAAGACTCATTTTAATCTTAGTTCTTTTATTATTTTTTTATAATCTTTATTTTTGAATATTGTTGACCCTGAGACAATTACATTTGCTCCTGCACCTTTTACATTTCTAACATTTTCTAAATTAATTCCACCGTCAACTTCTATATCAATTACTCTATCTCCAACAAGTTCTTTAATTTTTACAATTTTTTCTATTTGATTGCTCATAAATTTTTGCCCTCCAAAACCAGGTTCCACAGTCATTATTAGAATTAGGTCGATGTCATTAATAAATTTCATAATTGTTTCAGGCATTGTTTTGGGCTTGATACATATCCCAACTTTTTTTTTCCTACTTTTAATATAATCAATACAATCACCTATATTTTCCGAAATTTCTTGGTGAATTGTAATTATATCAGCCCCAGCATCAATAAAATCTCTAAGGTATTTTCTTACAGGGTCAATCATGAGGTGTACATCAAATGTTTTGTTTGAATAATTCCTAATGGATTTTATCACATCTGGTCCTATTGTTAGGTTTGGAACAAAGTGACCATCCATTACATCTATATGAATATAATCACACCCTGATTCATCAAGTTTTTTTATTTCTTCTCCCAAAATTGAGAAGTTTGCAGAAAGGATTGATGGAGCAATCTTTACATTATTACTCATAACATCTGTTGTTCATCTTTTTGTGAATAGATTCCTGATGTTGCAGATGAATTTAATTTACTTCTTTTAAAAAGAGCATCTTGAGATGCCTTTACATTATTTTCTTTACCCTTCCATGATGAAATAGAGGGTTGCTGCAAAGCCCTCCCATATGAGAAGCTTAATTTCCAAGGTAGATTTTTAAAGAGCTTGTTCATTTCATTGAGATGAAGCGTGGCTTTTTCATTACTTTGTCCACCTGAAAGAAAAACAATTCCAGGAACATCCTCAGGAACATTTTCATTTAGGCATTTTACAGTCAATTTTGCTACTTTTTCAATTGAGGCCTGTTCTTTGCAATCTGATCCAGAAATTACCATATTGGGTTTTAGTAGAATACCTGAAAGATTTACTTTGTGTAAGTCTAGTTGTTCAAAAACTTTTTTTAAAGTTGATGAAGTAACTTCATAACAATCTTCTATGGTATGGTCTCCGTCCATAATAACTTCTGGTTCAACAATAGGAACCATTTCGTTATCTTGGACTGTTTTTGCATATCTAGCTAGCATAAAAGAATTTGCTTCTAGACAATACGAAGAAGGATAGCTTTTCGATAAATCAATATTAATTATTGCCCTCCATTTTGTGAACTCAGCTCCTAACATTTTATATTCTTCTAACCTTTCATTTAGACCATCAAGACCCTCAGTAAATTTTTCTTCTGAAGCTTTGGATAATGCTATTGCACCTTTATCTACTTTAATTCCAGGAATAATACCGTTCTCCGATAAATATTTTGGAAAAGGAACACCTTCTGAGGTATTTTGTTTGATGGTTTCATCGAATAAAATAATCCCACTTATAAATTGATTAAGGTTTTTTGTTTTAAACAATAACTCTCTGTAACTCCGTCTACTTTCAAAATTAGATTCTACATCAATTGAATTAAATCTTTTTTTAATTGTGTTAGTGCTTTCGTCTGCAGCTAGTATACCTTTTGGTGATAAACATAATTTCTTTGCTATTTCGTTTACAATATTTTTAGTCATAAGTTTTATACTTTTTAATCATTCAAACTATCTAGACCTGGAAGTCCACTACCTTGAATAAATTCAAGAAATGCTCCGCCACCAGTCGAAATGAATGAAAAATAATCAGAGGCTTTCGCATGATTTAACATCGATATAGTATCACCTCCACCAGCTACAGAAAAGAAATTTTTATTATTATTATTTTTAACAGCTCTGATTACGAAGTTTGTGCCTTCGTCGAATGGCTTTTGTTCATAAAAACCTAGTGGACCATTCCACAAAAGACAAGAGCATTCTGAAACAAAGCCAAAATATTTCATTCTGGTTTGTGGACCTATGTCCAAAATCTTTTCATCTTTTTTAATATCACCTATGGATCTAAGCTGAATTTTTTTAAATTTATCTACTGTAACTACATCCTCTGGCAAAGATATCTTTTCATCATAATAATCTAAAAGACCTTTGGCAATTTTTTGCATCGATTTCTCATAAATTGAGGAACCAATATTAATTTGTTTGGAAAATAAAAAAGTATTAGCCATCGCCCCACCTATAATAACTTTTCCAAACTTTTTTAAATAATATTCTATAACTTTTATTTTAGTTGAAACTTTCGAACCACCAAATACTGCTACGGCAGAGCTATAATTGGCATTGGTAATTAGTTTTTTAAGATTTGAAACTTCTTGTTCTAGGAGCATTCCAGGAAAAGAAGGAAGAAACTTTGGTATTCCAACAATTGAGGAGTGTTTTCTATGACATGTTGAAAAGCTTTCATTTACATAAATATCTGCAAACGAGGAAAGCTTTTTAGAAAAGTTATCATCGTTTGATTCCTCTTCTTTGAAAAATCTTAAATTTTCTAATAAGATTACATTACAATTACTAAACGCTTTTTCAATTTTGTCTTTTTTTATATTCATTATGTTGTCCTCTATAAAAACTAATTCTGAATTAATATAAGCGCTTATTTTTGATGAAAGAACTCTTAGTGATAAAGATTCATTTTTTTCTTGATTAGGCCGACCCATATGAGAAATTAATATAATTTTTGCTTTTCTTTTTAGTAAATATTTGATGGTAGGGGAAATCTTTTCTAATCTGGTAAAGTCTACAATCTCGCCTTCGAATGAAGGTAGGTTTAAGTCAACCCTAAGTATTACTTTTTTATTTATGACGAAACTGTCAAGGTCTTCAAACTTTTTCTTTAATGTAATCACGTCAGAATTTTTTTTTTAATTAAACGAATTATATTATTACAGTTAAAACCAAAAAAATCAAAAAGGTCGTCACCTTTTCCAGATTCTCCAAAATTATCAATACTTACTAATAAGTCATTTTTATCAATATACTTATGCCACCCAAAACTTGAGGCAGCCTCAATTATTACCTTCGGTTTATTACCTAGTATTTTGAATTGATAACTAGAACTTTGTTTATTAAATAATTCCATCGAAGGCATAGATATTACATTACTTTTTATTTTTTTATCCATAAAAAAATCATGGACTTTTAATGCAAGCGATACTTCTGAACCCGTTGATATTATTGAAAATTTTGAACCTTGAATTTGTCTAAGAAAATAAGCTCCTTTGCTAAGCTTATTTTCTTTAAAATCATTCCTAATTAAGGGTAAACTTTGTCTAGATAATATCAAAGCAGTTGGAGAATTTATATTTTGTATCGCGAATTCCCATGCCTCAAAAGTTTCTATTGAATCACAAGGACGAACAACAAAAAGGTTAGGAATTGATCTAAGGCTTGCCAGATGCTCTATTGGTTGGTGTGTTGGCCCATCTTCGCCAAGACCTATTGAGTCGTGGGTAAAAACATATATAACTTGTTGCTTCATCATTGCAGATAACCTTATTGCGTTTTTACAATAATCTGAAAAAACTAAAAAGGTTCCACCATAAGGGAGAAAGCCACCATGAACAGCTATTCCATTCATTGCTGCCGCCATTAAATGTTCCCTTACGCCATAGTGTATGTAATTTGTACTTTTACCATTTATTTTAGAATTTGAAATTTTTGTAAGGTTTGAAGACGTTAAGTCTGCAGAGCCACCAAGAAAATTTGATATTTTATTCGAAAAAAACTCTAGACATTTTTGCGATGACTTTCTTGTAGCTTCTGCTTTATTATCTTTGGAAAGATTTTTTAGAAAATTAAAAGTTTTATTATCTCTTTTAATTCTAGTTAATTTGAATTGTGACATTAATTCTTTGTAAATTTTTTTTCCTTTATATTTTTTTTCCCAAATAATCCTTTTTTTTGATCCTTTTTTACCTACATCTATCCATTTATGCCTAATTTCATTAGGTATTTGAAACTTATTATGCGGCCAATTTAATTTCTGTTTTGTAAGAATTGCCTCATCAGCACCTAATGGAGAGCCATGCGAACTCTCTTTTCCGGATTTATTAGGAGAGCCATATCCAATGATACTTTTAGATATAATCAGTGTTGGTTTTTTAGATTTTAAGGATAAATTTAATCCATTTTCAATCTCACCAAAGTCATGACCATCTATTTCTAAGGTTTCCCAATTACAAGCTTGGAATCTTTTTTTTTGATCATCTGAACAAGTAAGACTGGTTGGTCCATCAATAGAAATTTTATTATCGTCAAAAATTACTATTAATTTATTTAAATTAAGATGACCAGCTATTGAAATTGCTTCGTGAGAAATTCCTTCCATTAAACAGCCATCTCCTGCAATTACCCATGTGTTATGGTCGCATATATTTCCATATTTTTTATTTAATATTTTTTCCGCTATTGCCATTCCAACTGCGTTGGCAAGACCTTGTCCAAGTGGCCCAGTCGTGGTTTCAATGCTTTTTAAAAGACCAAACTCAGGATGTCCTGCTGTCTTACTTCCTAGTTGTCTAAAGCTTTTAATCTGATTTAAATTGCAATCTTTGTATCCTGTTAAATAGGAAAGAGAGTACAACAACATAGAACCATGACCTGCAGATAAAACAAACCTATCTCTGTTTATCCAGTCAGGCTTTGATGGATCATATTTTAAAAACTTAGAAAATAAAACTGTAGCAACATCTGCCATCCCCAATGGCATACCGGGGTGTCCAGAGTTAGCTTTTTCAATTGCGTCTATGGAAAGAGCTCTTATAGCATTAGACATACTTTTTAAATCTTTTAAACTAGACATATTAATTTAAGATAAAACTTCCAAATGACCTGGGACCTCCAGAAACACCAATTTTTTCCAAAAATCTCTCATTTTTTAAATCCATTAAAATAATATTATCTTCAAACCAACAAGCAACAACAATTAAATTTTGATTATAGCTTATGTCAATACCCTCAGGGTATTCACAAATATCATTGATTGTTTTGATGACCTTTTTATTATTTAAACTTATTACTGTTATACTATTGTCTCTTTGATTAGTTACATAAATACTATGTTTTCTTTTATTATAAACTATTTGATATGGCCATTCACCAACCTTTATTTCTTCTTCAACTTTTAAAGTTTTTTTATTTATTAAAGTTACAGAATTTGACTGAACATTTGTAATGAATATATATTCAGTCATTGGAGATGAGAAAACTCCATAAGGAGCGTTTCCAACTTGAATATTTTTTAGCATTCGAAACTCATTGGTATCTATAATAGAAACGGTGTTATTGTCTTTATTTGCCACAAAAAGTCTGTTTAAATTTTCATCCACAAATATACCTGCAGGTGATTTGCCTACATTGATTTTTTTTATGAGTTTATTGTTTACAGTGTTAACTACAGAAACTTTATTTTCATACCAATTAGAAACATATAGAAGTTTATCTGACTCGGAATAATGTAAACTCATTGGGCTATTACCAGCAAAAAGAAATTCATGAGTATTTTTTTCTAAATTAACCTTTGAAACATTATTGCTTTTTGGATTTGAAACAAAAATGATTTTATTTTTTTTGTCAATTGTAATTCCTGCTGGCTTTTTTCCAACCTTTATTTGCTTAATATTTTTTTTTAATTTCAAATCTATGATGTCTAACGTATTAGACTCTTGATTAGTGATAAAAGCAACATCACTAAGAACACTTTTACAAAAAAAAATAAAAGAAATAAAAGAAAGTAAAAAGAATGTTCTATTTTGACTCAGCAAAAGATTTAAGTCCTTTTAAAGAATTTTTTATAAAAATTGAAACTTTTTTTTTTGAGTTTTCATCATTTAAAAGTTCTGGTGGGTCATTTCCCATAAAACCTCTGTAGAACCCAGCTTTGTAATTAACTATTGTTTTTCCGTTTTCACCTTCTTTAACAAAAACTTTCGCTGCATAACTATTTACTGGCATAATTTCATTGCTTGTTTCAATAATCCTCCAGGAAATAAGCCTTTTGGTTTCATCTATTTTTTCTAGTTTTTGTTTGATAAACTTTCCTCCTTCAAACTCTAATTTTCTTTCAGAACCAACTTTATTATTTTCAACTGAAACTTTTTTGACCGAGGGATTCCAATCAAACTTCATAAAATTTTTAACAATTTCCCAAACCTTTTCTGGGTTTGTGTTTATTTCTATTTTTTCACTAACCTTTTGTCTTGATGGACCGTGTCCATCTGCATTATTGTAAAAAGAGACAATTAAAATGACTGTAAAAAATAATTTAAAAAAATTCATAATCCATCCTTTTTATATGTTTTTAACTATTTTATATTTGTTTTTATCCTGTAAAACAGACAATGCCACAAGAATTTCTGTTTTTTCATCATCAATATCTACTATAACAGCATGAACATTTTCATTGATAGTTTTTATTTTTTTGATAATAAATCTTTTTGGCTCGTGCCCAGCTTCAGATAATTTTTCAAGAATATCATTAACAAATACTTTCATTATAACTAAGTACTAAAAAGTTTAATTTTTTTAAACAAAAAAAATAAAAACTTTGTTATTTTATTTAATAGTAATGAATAAATTTATCAACACGATATTGGATTATCCAAAACTTGTAGTGCTATTTTTTTTATCTTTAGCATCTATTTCTATTTTTTTAACCTTACATAGCTTAAAAATAGACACTACAACAGACTCTCTAATTAATGAAAACCTTGATTTCAAGATTAACCAAAAAAAAACTGAAGAAAGAATTTAAATTTCTTTCTAATAA
>MDTG01059078.1_pt1 | contig 14594 bp, 11 predicted proteins | sample 811421 | NCBI WGS metagenome assembly MDTG01 (sample SAMN05326645, study PRJNA326480) | marine metagenome | isolation source: seawater | place: Pacific Ocean: South East | collected 2011
CACCCGGCGGCCGGCCCCGTAGCGCTTGTCCTCCGGCACCTGCCGCATCGGCAGGCCCATGTCGGCCTCGCGCCGGACCTCGGTCCGGCGGTCGGTGAAATGGCGGTACACGCACTGGCAGGTCCCCGCGCTGGTGCAGCCGTCCAGTGGCAGGCGCGGCGCTTCGTCGCTCAGGAATCGTGATCCGACCAGTGCCTGCGCAGCGTCGCAGGCGCCCTCACAGGGCTCGATGGCGATGCCGTGGAACAGGTGGCTCAGGGTTCTGACGGGCGTTTTGCGCCCACTCGATTTGCGTTTGAACACCTCGGGGCCTTTGCTGCTTTCCTTCCCGGCCCCTAGAAATATCACAAGGCAGATGACAGTTCCATGGCGATCACCAGGCCCGTCGCGACGTGATGGCGTTGGCGGACTCGAACGTCCGGGTGCGCAGGTGGTCGAGGCGGGCGTTCAGATTGCGGAATTTCAGCGGGTCGGAGTCCTCGAAACGACGCCCGATCACCAGATCCGAGAAGGTCTCGTGGCCGCCGAAGCAGCCCAGGATGAAGGTGGCGCCGGACAGCCGGTTCTCGCGCACCTGGGCCAGCCCGCGGCGCAGGTACGGGATCCAGAACGGGTCTTCCGACTCTTCCAGCAGGCCGATCAGCCGGGTGACGTTGTCACCGAGCTCCTCGAACTGCCGACGCAACTCCGACACGGCCGCCTCGATGCAGGGTGGAGCCGTCACGCTAACACAGTGCGGCCGCATTCGGGGCGTCGCCGGGTCAGCCCTCCGGCGGGCCGCCCGCCGTGCCGTGATACCAGATCGGCGAGGACCAGGCCCGCTCCTGAATGGTCGCGGCGAGGTCCGGCCGAGGCGCCACGCCGGCGCGGACGGCATCCCAGGTCGACCAGCGGCAGGTGGGGTTCTCCAGCGCCCGCAGGTAGTAGAACGCCTCCTGGTGCGAATCGAAGTCCGGGTCCTGCCAGGTGACGGCCAGTTCGGCCGCGCCTCGCCCCTCGGTGATCCGGCAGGTCTCGAGGTCGACCCGGGCGCCGTTGTCGGGGCAGCGGCGGGATTCCGGGTCCGGTTCGAGGCCGTCGGCGCAGGCGACGTCGTAGATGCGCTCGCGGGGCGTGCCGTCCTCGACCCAGCCCTTGACGATCTGCAGACGCTGCAGCGGCGTGCCGAGCGGGTCCTGCAGGGCGCTGGCGACGAAGACCGGCGGGCCGTCGCCGGGCGCGAGGTCGCCGCCCATGGGCACGCCGAGGCGGTAGCCGAGCTCGGCCAGGTCCGGCCGCCGATGGGCGTCCCCGGGCAGCCCGAAGCCGGCGAACAGCCGGACGACGATGCGCGGCCCGCTGGTGGCGAAGGTCTCGCGGCGGCGGAACGCGTCGTAGATCGCGCCCCGGTCGTTGTGCTCGGCCCAGACCCCGGTCAGGCCCGACGCGCCCCAGGTGTCGTAGTACACCTCCCGGTAGGCGTTGCCGTCCGCGTCGGGTTGGTCGAGGGGAACCGAACCGCGAAGCTGGGGCGTGGCATCCAGCAGGCCCACCTTGCTGAAGTAGGCGTCTTCCTGCAGGGACGCGGCGCCGGTGTGGGTGTCGCTGGCGCCGACGATGCCGAACTGGAACGGGTTGAACCCCCCGGCGGCCTCGAAGGCGATGCCGTTAAGCAGCGCCTCCCGCACGTAGCTGCCGGAAGGCTCGCTGTCCTGCCAGGTGGCGATCCGGTAGGGCATGATCTCGAATCCGGCCCACTCGTCGTTGGGCGACAGGGCCGGATGGGTCTCGGAGGTGCCCTTGACCTGGGTGATCTCCACCAGCGGCTCGTTGCGGCGCCGCTGGTCGGCGTAGGCGGCGTCCAGCGGATCGCCGGCCCAGTCCGCCAGGGCGAACATCTGGCCGTTGGAGCCGTTGGAATTGTGGGGAATGGCCAGGGACTCGATGCCGCGGTCGCGCAGCTCGTCCATCCAGTCCCACAGCCGCTCTGGGTTCATCGAGTCGAGCCGGCTGAAGGGCAGCTCGGGGGCCGCGTCGCTGCGGAAGATGACGTTGCGGTGCAGGTTCTGCTGATCCGGCGCGGCCGTGTACTCGTAGGCCACGAAGGTCGTGAACCGGCCCGGGTCGTCGTGCCGGGCGGCGGCCTCGCGGATGTCCGCCCAGGCCGAGCGGACGACGCCGAGGTCGAGCAGCTCGTTGTCCGCGCCCTCCTGCAGGTAGGGACGCATGCCGAGGAACGCCTCGGTGCGCGCCGCCACGCTGGTGGCGTCGCGGATGCGCTCGGCCACCGGGTGGTCCGCGGTCGCGCCTTCGCCTTCGGCCCAGGCGGGCAGATTGCCGAGGAACATGGCGTGGTCGGTGACGGCGTAGAAGTCGAGGGGCCGGTCGAGCTGCACGTCGAACCCGGCCGGATGGCGGATCGCCTCGCCCTTGGCGTAGCGGTACGCGTCGTCCGGCGTCGCCCGGGTGCCGAAGATGAACGCGTCGAAGGAGTACAGGGTGTGCACGTGCAGGTCGCCGAAATAGACGCTGCGGCCGCCGGACGGTGAGGCGCCGGGCGTGGCTGGGGCCGCGTCCGGCGCCGGCGCGGTGGCTTCGGGGTCCGCCTCGCCGGGTTGGCCGGGCTGGCTGCAGCCGGTGATGGTCGCGGTCAGCGTGACGGCGGCGACGATGGTGAGCAGGCGCATGAGTCTCCCCCTCTCGATGCCCGAACCGTGTTTATAGCACTGCCATCCCAGATGTAGGAGCGGCCTCCCGGCCGCGATCGGCCCCCGCGAGGCCGCGGCCTGGCGATTTCGTATCGAGAGATCGCGGCCGGGAGGCCGCTCCTACACGCAGGTGCGCGAACGTCACGACACGCAGGTGCGCGGACGTCACGACACGCAGGTGCGCAGGCGTCAGGCCAGGCAGGTGCGCAGGCGTCAGGGTTGGTGGAGCTCGGTGCGGCGGCGGAAGTGATCGAGGGCCTCGGGGTTGGCGAGCGCCGAGGTGTTGCGCACCGGCTCGCCGTGAATCACCGAGCGCACCGCCAGCTCGACGATCTTGCCCGAGCGGGTGCGCGGAATGTCGGGAACGGCGAGGATCTTCGCCGGCACGTGGCGCGGGCTGGCCTGGGCTCTCACCGCGGCGCGGATGCGGTCGCGCAGCGCGTCGTCCAGCTCGGCGCCCTCGCGCATCCGCACGAACAGCACCACGCGCACGTCGTCGTCCCAGCGCTGGCCGACGCACAGCGCCTCCTCGACCTCGTCGAAGTGTTCCACCACGGCGTAGATCTCGGCGGTGCCGATCCGCACCCCGCCGGGGTTGAGCACGGCGTCGCTGCGGCCGTGAATGACGAAGCCGCCGTGGGGCGTGATCTCGGCGAAGTCGCCGTGGGCCCAGACCCCGGGAAACCGGGAGAAGTAGGCGTCGTGCATGCGCTGGCCGCCCGGGTCGTTCCAGAAACCGATGGGGCAGGAGGGGAAGGGCCGCGTGCACACCAGCTCGCCCTTGGCGCCGCGCAACGGGCGGCCGTCGTCGTCCCAGACGTCCACGGCCATGCCCAGCCCGGCGCACTGGATCTCCCCCTCGCGCACCGGCAGCGTCGGGGCGCCGAGCACGAAGCAGGAAATCAGATCGGTGCCGCCGGAGATGGACGCCAGGTGAACGTCCTGCTTGATGTCTTCGTAGACGAACCGGAAGCCGTCCGCGGCCAGCGGCGAGCCGGTGGACAGCACGCTGCGCAGGGCGCCGAGGTCATGGCTGCGGATCGGCCGGCGCCCGGATTTTTCCAGCGCCGACAGATACTTGGCGCTGGTGCCGAACACGGTGACGCCTTCCCGCTCGGCCATGTCCATGAGCGCGTTCGGGCCCGGCCGGAACGGCGAGCCGTCGTAGAGCACCAGGGCCGCGCCGCTGGCGAGGCCGCTCACCAGCCAGTTCCACATCATCCAGCCGCAGGTGGTGAAGAAGAACAGCACGTCGTCCCGGTCGAGGTCCACGTGCAGCCGGTGCTCCTTGAGGTGCTGAAGCAGCGTGCCGCCGACGCCGTGGACGATGCACTTGGGCTTGCCGGTGGTGCCCGAGGAGTACAGCACGTAGAGGGGCGCGTCGAAGTCCCGGGGCTCGAACACCAGCGGCGGCGCCTCCAGCGAGCGCAGGTCGTCGAACCGCTCGGCGCCGTCGGGCACGGCGTCGATCAGCGATACCCAGATCACCGCCTCGATGGTGCCGACGTCGGCGGCCACCCGGCGCATCTTGGCGGCGGTGTCGACCTGACGGCCGTTGTAGAAGTAGCCGTCGCAGGCGAACAGCACCCGGGGCTCGATCTGGCCGAACCGGTCGAGGGCGCCCTCGGCGCCGAAGTCCGGCGAGCAGGAGGACCACACCGCGCCGATGCTGGCGGTGGCCAGCATGGCGATCACCGTCTCGGGCACGTTCGGCAGCCAGCCGGCGACGCGGTCGCCGGGACCGACGCCGAGGGCGCGCAGGCGCGCCGCCACGGCGGCGGTGCGGGCGTGCAGCTCGCGGTAGCTCAGGGACTGCCGGCGACCGTTCTCCAGCACCGACACCAGGGCCGGCCGGTCGTCGTCGTAGCGCAGCAGGTTCTCCGCGAAGTTGAGCTGGGCCCCGGGAAACCAGCGGGCGCCCGGAAAGCGGTCCAGGTCGGCCACGGCGGTATCGGGCGGGTGGGAGGCGATGACGCCGGCGTCGTCCCAGACCCGCTGCCAGAAGGCGCCGGGATCCGCCACGGACCAGGCGTGCAGGTCGGCGTAGTCGCTGAGATCACGCCCGACGGCGGCGCCGCCTGCCTCGGCGAAGCGGGCGAGCCGGCTGGCCGCGGCCCGGTCCGGGTCCGGCGTCCACAGCACCTTGCCGCCCGCGCCCGCCATCACCGCACCAGGCGGAAGCAGTTCCTGAGCTCGTCGACGAACAGCGCCGGCTGCTCGAAGGCGGCGAAGTGGCCGCCGCGGTCGAGCTCGTTCCAGTAGATGATGTTCCGGTAGCGGTTCTCCGCCCAGCGCCGGGAGCAGACGAAGATCTCTTTCGGGAAGATGCTGCAGCCGGTGGGCGTCTGCACGTCGCCGGCGCTGAACGAGCCGAAGCTCTCCCAGTACAGCCGTGCCGACGAGGCGCCGCTGGCGGTGAGCCAGTACATCATGACGTCGTCGAGCATCTTGTCACGGGACAGGGCGTTCTCCGGGTGGCCGTCGCAGTCGGTCCAGGCCCAGAACTTCTCCATGATCCACGCCGCCTGGCCGATCGGCGAGTCCACCAGGCCGTAGCCGAGGGTCTGGGGGCGGGTGCTCTGCTGTTTGGAGTAGCCGGAGTCCCAGTCCTGGTAGTGCTTCATGCCCGCCAGTCCGCGCTTCTCCAGCTCGCTCAGGTCGTCGTCGATGGGATCGGGCCGGGCCGACACCATGTTGACGTGGATCGCCCGGCAGTGATCGGGGTCGCGGATGCCGATGGCGGTGGTCACCGCGGAGCCCCAGTCGCCGCCCTGGGCCACGTAGCTGTCGTAGCCGAGGCGCTTCATCAGCTCGGCCCAGGCGTCGGCGATCTTCTCCACGCCCCAGCCGGGTGCCGCGGGCTTGCCCGAGAAGCCGTAGCCCGGCAGCGTCGGGCAGACCACGTGGAAGGCGTCGGCCGGGTCGCCGCCGTGGCTCGCCGGGTCGGCGAGGGGGCCGATGACCTCGAGGAACTCGCACACCGAGCCCGGCCAGCCATGGGTCATGATCAGCGGCAGGGCGTTCGGCTCCGGCGAACGGACGTGGAGGAAGTGGATGTCGAGGCCGTCGATCTCGGTGAGGAAACCGTCGAATTCGTTGAGCTTCGCCTCGGCGCGGCGCCAGTCGTAGTCGTTGCGCCAGTAGTCGAGGATCTCCCGCATGTAGGCGAGGGGCACGCCCTGGGACCAGTCGTCGGGGGTCTCCTTTTCCGGCAGGCGGGTCAGGGCCAGCCGCGCCCGCAGGTCCTCGAGCTGCTGCTCGGGAATGTCGATCCGGAAGGGTCTGATGTCGCTCACGGTCGCTCTCCAGCGCTGATCGTCACAGGGAGGCGCAGACGTGGCCGCCGTCGACGGTCACGACCGAGCCGGTCATGTAGCTCGATGCATCGGACGCCAGCAGCAGCAGGGGCCCGTCCAGGTCCTCGAACTCGCCGAAACGGCGCAGCGGAATGCCTTTCATGAACGACGGCGCCTGGTCGCTCTCGAGCAGCAGGCGGCTGACGTCGGTGAGGATGTAGCCCGGCGCCAGCGCGTTCACGCGGATCCGGTACTTGGCTGCTTCCAGCGCCATGACCTCGGTCATGCGGGTCATGGCGCCCTTGGAGACGGCGTAGGGAAACTGGCCCTTGATGGTGCGGCGGTCGGTGATGGAGGAGACCATGACGATGTTGCCGCCGGCCTGGCCGTTGGCCACCACGCGTTCGGTGTAGGCCTTGGACATCATCCAGGCGCCCTTGAGGTTGGTGTCCATGACGAAGTCCCAGTCGTCCTCGTCGATCATCGCGTAGGTCTTGGCACCCGCCTCGACGCCGGCGTTGTTGATCACCACGTCGATGGGGCCGAAGGCTTCCTCGGCCGTGGCCAGGCACTCGCGGATGCTGTCCGCGTCGCGCACGTCCAGGGTGACGCCGAGGGCTTCGGCGCCGCCCTCGCGCAGCTCGGCGACCCGGGCCTCGACCTTCTCGGTGCGCCGCGCCCCGAGCACCACCCGGGCGCCGGCCGCGGCGAGCACGCCGGCGAAATGACTGCCGAAGCCCGACGAGGCCCCGGTGACGACGACGTGCTTGCCGTCCAGGCGGAAGTTCTGCATCCGTCCATCCTCCGTTTTTTGCGGCGATGCTAACACGTGGCCGGTGCCGCGCGGCCGTCCGCCGGAAGCTCCCGGCGTCCGGCATCACGTGGGCATCACGGGTTTGGTGTAGGCTGTCCCCACAGTCACCGTGTTCGCGCTCGGAAGAGCGCACCCGCGGCGCCGCCTTCGCGCGCCTGCCGCCGGTGTCGCTTCCGGCCGTGAACCCCGGCCAGGAGCGAAACATGAGAATCTTCGAAGAGCTCGAATCCGAGGTCCGCGGCTATGTCCGCTCGTTCCCGACGATCTTCGACGTGGCGCGGGGCGCGCTGCTGTACGACGAGCAGGGCACGCGCTACATCGACTTCTTCGCGGGCGCGGGCACCATGAACTACGGTCACAACCACCCGGACATCACCCGGGCGGTGATCGACTACCTGGAACGCGGCGGCATCGTCCACGGCCTCGACAAAGCGACGGTGGCGAAGCAGGCGTTCCTGCAGAAGCTCAAGGACACGATCCTCGGGCCGCGCAATCTGCCCTACAAGATCCAGTTCACCGGCCCCACCGGCACCAATGCGGTGGAAACCGCGCTCAAGCTGGCGCGCATGGTCAAGCGCCGCTCGAACGTCATCTCGTTCACCAACGGCTATCACGGGCTGACCCTCGGCGCGCTCGCCGTCACCGGCAACTACTTCTACCGCGACGAGTCCTACGGCGCCCGCAACAACGTGGCGTTCATGCCCTACGACGGCTACTTCGGCCCGGACGTCAACACCATCGACTACATGCGCCGGTTCCTCGAGGACAACAGCAGCGGCGTGGACGTGCCCGCCGCGGTGATCGTCGAGACGGTGCAGGGCGAGGGCGGCATCCACGTGGCCAGCGTCGAGTGGCTGCAGCAGCTCGAGGCGCTGTGCCGGGAGTTCGACATTCTGCTGATCGTCGACGACATCCAGGTGGGCAACGGCCGCACCGGCACCTTCTTCAGCTTCGAGCGCGCCGGCATCACGCCGGACATGGTGACCGTGTCGAAGTCCATCGGCGGCGGCCTGCCGCTGGCCATGCTGTTCATGCGGCCCGATCTCGACCAATGGCAGCCCGGCGAGCACACCGGCACCTTCCGCGGCAACAATCTGGCGTTCGTGGCGTCGGAGGTGGCGTTGTCCTACTGGGACAACGAGGACCTGGCCCGGGCCGTGGTGCACAAGGGCGAGATCATGAAGAGCGAGCTCGACCGCCTCGCCGACAAGTACGGCGAGCTGAGCCCCAGCGTGCGGGGACTGGGCATGGTGTGGGGCCTGGAACTGCCCCAGCCCGGCGTGGCGGGCGACGCCTCCCGGGCCGCGTTCGAGCGCGGGCTGATCCTGGAGACGGCCGGGGCGAACGACGACGTGCTGAAGTTTCTGCCGCCGTTGATCATCGAAGAGGACCTGCTGCGCGAGGGCTTCGACATCGTCGACCAGGCCCTGGGCGCGGTGCTGGCGCAGCGCCACAAGACCATGGGTACCAGCTAGGCGACCCCGCCAGCGGTCCTCCATACCTCGCCGTAGGAGCGCCCTCCCGGGCGCGATGTCCCGGGCGTCCGGGAGCAGATCGCGCCCGGGAGGGCGCTCCTACGGGGTGGGCTCAGGCCTCCGGGGTGAAGTCCGCGGTCGAGGTCACCCCAGTGTCCACCGGGACGTCCTGGGGCTGCTGGAACATCAGGTCGTCGATGGCCAGCCGCTCGTCCTCGGTCTCGCCTTCCGGGTCCGGATTCCGCTCGAGATCGGCCGCACAGGTGAACGCGGCGGTGTACTCGCCCGGCGGCAGGAAGCCGATCCGGTAGGCGCCTTCCCCGGCGTTGCCCGCCAGCGGGTCGAACGTCACCGCTGCGGTGGCGAAGGGCTCGGCGGACGCGTCCGCGTCGTCGCCGTTCAGATCCCCCGGCGTCTGTCCGGCGCCTTCGTAGAGATACACGGCGTTGCCCGTCGCCGGGTCGTCGTCGCTGCACATGGCGTTGGAACCGTCCATCAGCGCGACGTCGACGGTGCCGGCGATCGCGCCGCTGTCCTCGGTCTCGACGATGCGGTAGGACGGGCGCAGGAAGTAGCAGTCGAAGGGCGGCGGCCGGTGCAGCGACTGGCGCAGATCGAAATCGACCACGATGGCGGTCGAGCCGCCGGCGGGCACCTCGAACGGGGCGCTCAGGCGGATGCCGTTGTTGGCGCCGCTCGGCACGAAGATGCCAGCGAGGGTGCCCATGTCGTCCTCGACCACGTAGGAGCCGAGCAGCGGATCCTGGCCGTCGCAGGCGTTGGGGGTCTGGGCCGGCGCCTCCAGCACCAGCCGCACCTGCTCGTAGGTGCCGGCGGGGATCTCCTCGCCGTCGAACAGTTCGAGGGTCTCGCCGTTCTGGTAGTCCAGCAGGTTGAAGGTCATGGGCTCGCCGGTGTCCGGGTCGGTGAGGTCGATCACCACCGGGTCCTGTCCGGCGTCGTCGCCCTGGCGCAGCTCGAGGGCCGTGACCCGGAGGTTCACCTCGATGACCTCGTCGACGGCGGCATCGGTGATCGCGCCGCTCAGGGTGCCCGTTTCCGGCGCCGGCGCGGGGGCAGGCGCCGCCGGGTTGCCGCTGCCGCTGCTGCCGCCGCCGCCACAGGCGGCCAGCGCGGTGGCCGCGGCCAGATAGAAGATGGATTGAACGGTGAACTGCTTCATTGGGGGTACCTCTCTCGGAAATGGGAAAATAATCCCACCCAGTCCAGGGAGAGCATGACGGCTGGCGATCCGCGACGCAAGGGCGACCCGTGCGCCGGGTCACGGGTGCGGCAGAAACAGGCGGATTCGGGCTGGAAGGCGGCCCCGCCGGGGCGCGCGGTCAGCGGCGGCGGGCGGTCAGAGGTCGCCCTTGACCCGCATCACCACCTCGCCGAGGGGCATGTGGATGATCTCGGTGCGGCCGGCATGGCGCCGGCTGACGCGGCACAGGCCGGTGGCGTCGTCCACCTCGAGGACGAAGTGGAGGGCACTCTCGTGGGTGAACACCCGGCCGAGCACGATCCCGCGCCAGCCGTCGACGTATTCCCGCATGCTGATGCTCGGGCCTTCGGCCATGGAGCAACTCCTGTGACGTTACCGATACTGCTGGTGTGACGAGTATCCCCGCTTCGACACGCCGCTTCCGCCATGGACGTCACAGTTTCCCGGGCCCGGAGCGTGCGCTGCAGCCCCGGGCCCGGGAGTCGGGCGGCGCACTGCACTAGAACACGTAGATGAATCCGATGCCGACTTCGGCTTCATAGTCGTTACGTGCGATCGGGCTGTCCTGGACGTCGCTGCCATAGCGCTCGTAGACCGCCTCGCCGAAGATCTGCCAGTTCTCGTTGAGGTAGTGACGATAGTTGTAGTTGATCCCGATCGAGCGGAAGCCGCCGCTCAGGTCGGTCTCGGCCAGCCCGGATGCCGCCGACTGCTCTGCGTCGATACCGAAATCCCTGTTCGCATAGTCGCCGTCGTGAAAGACCGCAGCGATGGCGATCTCGTGGCCGGTTCCGTCGTTCCGCGCGCCGAAGCGGCGCCCCACGCCGAACAGACCGAGGCTTCCGTCGCCGCCGGTGACCAGCCGGACGTCCAGCCAGTAGCGCCAGTCGGCATCCAGTGCCCGGCGCGTCTGCAGCACGACTTCCAGGTCCTCGTCGGAATCGCCGAGCCCATCCAGCCGGCCATCGTCGGAGTCGCTCTCCTCGCGGCCCTCTTCGAAGGCGACGGCGGCCTCGAGCAGCCAGACGTCGGCGCGCCGGCCCCGCCAGCCCAGCGCCTCGCCGGCCCAGTAGACGAGGTCGTCACCGCGGCGCCATTGCACTGCGCCAGCCGGCGTGACTTCGACTTCGAACTCGTCCGAGCCTTCGTAGGCGGACTCGTATTCGACCCCCAGACCCAGGCCGAAGGCCCAGCCATTACTGCCTCGGGTGAAGTCGTCGACAGAGGGCAGGGGCACCAGCGCCGTTTCCGGGTCCTGTGCCACTGCGGTTTGAGACATCAATGCATGTACGACCACGGCCGACAGCAGACCGGCAAGCTTTCTCATCCAATTCGCGCCCAGGTTCGTGTGGTGGCGCACGATCCTCCAAGAGGTGTGGTTTCGAGGTGAAGGACGCGTAGCGCTTGCGTGAAGAGAGGGTTCGCAGTCGAGAGAAGGCGGGCGTCGCGAGCTCGTCGTCGGTCAGGCGCCCGACGGACAGGGTGAGCGCCTGCGGGATCCGTTTCCGGCGTGCCAGGTGTGTGGCTGGTTCCTGCCCTGGACGGGCGCGATCGCGAGGTAACGGGTCGATCTGAAAGGTTGGTCGGAGTGAGAGGATTTGAACCTCCGGCCCCCACGTCCCGAACGTGGTGCTCTACCAAGCTGAGCTACACTCCGACGCTCCCCGGCGGTGCCGAGGGGCGCGTATTGTAAGAGCGCTTTGGCACGCCGACAACCACGACGTCGCCGGTTCGGCTACGTCCCTTCAGATCAGGATGCGTTCCCGCCGGTACAGGGCGATGGCCACCCACGCCACCAGGGCCGCGAGCAGGCCGGTCGCGCCCGCGGACACGGCGACGTGCAGCCAGGAAACGGCTTCGCCCTTGATCAGGCTGGTCACCAGGGTGGCCTGGGACAGGCTCGGCACCAGCATCAGCGCCGTGCTCGGCGCCTGGTCGAGCATCTGGGTCACGATCAGCGGCAGCGTCGGCACCAGGATCACCACGGTGAGGTAGGTCTGGGCCTCCTTGTAGCTCTTGGCGAAGGAGGCCACCGCGGTCAGCAGCGCGGCGCCCAGGGCCACCAGCGGCAGCGACACCCCGAACATCGCCAGGCAGGTCAGCGGGTCGATGGACAGCGACATGCCCACCCGGTGCAGGGGCACGAACGGCACCGACACGGACAGGCTCACCAGGAACAGCACCGTGGAGACCATGCTGAACACGCTGGCGGCGCCGATCTTGCCGAGCACCAGGGCGCTGCGCGACACCGGCTGGGACAGCAGCGGCTCCAGCGAGCCGTGCTCGCGCTCGCCGGCGGTCGCGTCGATGGCCAGGTAGAACCCGCCCATGAACACCACCAGCACCAGCAGGTAGGGCAGCATGCCGAGGATCGTCACCGCCCGGGCGGCGGGGGAGGCCGTGTCCACCTCGCCGATCCGGATCGGCGTCAGGATGGCGGGGTCGACGCCGCGAAGCTGCAGCCGCAGCACCCCGATCTTCTGACCGTACTGGCCGATCATCTGGCGCGCGCGGGCGAAGTCGCGGCGCGCCGAGCCCATCTGGGCGCTGTCGTGGATCAGCGTCACCGAGGCGACGCCGCCGGTCTCGAGCTGACGCGGGTAGTCGGCGTCGATCACCAGCACCAGATCCTCGACGCCGTCGCGCACGGCCTGGCGCGGATCGTCCAGGGACACCGGCGCGACCTCGACGTTGTAGCGCCGCAGGTGATCGACCAGGCGCGGCGCGTGCTCGGCGCCGACCACGGCCAGCCGGAAGCCGGCCCGGGACTCGCCCAGTGTGGACGTCAGCACGAACGACATCAGCGCGGTGAACAGGGCGGGGCCCAGCAGCGCGAGGGAGAAAGAGGCCAGGATCGTGCGGCGGTCCCGCAGGTTGTCGCGGCACTCCTTGGCCAGGACGACGCCGAAGCCCCTCATGGCGCCTCCGTGCCGACCACGCGGATGAAGGCTTCTTCGAGGTCCGACTCGCCGGTGCGCCGGCGCAGCTCGTCCAGCGTGCCGGCGAAGCCGACCACGCCCTGGCCGACGATGACCACGTCGTCGCACAGGGTCGCCACCTCCTGCATGACGTGGCTGGAGAACACGACGCAGCGCCCCTGGGCCCGCAGCTCGAGAATGATGTCGCGCAGCGCCCGGGTGGCCATGACGTCGAGACCGTTGGTCGGCTCGTCGAGAATCACGTTGCGCGGGTCGTGCACCAGCGCGCGCGCCAGGGCCACCCGGATGCGCTGGCCCTGGGAGAAGCCGCCCACCCGGCGGTCGGCGAAGCCGCCCATGTCGAGCTGGTCGATCAGCGCGTCGACCCGCTGCCGCAGGGCGGCGCCTTTCAGGCCGTGGAGCGCGCCGAAATAGGCGACGTTCTCGCGGGCCGTCAGCCGAGCGTACAGGCCGGCGCCGTGGGGCAGCACGCCGATGGCCCGGCGCACCGAGTCCGGGTCGTCGGCGACGCTGTGGCCGTCGACCCAGGCGGCGCCCCGATCCGGCCTGAGCACGGTGGCGAGGATCCGCAGCGTGGTGGACTTGCCCGCGCCGTTCGGCCCCAGCAGCGCGGTGATGCGGCCGTCGGGCGCGGTGAGGCCCACGTCGCGCACCGCCTGCACCGTGCCGAAGGTCTTGCTCAAGGATTCGGCGCGGATCACGGCGGCGGTCCCAGCAGATCGACGAAGAAGGGATCCGCCGCGAGGCGGTCCAGGCAGGCCGTGTCCAGGTCGTCGACGGCGGCGGCCTCGATGAAGTCCTCGGCGATCTGGGGCACGCAGCCCCGGGCGATCACGCCGTGTCCCTGGCCGGGCGCCACCAGGTGCCGGCTGCGGGTCAGCCCGGCCGCGGCCCGCTCGGCGTACGCCGGGGGGGTGATGGGGTCGAACTCGCCGGACAGCAGCAGCACGGGGCGGTCCGAGCGGAGCGGCTCGGCCAGGTCGTCGTGGCGCACACCGCGGGGCCACAGCCCGCAGATGGTTTCCAGGGCGCGGACCTGGTCGGCGCCGAGATAGGCGGCTTCGAGCGCCGGCTGCAGCGCCGTCAGGTCGCCGTAGAAAGGCACGTCCTCGGTGCACACCACGCTGTTGTGCATGCCGAAGCTGATGGCGCTCTGGAGCTGCGCCTCGATGCGCATGGCCTGCCCCGCGAGGGGCGTGAAGTTGCCCGTGTCGGCCTCGTGGACCACCAGGGGAATCAGCGCGGCGGTCTCCGGCGCGTAGCTCAGCAGGCGCACGGTCATCGCCAGGTGGCTGTCGCTCAGGGTGACCTCGCGGCTGCGGCCGGTCACCGGGTCCGGGGTCTCGAGGGTCACCGGCGACGCCCGGAGGCGCTCCCGCAGGCGCTGGAACTGGCCGGCGGGGTCGGGGAACGCCGCCGCGCAGTAGTCGGCCTGGCCGCAGCGCTCGAGTATGCCGTCCAGGGTCGTCTGGGCGTTGAGCGCGACGTCCGGGCCGAGGGCCAGGTCCGGCGGCACGACGCCGTCGAGAATCACGCTGCGCACGGCGTCGGGGTAGCGGCGCAGGTAGTGCTGGGCCACCCGGGTGCCGTAGGACACGCCGTAGAGGTTCCACTGGCGGTAGCCGAGCTGCCGGCGGAGCCGCTCCAGATCCTCCACGGCGAGGCTGGTGGTGAACAGGCGCGGGTCGTGGCGCAGCGCGTCCAGGCAGTGCCGGGTGGCCGCGCGGACCGTGGCGGGATCGAACTGGTAGGTCGCGGTATCGAGGGCCGGGCAGTCCAGGGGCGCGGAGCGGCCGGTGCCGCGCTGGTCCATGACGATCACGTCCCGGTTGCGCCGCAGCGCCGACAGGGCGCCTTCCAGATTCACGTACAGCGAGACCGACGAGGCGCCGGGTCCGCCGTTGATGATGGTGACGGCGTCCGCGGCCGGCTCCGGCGTGAGCGCCGGTATCCGCGCCACGAACAGCGCCAGCGTGTCGCCGTCCGGGTCTGCCGGGTCGGCCGGCACGTCGAAGGTGGCGCACTCGGCCTCGACGACGCGCTGGCCGTCGCTGCCGCGGATGTCGCAGGGTTCGAAGGTCAGCCCGGCGCCGGGCGCGGCCGCCGCGCCCAGCGCCGGCAGGAGCAGCAGGGCTGGAAACAGCAGATGCCGGACGAC
>MDTG01351394.1_pt1 | contig 14594 bp, 17 predicted proteins | sample 811421 | NCBI WGS metagenome assembly MDTG01 (sample SAMN05326645, study PRJNA326480) | marine metagenome | isolation source: seawater | place: Pacific Ocean: South East | collected 2011
ATTTAAGTTAATTTAAATATAATTATATTTATTTTTATTTAAAAAATTTAAAATTTTAATGTAATATTTGAGTAATCTCAGAATCTACATTATGGTAACTTTGAAGTACAACAACGATGTATGTAATCCATAAAGTTAGTACTAGTACAATTATAGAGTATGAAAGTTTATGATGACCTCCTTTGCATAGAAGATGTAATACAGCTCCAACAAGTAATAAATGTAATAATAGAATTATTATACCGTATACAACTGCTACATCATATACATGCATAAAAACTCCTGCTGATTTTTTTACTTTTTTCTCTTCTTCTATTGCGTGTCTTGCATGTATTGATGTTTTTGAAGTTAATACAATATATATAACTACAATAACAACTGCTAATACTGAATAAATAATGCATGGCGTGTTTTGGTTGGCGTATTTCATTTTTTATAATATATATTAATATATTTTTTTTATGGGATCATAATTAATTATATATAAAAATAATAATTAATATTTAATTATATAAAAATAATAACATATATTTTAAAATATATATTTCAAATATATAAAATTGATTTATTTATAAATTACTTGAATAAAAATTAACAATGAAATTGAATAAATTAGAAGAGTGGTTAAATATTCAGCCAAAAAATATAAATATTAAAAGTGTATTTTATTTAGTATGGGATTCTAAATATCCAGAATTACCAGTTTGGTTAGATAAAATACCTGAAAAAAAGAATTTTTCTATCAAAGTAAAATGGAAAAAAATAAACAAAGAAATTATTGTATGTGGTTTTATTAAAGATAATGGTTATAAATATAATTTACCATTAGAAAATGGATATAAAAATATTGCAATGATTAAGTCTCTTTTACAAAAATCTATTCGAAGAATGGATGATAATATAGCTGTTCAATCAGCATGGTTAATGATAAAAATGGATTTACTAGCATTTTTACGCAGGATTCTAATTATTATGGTAGAAGATGTATATCTACATGAGTCTTTTTCAACAATATTATGGCTACAATGCGCAGTATCAAGTAATCTATTCAATATTCAAGAACATCATATTAAATGGTTATTAGGAATTGTAGTAATGTTGGCAAAAAATAAAAGTATAGAAGATTTTATTATTGATGATGATGTAATATCAAATGAATGTGATATATTTCAAGATTTAGATAGTAAATTTTTGGATTTGAAAGAATCAGATTATTCTATGCTATATAGTTTATATTTTCGTAAGTCATATGGGGGGATGCAATCTGATATAAATTTACTACAAAAAACTATAAATATTTGGTATAAACGTTTTAATTCTAAAAATAATTATAAAATAAATAATAAGATTAAGAACGTATCACTAAATATATTAGAATTAGATAAAGATGAATGGATTATTGAGGCTATTGATTTTCATTGTTGTCCATATATGCTAAAATGGTTACATGATAAATATCCAATATATTCTAATGATTATATTAAAGAATTGATATGGAATTATAGTTCTAAGATCAATTTAAGAAATTATAAAGATATAGATGAAAATAAAAAATATAAAGACTGGATGAAAATAAAAAATGAGGTTAAGAATATACAAAGATATATTATTAATAAACATTCATAGTAGGTTTTATTATATTTCTATAAGAATAAAATAAAATATGCATTATAATTATATGAGTATTCCAAACGTAAATATTGTAGAGAATAATAATGAAAATTTATGTAATTGTAAGAATCCAATCATTACTACCAAAACTGCTTCACAATTATGTTGTAAATCTAATTGTTCAAATTGTATAGGTAATAATAATTTAGAATGTAGGATAAATAAAGCAAAAAAAATATGTAGAATTGATAATTATAAGAATGCTATACAAAGAATAGGACAATATCCATGGATGGCTCAGAATTTACAATGGGGTAATTATCCTGATTATTTAAAATGCTTTTGTCAAACATGTGATAAAAAGGTTCATGATTGTTGTAATTGTAATTGTGCATGTAATAAATTAAGTAAAAATATAAGAAAAAAAATAAATCAAAAAATAGGATATTTTAAAGTATATAATCCATATCAAGATTATACTTATAATACTGTAGATGGATGGCCACCTCTAGGTGCAAAACCTACTGGAGATTCTCAGCATGGCCATGGAGTTAATACATATATACATTTAGTTAGAGATTTAAAAAGTAAAAAGGTAATAGGTTATAATAAAATATATACTAATAAAATTTTGTATAAATATAGAGGGCAGATATATTCTGAACATGTTAAAATACCAGTTTATGATAAAAAATGTAATAAATATGTAATGGTACAAATTCCATGTGTAAGAGGAGCTGTAAGAATGAAATAATTTTTCTATAAATATAATTATATTTATGATTATAATAAAATACATAAAGATTTTATTATAAATCTATATAGATATGGATTTGGAACAAGTTAAAAAGGCAAGAAGAGAAGAACTATTAAAAAGATTACACTCTAAAGTAAATGGTAAACAAGCAAATAGGATGAACAAGATCTCTAAAAATAAAAAAATGGAAGAATTAAAAGAACAGATGTCTAATGGTGATTCTAATATGAAAGAAAATTTAGAAAAAATTATTAAAAAAGTAAAAAAGAAAAATAAAAAAAAAAGCAAAGTTCCACAAACATTAGAACAAAAAGTAAAAGACCTAGAAAAAGAATTTATTCCTAATAAATAAATTAAATTAAAATAGATTTAATTTAAAATTATTTCTTAGTAATATAATATAAGAATGAGTTCAAACAGATTAATGTATGATACATGTGCTTACAAAAAAAGATTGGATGAAAGTGTTGGTCCATTAAATTATACCCTATATCCTGGAAAATATGAGAATTGTTCTAAATGTAGAATAGAACTAGGTACAGTTGGTGGTAATAATGTTAGTTTATTTAGTGGTAATTTAGTTGATTTAGAAAGTGATCTTAGAGGACAAACAAGAGAAGCTAGTTTATGTCCATCTAAACATTATCAACCTGGATGTGATTATTGCGAAGGAAATACAAATGGAATTCCATGTGATTTAGATCAATGCAAACCTAAAATGCAAAATCTACCTGGATGCCAAATGGTTAGATATCCACCGACAGTTCCAACACCTAATTCAAACGTAGGCACATGTTTATATGGAAATAAAAGATCAAAAAAAAAAAATAAAAAAAAAAATAGAAGTTAAATAATTTAATTAATTTTTATATTTTTGAGATAATAATCATAAATATAAAAGGTTTTAATAAATATAATATCTAATATATATAATATAATGAGTTTTAATAGATTAAAATATGATTCCTGTGAAGAAAAAAAAGTATTAAAAGAATCACTGGGGCCTGGATTATATCAAGTAACAGAACCTGTTTTGTGTGGAACATGTTATCAAGATAATCCACAAATTAGATTACAAAAAAATGGAGATAGCATGAATACAGGTGTTGATTGGAGATTTAATGCAGGACCAATTGATGTTGATTCAGAATTAAGAAATTTAAATAGAGCTGCTAGTAGATGTCCATCAAATAAATATGAACCATCTTGCAATGATTGTGTTGTAGGTAATGATCAAGGGCAACCATGTGGACAAGGTGTTGTTACAGGATGTAAAATGACAAATGGAAAACAATTAAAAAAAGGACAAAGATGTGGAGATGATAATTTAGCTGATTTCCCTACATGTCATTTTTCAGTAGAAGATACACGTTTAAGTAATCCATCATGCAATCTAAGAGGAACAGGATGGAATAGATTTCAACCTCTATGTTTGAATCCACAGGATCAAATATTTTTTCCGGGAGATTATCAAATACCAACAAGAATAATTGTAAAAGATAATCATCGTCCTTGTGTTCCAACTCCATCTATTAATAATATGCTCCCTAGTCCAAAAAGACTACCATGTCCAGAATTAAAAAAAGTTTGCGGAGCATTCACATCACCTTTATATCAATATGATGTATGTGGTTAATTAATTATTTTATATTTATAATGAATTATTTATAATATTTCATTATATCTTTGGTATATATATATGGATATACTTAAAAGTAAATTTAAATTTCCTGATAAAAAACCGAATATGCCATTTAATAAAAAAATCAGAATGGGTTGGTTTACAGCTAATAATCAAATATTATTACAAAAATATTTAGATAATGTTTGTAGCAGAAAATCATTAGTTATAGAATTTGGTACATGGTTAGGTGTTTCAGCTAATTTTATTTGTGATAATTTAACATCTGATTCAACATTAATATGTGTTGATTGGTGGAAAGGTGATACAAGTATAGGTAATAGAAAAAATGAAGATGAATTATATAATAGATATATAGATAATGTATGGAATAATAGGAAAAAAATTATTCCTGTTAGAATGGATGGTAGAAAAGCGGCAATATATATTTCAAAATTAGGAATAAAACCTGATTTAATATATTTAGACATGGGACATTCATATGAAGAAGTAATAGGAGATTTAAATGTTCTCACAAAATATTTCCCCAATGTTATAATTGTAGGGGATGATTATATGTACTGGCCTGGGGTTAAAAAAGCTGTATTAGAAACAAGATATAATTTAGATATACCTTATCTAAATGTAGATAAAAATTGTTATGCACTACTTTATAAAGATCATTATAAATATATGACCTATAATAATAATAATATAGGAAAAAAAATAAATAAATTTTATGATATAACTGTTCGAGATTATACTAATGAGGAAATACAATATTCATTATTACCAAACTATGTAAATAATACTCAAAAAGTTTTCTTTATTCCAATATATAAATCAAAAGATTTGAATAAATATAGAGATATTATAGAAGATAAAAAAAATTTATTAATTGTAGTTTTATCAAAAAATAAAAAATCATTATACACAATTTATAACAATGGATATAAATATTTTATTGATAATATAAAGAAAAAAAATAAAAAATATACATATATTTTTGTTGATCCAGAACAAAAAATAAATAATAAAAATTATAAATGCTGTAGTGGATTTTTAAGTATAACTACTTTTTTAGATTTTAATAAAGAAATATATTCTAATTTAGGAAATTTAGGTATTGATGAAGATACTATGAACAAAATAAAATTTTTTCCTCATAATATAGAAAATAAATTTATCGAAAGATATATGTTATATCTAAAACTTATTGAAAATAAAATTATTATAAATCAGTTATTTATTAAAAAAAAAAATAATTAATCTTGAAGTTGGTCATCAAAAAAATAATAAGAAAATAATGAAAAAATTATATAGTATAAAAGGAGAATTAAAAAAAAAGTGGGATATTTATACAAAAGATCAAATTATAAAAATTAATATTTTAGAAAAAAAATTATTAAAGAATTATATTCATATTATCATTATATAAATAAAAATTATTATCATTTAAATCATATAAAAACGAAATTATAATAATAAAATAGATATGAAAAAAATATTATTTTTAATTTTAACTGTTATAAATGGAAGATCAATTACATTAACTGATAAAAATTCAGTTAGTTTAATTGATACAGTAAATGAGGATTCCATTTCAAAAATAATACATGACATATATGAAATTTCATATAATAAAGAAAAAAATATGTATATCTATTTAAATACACCCGGAGGAAGTGTTGATGATGGAAATAGATTGATAGAGACAATAAATTATTTAAAAGATAAAAAAAATATATCATGTATTGCACATAATATTGCATCAATGGGATTTGTAATCTTACAAGCATGTCCATATAGGTTAGGATTAACATCTTCAAAAGTTATGCAACATCAAATTAGTACAATGTTATCTGATGAAAAACAACGATTAAAAACATATATGAATTACATAGATAGTTTAGAAAAAGAACTAATACATTTACAGGCAGATAGAATAAAAATAAGTTATAATAAATTTATAGAGAACACATATCACAATTGGTGGTTAACAGGTAAAGATGCATTAAAAAATAATATTATTGATGAAATAGTAACTATTGGATGTGGTAAATCATTATTAAAAACTAATATAAAAGCAAATGTATCTGTATTCACAAATATAATTACAATTAAAACGTTTAGTAAATGTCCATTAATACATAAACCAATTGATATTAAATATGAAACAAAATAATTAAATAAGAATTAAAATAATTATAATATAAAGATATCTATATTATAATTAATAGATAAATGCCTGGTGGATTAATGCAATTAATAGCCTATGGCTCACAAGATATATATTTGACAGGAACACCAGATGTTACATTCTTTAAGATGGTTTATCATAGATATACTAATTTTTCAATGGAATATATAGAACTTCCTTTTCAGACTATACCAAATTTTACACCGAATGTTCCATTAACAGTGCAATGTAAGATTGATAGAAATGGTGATTTAATGTATGATACTTATTTGGTATTTGATTTACCTGCATTATTTTCAAATAAGGAAGAACCGGTAGGTTGGAGTCAAAATCCTGGAAATGATTTAATAGATAATGTAGAAATTTTATGCGGAGGTGCAAGATTAGATATAAAATATGGAATGTGGATGACTATATGGAATGAGTTAACTTTAGCAGATAGTAAATTGAAATCATATCATGATATGGTGGGCAATACATTATATAGTAGATATAGTGGAACAAGATATTTAGACCAAGAGAATACACTAGTAATTCCTCCTAAGAGATTATATATACCACTTGGATTTTGGTTTTGTAGTAATCCTGGATTGGCCATTCCATTAGTTTCATTACAATATACAGAAATATTTATAAAAGTAAATTTTAATCCTTTAAATAATATATTTAGAATAGGAAATCCATTAGTTTCTCCTGAATACTTATTCAGTGGTAATCCTGGTAGTCAATTTAATACTAATTTGGCGAATACATTAGTAAATGAAAATGTAATAATAAATAATCAAAATACAGGATTTACATATGATACAAGTAATATATTTACAAAATATACACAGGGATGGAATCAGAATACATATATATTAGTTAATTATATTTATTTAAGTGAAGATGAAAGGAAAAAATTTTCTGCAACTACTCAAGAATATTTGTATACTCAAACTCAAAGAAAAATATTTCAAGGATTAAAAACAGGACCTAATACATTAGATATTAGTACAATTAATAATACTGTAAAAGAAATAGTATGGGTTTTACAAGATCCTGATGTAACAAATAATAATGATTGGAGTAATTTTACATTAATTCATAATGTAGAAAAGGGACTTGAACCTGGATCATTCCAATATCTTAAGGAGTTGGATAATAGTTCATTATTATCTCAATTTGAATTAATAAATAATACAGGAGTATTAAGTAAATTAGGTACACAAGGTGTAAAAGATTTTTTAAATGAAATATATTATGATATTAATGCAGAGACATTACAACATCCAGAAATAATTAATCAAAATTTTAATAATTATATAGATATTATGAAAGATGCTTATTTACAATTCAACGGAAACGCTAGATTTAATATGCAAAGTAAAGAATTTTTCTCATCATTACAAAAATTCAAATATCATACCAATACAGGATTACCAGGAACATATGTATATTCTTTTTCATTAAATCCTGAAGAGGATAAACCATCCGGAACTTGTAATATGTCTAGATTGAATAGTGCATATCTAATACTCAATATTGTTAAACAATCAATTATAAAAAATTATAATTTATATTTATTTGCAATAAACTACAATATATTTAGAATAGCTGCAGGAATAGGTGGACCTGTATTTTCATCATAAATATTATATAAAAATTTATTTATATATATTAATAATGGAATATTTACACCCAACAGATTGTATAAATAAGGTCTCTCATTTAAATAAAAAAAGGAATCGAATTGAAAATGAAGATTTACCTGATATAAAAAAACTAAAAATAGATGATGTATCCAATGAAATAATAATAAGAGTGAATAATAATAATTTTGATTATAATGAGAATACAAAGGAAGATAAAGAAAAAAATAAGGAAGAAGCGACTAAATTAAAAATAGAATCTATAGAAAAAAAAATACAATTATTTAAATTATGTATGAATAAATGTATTGATTATTTAAATGAAGAAATAATAGATTTAAAAAAATTAAATGAATAATTTTAGTTTGTTTATTATTATATATAATAATATATAATAATATATTATATAATATGTCAGATCAACAAACTACATTTAGCGCAGAATATGTTTTTTCAATAATATGTGGATTAACATCTGTATATTTAGTAGAAAGAAATGCTCCTACAACTCATCCATTAATAAAATATTTTATTATACCAATTTTTATAACATATTTAATATTATTATTTTTAAATACAGTTGCACCTCAATTAAATGAAAGCTCAAAAAAATTTAATAATTATGTTACCGATAAGAGTACTAACAGTATTAACTCAATAGGATATATACAAATATTCCCTCCATTATTTGCAATATTAATTATATTTATTATACTATTATATAATCATAATTTCGATCAAAAAAAAAATAAATAGTTATTCATTAAAATAAATAAATATCTATATATAAATATATATGGATACTTTACAACCCTCAAACTGTAGAAGTAAAATGAATAAGTATTTAATGAATAAAAATACAGCATATAGATTAAGAATACCAATTTCATTTTTAATTGCAATTGTTGTTTCTGTTTTTATGAAAAAGGCTAGTTCACTAAATAATTTTTTTATTGCCCATGTTTTAATACCGATAGCTGTATTTTTAATAGTATGGTTCTCAATAGATATAGGAGTAAGAAATAATGTATCTAAGGAAAAATTAAATTTATTAGAAGAAAAATGTCAAAGTATGTTACATCAAGATAAAGTTGAAAAATTTAATAATTTAATGAAAAAAAATCATGTTTCTGATGAACATAATAATCCTAAAGTAAAAAAATCTAAAGTCAATAAACATAAAGTTGTTGAAGAAGAACATGAAAAAATACATAATTTAAATAATTTTGTTAGTAGTGATTCACATCATTTAAAACCTGTCAATGATGAAGATGTAAAGGTTGATAATATTAATAGATGCACAAGTAATCATATGGATGAAGACAAATATGCACATCCTAATACTAATAATGGCAACTCAATAAAAAGATATTATTCCAATTTTCCATTAGGTAATACCTATCCACCTATTTCAAAATTAAAATCATCAACAGATTCAGGTTGTTTATTAGGAAAAAATAATTGCTCACCATTATGTTCAGGTACAGGAAAAAATAGCTGTAATATAGTAGCCCCTGTTCCTGGTCCTCAATGGCAAGTGCAAAGTGCAAATACTGTTCAAAATAGATTAAATAAAAATATATATGTTCCTTCTACATGTCCTTTAGGACCTTCAATACTAAGAGATGCAAAAGATTGTAAAAATTTAACAAATGAAAATGCAGGTTCATGTCAGAGTACGGAAGTTGAATGTAATAATAGTCGTATGTTTAATTAATTTGACTACTAATATATTTTTATCTATTATTAAATTATAATGAAATCTAATAATAGTTATATTTTTGTATATTTTATTTTTATTATTCTATTTTGGATATTATTTTTTGTTTCTTGTTTTAAGTCAAACATTATAAATAAAAGTGAAACATTTAAAAATAAATTATTATATAAAGTAAAATATGAATGTGGTGATGGTTTAGAACATGCATATAGTCCAGAAATTTGTTGTAAAATGATCAATGGTAATTTTCAATGTGATCATATGAGAAATTGTAAATGTAAAAATAGAAATACTGGTTATTGTGAAGAATGCTATCCTCCAGTACAAGTTAAAAAAATGTATTAATCTAATTCTTTGATAAAATATTCTTTCTCATTCTTTTTGATGAGTGATACAACATTTTTATTTAAACGTATCAAATCAATAAATGTTTCATAATTTATATTATAATATTTTAATAAATTTAATATAGTTCCATTATTTATTTTTTTATTTTTAGCATAATATAATATTAACTTTAATATATAATCTATATCCTTTATTCTAATTTTATTATTATTTTTATTTAATATGATATTAACATATTTCCGGTATTTTATATTATATTGTGATATATTTGTAAATATAGTTCTATAATTTATATTTATTTCTTTGTCTAATAATTCGTATTTTTTAAATTCAGTATTAATTAATACAGTTGTCATGTATGGCATATATGCAAATATATCCCATTTATTATTTTTAAATATAATATCATGTATTATATCATGTTTGGAATTAAAATCAGATATTTTTTTTAACATTGTAATTTTTTCACTATTAGTACATTTTTTTGAAAAAAGAATTTTTATATAATTTTCATATATTAATAATGGTATGAAAAATGTATCCATTGAATAAATATTCTCTAATTCATCTAGAGTAATATCTTCACTAAAAAAAGTTTTGTTTATACCATCATATAATTGATAATCATTATCTTTTTTATTTTTACACTCTAAATAATTTTTAACTTTTTCTACAGTAATAATCTTATGACTAGAACATAAGTAAGATAAATTATTTATAATATTTCTAATATCATCATCCTGGCTTTTTAAATACAAGTTTAATGCTTCTAAATCTATTTTTATTTTTTCTTTGTCTAAAATTTTTTGTATTAATTTACTAATTTCAAATCTTGTAGGTGGTTTCAATTTAAATTCTTTAACATATTTTCTTAATTCTGTTAATTTTTTATCGTTTACTAATTTTGAAGTAAATATTATAGGTACTGTAATTTTTTTATTTTTTTTTGATTTGTTTAATATAGACAGCAATTCCGATAACCCTCCTTTTGCTCCTAAAGTAATTAAAGAATCAAATTCATCAATTATTAATCCTGTTGTCTTTTTATCCTGACAAAACATTTCTAAAACATTACCATGATATAATGATTTTTCAACAATATTTTTAATTGTTTTTACACCTTCAATATTATTACTATTATATTCTATTATTCTATAGTTATGTTTTTTTAATAGTATATTAGCAATTGTAGTTTTACCAATACCTGATGAACCACTTATTAATATATTTTTTACTAATTTAGGATTATCTTTTAAATTAGATACATAATTATCTAGTGAGTCTAATGTTTTTTTATTCCCAACTACTTCTTCCATTGATTTCGGCTTATACTTATCAATCCATAGTTCATTCATTATATTATAATATAAGTACAATCTTAAATATTATTAATCTACTTCTTCCATATCATCTTCATCCTCATTTTCATGATTTTCAGATGTTTCTTCCTCTACAGGTATGTCATCATCTTCTTCATTATCATCTTCATTATCTATTCCTAATCCAAGACCAATAAGTCTGTTTATTCTATTAGTGAATGTAGTTGGTCTGTCTAGTGAAAATCCGGAATTTAATAGAGAACTTTCATACATAAGCCAAATTAGATTTTTCGTTGTTTCTGCTTTCAAATCTGTTTCCATTAATTTAGAAATAATTGGATGTTCTGGATTTATTTCCATGGTTTTCTTTGAACTCATAAATTGATGCTGACTAGTATCTGCAAGTGCCTGAGCTTTCATAATACGTTCCATGTTTGCACTCCAACCATATTCACTTGTAACTAAACAACATGGTGAATCTTTAATTCTGGTCGATACAACAACTTTCTCTATTTCACCTTCCAATGTTTCTTTAATGGTATCACACAATGTTTTTGATTTTTCCTTTAACTCTTCTAGTTTTTTTTTTGAATCTTCATCGTCGTCAAGTTCTAAACCTTCTTTTGATACATTAATTAGTTTTTTTCCATCAAAATCTTTGAGTTGCTGAACAGAATATTCGTCAATAGCTTCTGTCATATAGATAACCTCAATGTCTTTCTTTTTAAGAACTTCAAGGAATGGAGAATCTTCAAGAGATTTTTGATTTTCACCTGTAATATAGTAGATTCCTTTTTGATTTTCCTTCATATTTTCAACATAATCTTCTAAACTTACACTATTTTCTTCAGGACTTCTTGTTGAAGAATAGCGTAATAGTTTAGAAAGTTTTTGTCTGTTTGTACTATCTTCATGAATACCTAGTTTGATATTTTTAGAAAATGATTTATAAAAATCTTTGTATTTTGATTCATCCTCAGATAGCTCACTAAATAATTCTAATGTCTTCTTAATAAGGTTTTTCTTAATTACCCTCATAATTTTATTTTGTTGAAGTGTCTCTCTAGAAACATTTAGAGGAAGATCATCTGAGTCAACAACACCCTTGACAAAAGATAGATATTCTGGCATCATCTCATCAGATTCATCTGTAATAAAAACACGACGAACATATAATTTAATATTTCTTTTTTTCTTATCACCTTGATTAGAATTAAATAGATCAAATGGAGCTCTCTTTGGTACATATAGTAGTGCTTTGAATTCTAATTGTCCTTCAACAGAAAAATGTTTTACACCCAAGTGTTCTTCCCAATCATTAGATAAAGATTTGTAAAAACTAGCATGATCTTCATGCGAAACATCATCTGCTTTTCGTAGCCAAATTGGTTTTATACTGTTTAGATGTTCCCATTCATTTTTAACCTCAGTTACTTTTTTCGTTTTCTTTTTTGGTTCCTCCGATTCTTCTTCACTCTCACTGCCATCATCTACTACAGGTTGTTCTTCAGTTGCTTCATTTTTTTGTTCCTCAGTTTGTTCTTCAGTTTGTTCTTCAGTTGGTTCATTTTTTTGTTCATCAGGTTGTTCCTCTGTTTGTTCTTCAGTTGCTTCATTTTTTTGTTCTTCAGTTTGTTCTTCAGTTGGTTCATTTTTTTGTTCTTTTACCTCATCTTCTTCAGATTCATCATCTGTTACTTCTTTTTCTTCTGTTTTTTCTGTCCATAATTTAATAGGAAAATCAACAAACTCTGAATGTTTCTTGACAATATCTTTAATTGTATTTTCTTCAATGTATTTTCCCATATCTTCTTTAAGATGTAAAGTAATTCGTGTTCCTCTTTTAATATCTAATTCACTTTCATAAATTGTAAATGATCCTCCTGCTCTAGAATCCCATACATTAACTTTTTCATCTTCATTGTGTTTTGATGCTACAGTAACTCTATCTGCAACTAAGAAAGCTGAATAAAATCCAACACCAAATTGCCCAATCATGCTAATATCTGCACCTGCTTCAAGCGCTTCCATAAATGATTTAGTACCTGATTTGGCAATTGTTCCTAAATTATTAACTAAATCAGCTCTTGTCATTCCGATTCCTGTATCTTCAATAACTAGAGTATTATCTTCTTTGTTAGGGATAAGTCTAATTTCTAATTTTTCTTCTTCACCTAAAACAGAAGAGTCTGTAATACTTTGATAGCGAATTTTATCTAATGCATCAGATGAATTAGAAATCAATTCACGAAGAAATACATCTTTATTTGAATAAAATGTATTAATAATTAAACTAAGAAGTTGATTAATATCAGTGCTAAATGCATATGATTCCTGATTTTTATATTCAGTATTTTTTTCTTCTTTACTATTTTGTGTTTCTTCTGCCATTTGTGTATTTTCCATATTTATAAATCATAATTTGTAAATATGCTTTAAATATTTTTTTTAATTTTATATACACATATTATCAATACCAATCCATGAAGCATTAACATTATTTTTTGCACCACAATTTTTTATCCATTTACATCTACTAGTTATTGTGGCGTCATTTTGGCTAGGTGGCCAATTTGTAATTTTAGTAAATTCTTTAGAATTAGGATATTGATTATTGCTATAACATTGATCTTCTCCCATCTGATTATTTGCTACAGGAATGTTAAATTTATTTTGACATATAATTGTTCCCCCAGAATCTTGTACAGGAACCCAATAGTCAGGACATTTTGAACCTATATTTTCCATATAATCATTAGGTGGCCATACAATATGCTCACTTTCTTTTTTAGCTTTTTTATTCTTTTCAACAGCCCATACAACTAAAATAATAATTATAATTGTTACAATAATTAACATGGCCATACCAAATGCACCATTATTTATATTCTTTGAATTTGGCATATATATATATTTAACAAATATTTTAATTTATTATTGTTTATTGTTGTTTATTTTTTTAAACTACTAATGTAAATTTTTCTACCATTTTTTTTTATGTATTTTCCTCCATTAGGTCCTGTATATATTTTACGCATTCTTTTTGAGTTTTTTTTTGATCCACCACAAGAATATGTGAAAGTTATTTTATTTAGTATAATCAGTAAATCTTTATAATAATCATCATCAACTGATAATTCAAGGGTATCTGTAGATAACCGTTCTTGATCACCTATATTTTTTTTTTTATTAGAAGGGTCTTCAGAATATGTTAAAACCACCTTAAAAATTATTTTATTTTTTTTTTTAAACATACCTGTACTGATATCATATTCTTTAATTTCATATACTTTCTTATAACCATAAGAAGTAATAACACCATAAAATATACTAAATTCTTCTAATGTTTTATATTTCTTATTAAAAATATATTTTTTTTTTCCTAGC
>MDTG01369088.1_pt1 | contig 14594 bp, 14 predicted proteins | sample 811421 | NCBI WGS metagenome assembly MDTG01 (sample SAMN05326645, study PRJNA326480) | marine metagenome | isolation source: seawater | place: Pacific Ocean: South East | collected 2011
AAGAATACCTTTTTTATCAATTTCAAAAGTTGTTGATTTAACTTTAAATAAGTCTAATATTTGTGAAATGAATAATATAGATGATGTCCTCAGCGTTGATGAAGAAAGTAGAAAAATTTCGGAATTAATGATTGAAAAATTTGTCTAGAAATACTACTGGTAATTAATATGATTTTAGAGACTTTTCTTTCATTTATAAATGTAGTTTTGCCATTCTTGGTGATTTTAACAGTTCTGGTTTTTGTTCATGAATTAGGTCACTATCTTATTGCAAGATATAATGGTGTCAAGGTGGAAACCTTTTCCATTGGTTTTGGTAAAGAACTGTTTGGAATAAACGATAAAAAAGGAACAAGATGGAAATTTTCACTCATACCATTAGGAGGGTATGTTAAGATGCATGGTGATGAAGATGCAGCTAGTTCAAAACAAAAAAAAGAATCGGAAATCAATCCTGATATTTCTTTTTATAAAAAAACTGTCGGCCAAAGATCAGCAATATTATTTGCTGGACCAGCTGCAAATTATATATTTTCATTTATTCTTCTTATATTCATCAATATTTTTTATGGTTCTCCGGTTATTAAACCAATTGTTTCTGAAATCATAAATGATGGGCCTGCCATGCAAGCCGGGTTAAAAGAAAAAGATCTCATTTTATCTGTTAACAGAAAAGAAATAGATAATTTTGAAGAATTAAGACAAATTATTCAAAACGAAAATAATAAAAATATAAATTTAACTATTAGTCGTGATAATAAGATTTTTGATTTACAAGTCTCAGTGAAAGACAAAAAGATTGGTATCAAAGGACTTGACAAGGATTTAAAGAAACTTAATTTTTTTGAATCCGTAAGTCATTCTGCATATCAAATTTATTTTTTTACTGTATCAACTATAAATGGAATAATAGAAATTTTTAGGGGTGAGAGAAACACTGATGAACTCGGTGGCCCAATAAGAATTGCTGAACTGTCAGCTGATTTTTGGAGTAAAGGAATTCATAGTACATTATGGTTTATGGTTTTGATTTCATTAAATCTCGGTCTGATAAATTTATTTCCTATACCACTTCTCGACGGAGGACATCTTATGTTTAATTTTGTTGAATTTATAAAAGGTTCACCTTTAGATAAGAAAACTTTAGAGCTTTTGCACAGCATTGGTTTTTTTGTTTTAATATCTTTAATGTTATTTGCCACCTACAATGATATTTCTAGATTTTTTATTTAAATATAATTTTTTATAATATAAAAAAGTCGATTATGAAAAAAAATAAAATATTTGTAAATTTTTCACTCATAATAATCTTTTTTTCACATTATTTATTTGCGCAAAGTCAAAATCTTTATCCTGGAACTCCCTCCTCAAGTTACAACATAGATTATTCTAAAAGATTAAATATGAAAAAATCTGAAGATATTACAAAAAGTACTATTGATCCAATTAAAAAAATTGTTGATAAAGAGATAATTATTGTTAGAGGTAATGTTAGATTAGATGCTGACGTTATTATTAGGGATTCAAAGATAAAAGATTTCAAAATTAAGAATTCTAAGGCTATAAATTCTGCTGTTAAAAATTTATTTGCAACTGGCTATTTCAAGGATGTAAAAATATCTAAGTCCGGCGAAAATATCTTAATTAATGTTGTAGAAAATCCCATCATTAATCTAATTGCTTTTGAAGGTAATTCAGAAATTAAGGATGAAACATTGGAAGATGAAGTGTCATTAAAAATAAGAAATGTTTATTCAACTGATAGAATTAAAGACGATGTTCTAAAAATTCAGAATCTATATAAAAGATTAGGTTTTTTTTCTGCCTTAGTAGAACCTAAAATTATTAAACTTAGTGGCAATAGGATAAACCTAGTTTACGAAATTTTTGAGGGTTCTGAAGCAAAAATTAAAAAGATAAATTTTGTTGGAAATAAAAAATTTTCTGATTCGGCTCTGAAGGATGTAATTTATTCTGAAGAAACACGATGGTATAAGTTTTGGGGTGGAAGCGATAAATTTGATCAAGACAGACTGAACTATGATCAAGATATATTAAAAAAATATTACTTTGATAACGGATATATTGATTTTAGAATTTTATCTACATCCTCTCAGTTGGTCTCATCAACTAAAGATTTCATTTTAAACTTTAAAATATTTGAGGGTAACAGATACAAAGTATCAAATGTTAGAGTTGATAGTGACATAAGGGGATTTGAGGATCTAAATTTAAAAAAACTTTTGGAGATTAAAAAAAATGATTGGTTTAGTTCAAAAGATGTTGAGAGAACAATGGATAATATTATTGAAAAAGCCTCTGAATACGGCTTTGCTTTTGTTAATGTTAGACCTAAGTTAAAAAAAACAAAAGATTTTGTAAGTATTGTTTTTGAAGTAGTTGAGGGTGAAAAGTTTTATGTAGAAAGAGTTAATATACAAGGAAATTTAAAAACACATGATAAAGTCATAAGAAGAGAAGTTGAAATAGACGAAGGTGATGCTTTTAATCTAACAAAAATAAGAAAAACAGAAAGAAATTTAAACTCTTTAGCTCTCTTTGAAAGTGTTAACGTTAATTACGATCAATTAGAGAATACCAATAAAGCTATTGTTGATATAGAAATAAAAGAAAGATCTACAGGTGAGTTTAGTGTGGGAGCCGGTCTGTCATCTTTAGATGGTGTTATGGGAAATATAGGGGTTAAAGAGAATAATCTTTTTGGAGAAGGCAAAGAGTTATCTGCATCAGTCGGTCTTTCTACAAGAAGAAATAGTATTGATCTTAAGTATACAGAGCCATATCTTTTTGGTAAAAACATAGCTGCAGGAATTGATTTATTTAACGTCAGAAGGAATAACAAAGCATACAGTGGTTATAAGCACAACATAATAGGATTTAAAATTAGAACAGGATATGAAATAGTAGATGACTTAAGACATTTCAATAGTTACACATTAAGAAGAGACAAATTACATGATATAGATCCTTCTGCATCTATTTACATTAGAGATCAAGAGGGTAAATCTGTTACTTCAATGATTGGTCAGGCTCTTCAATTTGATAAACTTAATGATAGAATTAATCCAACAGATGGATACAGAGTAAGATTTGATGTTGATTATTATGGATTAGGTGGAAATTCTAGACACGTTCATACTGAATTAAAAATTGCAAGCTTTTTTAGAATATTTGAAAATATAATTGCATCCACACATTTTGATATAGGTTACATTCTTCCACTTAAAGATGTTAAAATAAATAACAGATTTTTTCTATCAGGCGACCAAATGAGAGGATTCAAAAATCATGGTATTGGACCTAGGGATATAAAAACATCTGATGCGCTTGGCGGTGAACAATATGCAATTTTGAGAAATGAAATTAATTTTCCTTTAGGTTTGCCGGATGAACTTGGATTAAAGGGAGTAATTTTTGGAGATGTAGGTTCAGTAGCAAAGACATTTGATATGGGCGATAATATTAAAGATGAAATTAATCTTAAAGCAGCAACTGGTATTGGGTTACAGTGGTTATCTCCTTTCGGTCCAGTAAAAGTATATTTATCTAAGGCTATTTTAAAAGAAACTTATGATAAAACTGAGACTTTTAGATTTTCTTTTGGTACAACTTATTAAGAATTTAACAATGGAGGACTAAATGATACAATTAAGAACTTATATATTAATTTTTTTTCTTACTTTTTTTTGCTTAGATTTAAATTCTCAAGAGACTAATAACAATCCAATAAAAATTGACTCTGTTAGAATTGCAGTTATTGATATGCAAAAAATATTGAATGAGTCTATTGCATATCAGGGTGTTGTTGAGCAATTCGAAAATATTAGGAGAAAACAAAGGAATAAAATGACAAAATTAGAAGACGAAATAAGAGATTCGGAAAATAATCTTTTTAAACAAAAAAATCTAATTTCTAAAGAAAAATATGCTGAAAAAGTTCAAGAGTTGACAAAAAGAATTAATGAGGTCAAAGACCAGAAAAATAAGGATGTTAAAAAATTTGAACTTTCTTTCGAAAAAGCAACTAGTAAAATTCAAGCAGCACTAATTGATGTTTTATCAAAAATAGCAAATAAGGAAAAATTAGATTTAGTTATGGCTAAGAGTCAAGTTTTATTGGTAGGTAATAGCATAGATCTTACAAACGTCGCAGTAGATGAGCTAAATAAAGTCTTACCTAAGGTTTCGCTGAATTTAAAGTAGGTATTATAATTGATAGATTGTAAATTTTATAAAAATTATGGACCTTTTAAAATTCAACAACTACTTGATAAGGTTAATTGTGATTATATCGGAAATACAAAAACTATTATTGAAGATATTTCTCCAATCGAACTTGCAACAAAAAAACATATTACTTTTCTTAATAACAAAAAATATTTAGATGTTTTTGAGAAATCAAACGCAGGCGTATTTATAGTTCAAAAAGAGTTTGCTTACAATAAGTCCAGAAATTACTTGATAAGTGATTTTCCTTATTATACTTTTGCAGAAATATCTAGAATTTTCTATCCCGAATCAACATATCCCGACTTTTATCTTTCACCTGAAGAAACTATCAAACTTTGCAACAATAAATTTTCTTTATCAGTAAATACTTTTGTTCATAAGACTGCAAAGTTGGGAAAGAACACTGTTGTAGGAGCTAATTCTATTGTTGGTCCTAATGTAAAAATAGGAGACAACTGTAAAATAGGAGACAATGTATCGATATATTATGCTAAAATTTATGATAATGTTGTTATATCCTCAGGCACAAAAATAGGTTCAGATGGATTTGGTTTTGCGATTAAAAAAAATAATTTTTTAAAAATTCCACAAGTTGGAAGGGTCATAATAAAAAAAAATGTAGAAATAGGAGCTAATTGCTGCATTGATAGAGGTTCTGCTGGTGACACAATTATTAATGAAAATTGTATGCTTGATAATATGATTCATATAGCTCACAATGTGGAAATAGGAAGAAACTGCATTCTTGCAGCTCAAATTGGAATTTCAGGTAGTACAAGAATTGGAAATAATGTAACATTAGGTGGTCAAGTAGGCATAGCTGGTCATTTAAAAATAGGTGATAAGGTTACAATTGCAGCAAAAAGTGGAGTTATAGGTAACGTTGATGATAATATGATAATTGGTGGTTACCCAGCTAAACCCATTAAAAAATGGCATAGAGAAACAATTTACTTAAAAAATCAATCAAAAAAAAGATGAAAAACGAACTAAATATTGAAGAAATTAAGGAATTAATTCCCCATAGATATCCTTTTCTATTGATAGATAGGTTGATAGATATTATTCCTTTTGAGAGTGCAATTGGGATAAAAAATGTAACAATTAATGAAAATTTTTTTCAAGGTCATTTTGAAAATAGAGCAGTCATGCCAGGTGCATTAATTATAGAATCCATGGCACAAGCAGCTGGGTCTTTAGTTTTATTCAGTTTAAATAAAACAGCAAAAAACATTTCTGTACTGTTGTTATCAGTTAATAAAACAAAATTTAGAAAGCCTGTCGTCCCTGGCGATGTACTCAAACATAAAGTTTTCAAAAAAAATAATGTAAAAAATATTTGGAAATTTTCTTGTAAAACATATGTTGATTCTAATCTGGTTGCTGAATCCGAGTTAGCTGCGTTACTATCAGATAATGAAGCAACTGATAAAAGCTGAAATAAAATGAAACTTTTTGTTATTTGAATTTTACTAAAATATGTAATAGTAAATTACACATGTCTAACAATATGATTCATCCTGATGCTACGATAGGAACTAAAACATCAATAGGACCATACTGTGTAATAGATAAACATGTAAAGATTGGAGATAACTGTAAGATTCACAGTCATGTTGTTATTCAAGGAAATACATCAATAGATTCAAATTCTGAAATATTTTCTTTTGCATCAATTGGATCATCTCCACAAGATTTAAAGTATAAAGGAGAAAAGAATTTTTTGACTATTGGAAAAAACAATAAGATTAGAGAATACGTTACAATTAACCCTGGAACTGAAGGGGGTGGTGGCAAAACTTCAATTGGTGATAATTGCTTATTAATGGTTGGAACGCATATTGCGCATGATTGCGTTGTAGGTGACAATGTTATATTTGCAAATAATGCTACTCTTGCTGGGCATGTGCAAATACAAAAAAATGCTATTTTAGGTGGATTGTCTGCAGTACACCAATTCGTAAGGATAGGAGAGGGAGCTATGATTGGAGGGATGAGTGGGGTAGTTTCTGATGTTATTCCCTATGGGTCAGTAGTTGGAAATAGAGCAAAGTTAGCAGGATTGAATCTAATAGGACTTAAAAGAAGTAATATTAAAACAAACGAAATCAAACATTTAAGACAACTTTATAAATTATTATTTTTTTCTAATGAAAAAAATTTTAAAGAGAGACTGAAAAGTATTTCCTCAAGATTTGAAAAATTTGAAACTGCAAAAAAAATTATTAAGTTTTTAAAGCAGGATACATCAAGATCAATTTGTTTACCTTGTAATGAATAAAATTATTTTAATTGCTGGGAATGGCAAATTACCCGTAGAAATTATTGCAAATTTAAAATTACTACATATTGATTTTAAAATTCTCATTATTAAAGATTCAGGTTATCAAAAAACTCTTTTAAAATGTGATCATGAAATAATAGATTTAGGTTCTATAGCTTCATCATTAATTATGTTAAAAAAAAAGGGATATGAAAATTTGATTTTAGCTGGTGGTATAAAAAGACCTTCATTAAGAAATATTAAACCAGATATAAATACAATTAAAATTTTTGCTAGGTATACTAAAGTATTTTTAAGTGGTGGGGATAATAACTTGCTAAAATTTGTTATTAAAGAAATAGAAAATTTAGGTATTAAAGTTTTAAATATAAAAAGAATAGTTCCACAAATTTTTATAGATTTTGGTATTCATTCCAAAAAAAAACCATCAAAAGAATCAATAGCATATATAGAAAAGGGAAAAAAAATTCTAGATGCTATCTCTCGATATGATATAGGACAATCATTAATTATTCAACAAGGAAATGTAGTTGGAATTGAAGCAATGGAAGGTACGGATCATCTAATAAAAAGATGTTCATCTCTTTTTATTGACGGGGATAAACCAATCCTTGTAAAGCTTTTTAAAAAAAAACAAGAAATGAGAGTTGATTTACCGACAATTGGAATAAAAACAGTAAGATTGTGCAAAAAACATTCAATTCAAGGAATTGCATTTAGTGCTAATAAAACACTTTTTTTGGAAAAAGAAAAAATTTTAAAAAATTTAAATTCATATAATATTTTTTTAGTTGGAATATGAAATCAAGAAAAAAAATTGTTATATTGGCAACCGAACCCTCAGGCGATTTTCTTGGGTTTAAATTAATAAAATCTTTAAAACAAAAAGACAAAAATATTTTATTTTATGGGATTGGAGGCGAAAAAATGCTGTCAGTTGGTCTTAAAAGTTGGTTTCCGATATCTAATTTAAGTGTAAATGGTTATTATGAAGTTTTCATAAAGTTGTTTAAATTAATTTTTTTTATCAGAAAAACTATATACTATATAAAAAATATTAATCCAGATATCATTATCACCATCGACTCTCCTAGCTTTAATTTTAGAGTTGTGAAAAAATTACAAAATTTAAGAAAAAAATCAAAATTTGTCCATTATGTTGCACCTTCAGTCTGGGCTTGGAAGAGTTATAGAGCTAAAATTTGTTCAAACAATTATGACTTAATGTTAACTTTATTTTCCTTTGAACCAAAATATTTTAGAGAGCACAACCTGAAAACTTTTTTTGTTGGTCATCCAATTTTTTACGAGAAAAAACTTTACCAAAAAAAATTTAAAAGAAATATTATTTCTTTTTACCCTGGATCGAGATTGAATGAGGTACAAAAAACTTTACCAATTATGCTCTCTATAATAGATAAATTAAAAAAAGATTTTCCAAATTTTCAATATAAAATTTTGACAATAAAATCATTAAAAAAAATTTTATTAGAATATACTGATAAATCCGATATAGAAGTGGTTGACGATGAAATTAAAAAAGAAAAATTCATGCAAAAATCTTATTTAGCGATAGCTGCATCAGGAACTATTTCACTTGAGTTGGCATTTAAAAATATTCCAATGATAATAGTTTATGATTCTAATATACTTACTTCTTTCATAGTAAATTTACTTGTAAAAGTTAAGTATGCTTCTCTAATAAATATTATTTTTAATAAAGAAGTCGTGCCAGAATTTCTTTTTGGGAGTTTTAAGAAAGAAAATGTTTTAAAGAAAACAAAGTATTTATTAGTCAATAAAATAGAATTGGATAACCAAAAAAAATATTTTTCTAAACTTAAGAAAAAGCTTTTATCTGATAACAAAGACCCATCTTTCTTAGCTGCAAATAAGATTCTAAGTTTGAAATAACCTTCCTAAAACTGTGCCAGGAAACATTTTTTTTTTGGATGTTTTGTTTCTATCTTTCAATTTTGGAAAAGCTCGTTCGTCTTTTCCAATATATAATTGTCTTGGTCTACTAATCTTATTTGTATGAATTTCGTTAACCTCTTTCCACTGTGAAATCCAACCTACCGTGCGCGCAACGGTAAATATTACTGTAAACATAGACTCTGGCAGTCCTAGTGCCTTTAAAATAATACCTGAATAAAAATCTACGTTAGGATAAAGTTTCTTTGAAATAAAGTATTTGTCATTTAAAGCTGCATCCTCAAGTTTTGTTGCTAGATTTAAAAGTGGAAAATTAACGCTATCAATCTCCTCAAGTAAACTATAACAATATTTCCTCAATACATTTGCTCGAGGATCATGATTTTTATAAACTCTATGGCCAAAGCCCATCAACCTAAATGGATCTTGTTTGTCTTTTGCTTTTTTAATATATTCTGAAATATTGTTTTCTTTCTCAATCTCAAGAAGCATTCTAATTACAGACTCATTTGCCCCTCCATGTGCTGGTCCCCAGAGTGATGCAACACCAGCTGCAACACAAGCAAATGGATTTGCTCCAGATGAACCAGCCATCTTAACTGTAGATGTAGACGCATTTTGTTCGTGATCAGCATGTAATATTAGTAATTTATCCAGTGCCTCAACTCTTGCATCTGAAGGACGATACTCGCCACATGGTGTAGAAAATAACATATGCAAAAAATTTTCACTATAATTTAACTCATTCTTAGGATAAATAAAGGGTTGTCCCAAAGAATATTTGTATGCTATTGCAGCTATAGTTGGCATTTTTGCTAATAATCTACTTACAGCAACCCACTGACCTTCAATTGAACTAAAATCATAATTTTTTTCAGAATAAAATGATGACAATGCTCCGACTATACCAACCATAATAGCCATAGGGTGAGAATCTCTTCTGAAACCGGAATAGAATCTCAAAATTTGTTCATGCAACATCGTATGATTTGTTAAAATTTCTCTAAATTTAATTTTTTGATTTTCATCAGGCAATTCACCATTGAGTAACAAATAACACACCTCAGGATAATCCGAATTATTGGCTAAATCTTCAATACTGTATCCTCTATGTAACAATTTTCCTTTTTCTCCATCAATAAATGTAATAGCTGATTGGCAGCTTGCTGTTGACGTGTATCCAGGGTCATATGTAAACATTCCTGTTTTTGAATAAAAGGTTGAGAAATCAACTACTGAAGGACCAGAAGAACCATTTTTAATAAAAAATTCAAACTTTTTTCCAGTTTGATTATCAATAACTGTCACAGATTTTTTTTTATCTTTTTCCATATTACTCTAAATATTACCATATTTGGTTCAATCTTTTAATTACTTCTTTTTTTCCTAATACATTCATTATTTTTACAATAGAAGGACTGTCCAGCTTTTTTGTTATTGATAATCTAAGTGACGGACCAATTGATTTAAATTTTAAATTATTACTATCGAGAAATTTTTTCAACTGAAATTCTATATTTTGTTCATTCCAATTACTTAATTGACTAAGTAGCAAAATAATTTTATTTTTTAAATTTTTAGTCTTATTTAGTGTCTCTCTATCTTCTGGATTTGTAATTAAATTATTAAAATCATAAATAAATTTTGTGGATTCATATAATTCTGTGATTGAATTTGACCTTCTTTTTAATTCCGAAAATAAATATTTAAGAATTTTCATTTGAGAAGGTGATAATGTTATTTTATTTTTTTTGTATTCTTTGAATAGTGTTTTAGACAAAAATTCTTCTGATTTATTTTTAAAATAATATGAGTTAAGAGAATTTATTTTTTTTTCATCAATAATTACTGGTGATTTCCCCAATGTTTCTAGTTTAAAATGTTTAATTGCTTCCTCCACTGAAATAATTTCTTTGTCTTTTAAGGACCAACCCAGTCTAAGCAAATAATTGATAAGACTTTCTTTAAAAATACCTTTATTTTTATAGTCGCTTATCGAAGGCACATTATCTCTTTTTGAAAGTTTTTTCCCGTTCTTATTATGAATCAAAGGAATGTGTGCGAATAATGGAATTTTTTTTAAATACTTGAAAATGTGAAATTGTCTAAATGAATTTGTTAAGTGATCATCACCTCTAATTATATGAGTAACTTTCATATTAACATCATCAATCGCAGATGATAGCAAAAAAGTTGGATTACCGTCGCTCCTTACTAAAATATAATCATCAATTTCTTCGCTGTTTACAAAAATTTTTCCCTGAACTAAGTCTCTTAATTCTATTTTTGAATCTAACGGAGTTTTAAATCTTATGACATAGGGTTTATTTTTTGGATGAAACTTCAACTTCTTGTCTCTCCAAATACTTCTAAATTTTACATTCGATTTGTTTAGCTTAATGCTTGTTAATTCACTGTCTGTCATATAGCATTTGTAAGCTAAATTATTTTCAACCATTTTTTCAGCTATTGAAATATGTTCATTAATATTTGAATTTTGGAATACAATATTCTCATCATGTACTATTCCTAGCCATTTCAGATCATTAACAATAGAATTAACAGATTCTTTTGATTGACGCTCATTATCGGTATTTTCAATCCTTAACCTAAATACTCCATTATTGGCTTTTGCAAAAATAAAGTTAAATAGGGCCGTTCTAGCGCCACCAATATGTAAAAGTCCTGAGGGAGAGGGGGCAAACCTTGTGACAACCTTCATTTCAAAATTTTCTGATAAGTCCTACGAGTATTCCCTGAATATTAACTCTTTCAATACCAAAAATTCTAGTTTTAAAATTTTTATTGGCCGGTTCTAGAGCAATTGAATTTTTATACGATCTAAACTTTTTTAATGTTACCTCGTTATCATCTATAAGTGCAACAACAATATCACCGGTTGAGGCCGTTTCTTGTTTTTTTATTACAACTATATCACTATTCAAAATACCCTCATCCTTCATAGAGTCTCCTATAACTTCAAGAGTAAAGTGGTCTTCATTATTTTTTAATAAGTAATCCGGCACAGAAATATATTCAAAACTGTTTGCTATAGCTTCTATTGGGTTGCCAGCAGCTATTCTTCCTAAAAAAGGAATTTCCTTTTTTGTATCTTCTTCTTTTGTTTTTAATTGTATAGCTCTTGCTTTATGGGGTATTCTTTCTATAAAACCCCTTTCTTCAATGCTTGAAATAAGTTTGTGCACACTGGATTTAGATTTTATGTTTAGAGCCTCTCTCATTTCATCATACGTCGGAAACATATCATTGTTTTTGTAATACATATTAATGAAATCTAATAAATTTTTTTGTTTAAGAGTAAGCATAGCATTCCAATATAAATGTTCTACATAAGTTCTTTCTATGTGTCAATATTATATATTAAAATTTTTGAAATCTGAGAATAAATAGATCTTGTGTATTGTTCCAACTTTAATATTTTGAGAATTTGGTTCTCTAATTATGAAACCATCAGATTGAGCTAACAAATTTAGCAAAGAGCTATCCTGAGAATCTAAGATTTTAAAGAAATAACAATTTTCTTTTTTTATTATTTTTAATCTGTTAATTGATGTTAAATGATTGTTATTTGATACAAATGAGGCGCTTTTAGCAAAAATTGGTTTTAAATATTCTTTTTTTTCTCCTTTAAGGTTTTGTATAATTTTACTTAAAAAAAATAGTGACCCTATAAAGCAAGAAACTGGATTTCCTGGTAAACCTAAAAAATATTTATTTTTTTTAAACTTTCCAAAAGATATAGGTTTGCCTGGCTTTATTAAAACTTTTTCAAATATGAGGCTAAGATTTTTTTTCTTGAGAGAAGATTTTATCAAATCATATTTTCCAACTGATAAACCTCCACTAGTGACGAGCAGATCATAATCATCAAAAGATTCGAACTTTTTTTTAATATCCTCTTCTAAATCAAAAACAAATTTTATTTCTATAACTTCTCCTCCAAAATAATTTGTAAGATGTTCTATAATAATTGTATTAGAAGAATTTATTTGACCATCTGGATTTGATTCACTCTTAATTTCGTCACCCGTTATAATCACAGCAATCTTTGGTTTGCTTTTTACTTTTATATATTCTAGCTCTAGTGAGTTTGCTAAAGATAATGATCTAATATTTAAACTACTGTTTCTTTTAAGACAAACTTCCCCTTTTTTAAAATTTGACCCTTGCAGCCTAATATTATTAGTTAAGTCTTTTTTATTTTTAATGGTAACTTGAGTCTGGCCTGTATTAAAAATACAGTTTTCATTCTGGATTACTATTTTTTTTTTTTTACCAGGTATAAAGGCGCCAGTGAAGATAGACTTAGCTTCACCTGAGATCAGTTCTTTATTTAATTTACTTCCTGCTTTTATTTCACCTACAATCTTGAACTGTTTTATTTTATTTAAATCATCTTTTAATATTACTATTCCATCCATTGAGGAGGTATCGTAAATAGGGGAATTAAATTTTGCTTTATAATTTTTAGCCAAAATTCTTGTTAAACCTTCTTTTATTTTAATTTCATCAAATTTTTTAATTTCAATTACATTTTTATTTATTAAATCAATAGCCTTTTTAAGAGGAATCATTTGTGTATTCACCAGATTTACCCCCCTTTTTTTTAGTTAATTTTATATTCTTTATTTCAATTCCCTTATCAATAGATTTACACATGTCGTAAACAGTTAATGCAGCAATCATAACTGAATTTAGCGCTTCAATTTCAACTCCTGTATTATCTTCACACTTCACATATGAGTTTATTATTATTGAACTTTTCTTATCGTGAAATTTAAAGTCGACAGACACTTGATTTATTTTGATGTTATGACATAAAGGAATTAGCTGATAAGTTTTTTTGGCTGCTTGGATTCCTGCAATTTTTGCTGTTGAAAATATTTCTCCTTTTGGAGAACCTTTATCTTTTATTAATTTATAAACTTCATTTTTAAATTTAATAACAGCAGTTGCATTTGCTTCCCGTAAACTACTTTTTTTTTTGGATACATCAACCATACTAAGTTTTTTATCCTTTATATGTGAAAATCTTTTTTTATTCATTAGAAATTAAACTTCTAGTTGCTGTAAAAATATCTTCCTCTTTCATTAAGCTTTCGCCAACCAAAAAAGCGTCAGCACCATATGTCATCATTTCAGAAATTTCTTTTTTTGTTGAGATACCACTTTCACAAATTTTTACAATATTATTCGGAATAATTTGCGAAAGATCTTTAAAAGTATTTAGGTTTACTTCTAGTGTTTTTAAATTTCTATTATTTACTCCAATACAAGCAGCACTCAATTCTAACACTCTATTCAATTCTTCCTTGTCATGAATCTCAAAAATAACATCAAGATTTAATTGTTTGGCGACTGCATAAAACTGTTCTAATAACTTATCATTAAGTATAGCAGCAATTAATAAAATACAATCAGCGCCATGATAAAAACTTTCATAAATTTGCCATTCATCAACTATAAAATCTTTTCTTAATATAGGTAAATTTACGATTGATTTAATTTTCTTAATAGAATTTATATTTCCACCAAAATATTTGCTTTCTGTTAGTATCGATAAACAGCTTGCTCCAGCTTTTTCATATTCTTGAGCAATTTGAAGAAAATCAAATTTTTTTTTTATAAGTCCAGCGCTGGGTGATTTTTTTTTTATTTCAGTAATTATATTTGGTTCAGACCTTTTTTCCTTTAGTTTTTTAATAAAAAAGTGTCTTTTTAAAATATCTGCATTCTTCAAAAAAAAGTCGATATTATGTTTTTCTTTAAGCTTGGATATTTCTTGTCTTTTAAAAAAACATATTTTTTCAAGTATATTCATTTTCTCTTTGTAATATTTATGATGTGTTCTAATTTTTTTTTGGCTGAAAAATTATCTATTTGTTTTGCAGCTAAATCAACACCTTCTCGAAAATTTTTTACTTTTCCAGAAATCATTAAACAAGCTGCTGTATTTAGTAAAACATTATCTCTGATGGCTCCTGTTTCTCCCTCAAAAAGTCTATGCATCAAGTAAGCATTTTCTTCGGGTGATCCTCCTTTAAGTTCTTCTTGATTACAGACATCAAAATTAAGATCTTGGGGTGCAAGCCTGGTAGGATTA
>MDTG01364186.1_pt1 | contig 14592 bp, 19 predicted proteins | sample 811421 | NCBI WGS metagenome assembly MDTG01 (sample SAMN05326645, study PRJNA326480) | marine metagenome | isolation source: seawater | place: Pacific Ocean: South East | collected 2011
ATTTACAGATTCTATTTACACAGTTTACGGTAAGGCAGTTCATGAGGTACTTCAACATTATTTGACAGTAATGTATGAAGAATCAATCAAAGCCGCAGACGAAATAGATCTGCCAAATATGCTTGTTGATAAAGTAAAACACTTTTATGGTGAAGGTGTTAAAAATGCAGAAGGCGAGCACTTCTCAACTCAATCAGAGTTAACTGAATTTTGTGTGCAAGGTGCAAAAGCACTTGACTGGTTTAAGAAAAATAGAGCTAATTACTTTTCAAAAAAGAACTGGGAGCTATTAGGTATTGAGGTGCCTATAGATGATGAATATAACGGTGTTGGAATATTAGGTTATATCGACATACTAATGAGAAACACACAGACAGGAAAAATAAAAGTTATTGACTTAAAGACTTCAACAAGAGGCTGGAAGAAAGAAAAAACAGATCCAATGAAGAGAGGTCAGTTATTGTTTTATAAGAAGTTTATTGCTGACAGATATGGTGTGTCTTTAGATATGGTTGACGTAGAATTTATCATTATTAAGAGGCTTGTATGGGACAAAGGTGACTGGCCTGTTAAATGGATTCAAAGATTCGAACCACCTTCTGCTAATGTATCAATTAATAGAATTTTTAAGCAAGTAGACCTATTTATTAATGAATGTTTTAACAAAGATGGAAGTTATAAAACAGACGGTAATTTTGAAAAGCTTGGCGTAAATACAAAATGCAAATGGTGTGAATTTGCAAAGTCGCCAGAAATATGTGATAAGGGAAAAGCATGATACCAGTTGTAAGAATACCAGGTGACTTTATATTAACAGAATATGGAGATGCTACTTGGCAATTAATTGAAGATACTGTTGAAAGTATTAAAGACGTTATCTTGTTTATTTATTGTGAAGATCAAAAAGACATTGTCAAAATAGCTAATTATGTCAACGATCACGATAAAAAATTAAGAATAAAAACATTAATAAAACCAAAAGATTCAAAAAGAGAAAGAGTTTTTCTAGATATTTCAGATGACGAGTTATCTCTTTCAAGGTTTCAGATCAAAAACACTACTATTGAAGGTATAATTAACGGTATGGTGTTCTTAAAAAATCATTTCGACTTCTTATCTCGTGATATAAAGACAAAAAATCAGAAGAGAAATGACTCTCCTGAGCACGATATATATAAAAAATAAGCTTTTTCATATGTAGCACGATATATATTATAGATTAATATATACTTAAAGGACGTTACAATGAAGAACAACGATTTTTGGAAGTTAACATCAATAAAAGTACTAGTTGAATTATATCAAAAGTTTAGAGCAGACAGTAAAGTTGAAAATGTCACTCTACAGAAATTGGTAAATAGATCTATGTATTTATATCTAAATGATTCTAAATTTAGAGATACAATCCGGGGTGTTAGTGAATTAAGCGAAAACTATAAAAAAGGTTATTAAATGTATAAGATAGGAGATATTCGTAACGGATACGAAGTGCTCCCAAAAGATAAACGTAAAACAGTATTGCTACTGTCAGATGACTTAAGAATGACTTCTGGTGTTGGTAATATGTCACGTGAATTTGTTTTGGGAACATGCCATTACATAAACTGGGTTCAAATTGGTGGTGCAATATCACACCCAGATAACGGTAAAGCAATCGACATGAGTCAAGATATAGCTGAAAGAACAGGTGTTCCTGATGTTGATTTAAAAATACATCCAACAAATGGATACGGAAGTCCGGACTTAGTCAGGCAGTGTATGAATTATTATAAGCTGAATGGTATTATGATTTATACAGATCCAAGATTTTGGGGATGGTTATTTCAGATGGAGCACGAAATAAGACAGAACATACCGATAATGTATTATAACATATGGGACTCTTTGCCTTATCCAATGTGGAATCAAAAGTATTATGATTCTGTAGATGCATTATTTAATATTTCAAAACAGACAGTTAACATTGTAAGAAATGTTAGATCATCATATGAAGATTGGCAAGTTACATACATTCCTCATGGGATTAATGAGAAAGATTATTTTCCAATCGATAAGTCCTATGAAAAGTATGATGACTTTTTAAAATTTAAAAAAGATGCAACACAGCAAAAAGATAAAGATTTTATTTTATTCTACAATGCAAGAAATATAAGAAGAAAACTAACAGGTGACATAGTTTTAGCATACAGAACATTCTGTGATTCAATAACACCAGAGCAAGCTAATAAATGTTTGCTTCTTTTGCACTGTGCACCTGTTGATGAAAACGGAACAGATCTTCCAGAAGTTGCAAGAAATCTTGCACCGGGTTATGATGTAGCTTTTTCAGGTGGTAAGCTTGAACGTGAACAAATGAATTGGTTATATAACACAGCAGACTGTTCAATACTGATTAGTTCAAATGAAGGTTTTGGACTTATGGGTGCTGAAACTCTTATGTGTGGTGTTCCGTTGATTGTTAATGTTTCTGGCGGCATGCAAGACTACTGTGGATTTAAAAAAGAAGACGGATCTTATCTAACAGTTGATGATTATACAACTGAGTGGGGATCTAATCATGATGGTCGTTATAAAGATCACGGTGAATGGGTATTTCCAGTTTGGCCAACTAGCAGATCTCTTCAAGGTTCTCCTGCAACGCCTTACATTTCAGATGACAGACCTGATTGGCAAGATGTTGCAATACAAATCAAAAAAGCATGGTCTGAAAGAGGAGAAAAATTACAGGCAAGAGGTAAAGTTGGGTATGAATATGTCAATAATCCAGAGTTTGGTTTTACAGCTAGTGAAATGAACAGAAGATTTATGGAGCACATGGACACTGTATGGAAAGAATTTAAACCTAGACCTAGAGTTATGATCGATAATGCAACAAAGTGGGATAACAAACTACCTAAATGGAACGGACTAACTATGACGAAGGAGATATAATGAGACCAACGGTTTTAGTAACAGCACCTGTCGCAACAAGATCTGGATATGGTGCAAGATCAAGAGATGTAGTAAGAGCACTTCTTGCAACAGATAAATATGATGTAAAAGTTTTTCCTGTCCCATGGGGAGCAACACCACAGAATGCTTTGGTAATAGATGACCCAAAAGACAAGATGATTTTTGATGTAATTGTTAAAGATCAAAATGAAATAAAGACACAACCTGACGTTCACATACACATTGTTGTGCCAAATGAATTTCAGCCGGTAGGAAAATACAACATCGGAATAACAGCAGGATTAGAAGCAACAGTGATACCACAAAGCTGGATTGAAGGCTGTAATAGAATGGATCTCATCCTAGCAAGCTCCAAGTTCAGTGTTGAAGTAATGGAACAGACAATTTATAAAAATGATCAGGGCCAAGAATTAAAAGTTCAAAAACCAATGGATGTCCTATTTGAAGGTGCAGACACAGAAATATTTCACAGAAAAAAGTCTGGTGATGAATATTCAAAAGTACTGGTTGATGCTTTAGCTCAAGTCGAAACAAATTGGAACTTTCTTTTTGTAGGACACTGGCTGCAAGGCAGCATAGGAAAAGATAGGAAAGATGTAGGAAATCTAATAAGAACATTCTTCACAGCATTTAGAGGTAATAAGTCCACAGGTCTAATATTAAAAACCTCAGGCGCTTCACCTTGTATGATGGATAGAGAAGATATGCTGAAAAAAATTAAAGAGGTTAAGATTCAAACTGGTATACATGAATCACAACTACCAAATGTTTATTTATTACACTGTGACTTGTTTGACGACGAAGTAAATGATCTCTATAACCACCCAAAAGTAAAAGCACACATATCTTTTACTCATGGTGAAGGATATGGAAGACCTCTACTAGAAGCTTCTTTATCAGGAAAACCTGTTTTGGCACCTAACTGGAGTGGACATGTTGATTTTCTAAATAAAAACAATTCAATATTACTTGATGGTGGCCTTGTTAAAGTTGAAAAAGAAAGCTTACAAGAAAACATATTTGTCGAGGGGCAGCAGTGGCACCAAGTTAACTACAGTGCTGCAGCACAAAAGATGCTTCATGTTAGAAAAAATTTAAAGACATATAAGAATAGAGGAATGAAGCAGATGATGTTTAATAAATCTAAGTTTAGCTTTGACTCAATGGTAAAACACTTAGATAGTTTATTAACAAAGCATTTGCCAACATTCACAGAAACAGTTATCCCAAAAATTAATTTACCAAAGTTGGAGAAAGTATAATGGAGACAATGAGGAGTGATATATTAAAAGCTAGTAAATTACATTTTGAAGGTCACATCGAAAAGCACAGAGTTAATGTTGAAAACTTGTTAAAAAACACTGTCGCTGTTGCAGAACATCCTGATATTATGGACACGATAGAAAAAGAACTTGCAATTATTGCTGAGTATGACGACAAACTTTCAGTCTTGGCAAAATATTTTAAGGAAGATTAAATGGAAAGAGTTATAATATGCCCACACTGCGGATCAGAACATCATTGCTTTGAAGAAATACAAAAAGACTTTAGCAGCTTTATGTGTTTTCAATGTGGGTTTATGAGTGATTCAAGATTTAATGAAGAGTACGATAGTGATGCATCTAAGAATATGGCAATAGTAATGAATCAGATGAAGCACTTTGACGATGAAAGAAAAATATGGTGGTATCCTTCAGTTGTAAACATGGGAAAATTAGGAATGGTTTATCCTGAACCAGTTGAGGTTGACGAAGAGAACGGAAAAGTACTTGAATGGGTTTGGAAATACGCTAAAGTTGTACCAGTTGAAGAAGGTGATACTGATGCCGAAGGTTATGAATCAAAATTAGATGTTGATAACGGAATTACTTGTGATAAACATGACTTTCTCTCTGCAATCAAAGAGATGGGAATAACAAAGGAACTGAAAGTTGAAAAGAGCTAGTTGGGCTTCAATACAGCCAGGACAAATATTAGACTTTAACTATCAGGGTAAATTACCTAATTCAAAGTTAAGAAAGCGCAGATGTCTTATTCTTAATGAGCGACACATGTACAAAAGAAAAAGAGACGGTAGAATGGTAAGGCTCGTTCATGCACTTCAGCTTTCTGCAACACCTACAATTCCAGGTGAACGGATTATGAATATAAAAGAGCAGAGCAAACTCATAAGCAGCATGGGGCTAATAAGAGAGGTTGGAGATGATGAATATGATGTTCTAATTGCAGGCTCACCAAGACAGCAGTGGCCAAAAGTCCAAAGAGCAATAGATCGTATTCCTGTAAAAGTATACAAGACTTTCTCTTGGCACTTACTCACGAGATACGCAGTTTTTGTTGCTGAAGATCTTGAGTTTGATAGAATAACAAGGAAAAAAATATTAAATTTTATTCCTGAACCAAGGATAAACGAAGACAATATTTAAAATGAAAATAAGTTACGCTGTTACAACACACAATGAACACAAAGAAATAGAAAAGTTAATTCCTTTTATATTAGAACACAAAGACCCTGAAGATGAACTTGTAATAATAGACGATCATTCAGACTATAAGACTTGGCGTATTTTTGATGAATACATACATGAGCCAAAACACAATATCATATTTGAAGAGCACGCCCTCTATAGCGATTTTTCAGTACACAAAAACTTTATGAATAGTAAATGTAACGGTGACTGGATCGTGAATATTGATGCTGATGAAATGCCAAGTGAGTTCTTAATAAAGAATATAAAAGCGTTAATACAAGCAAATCCAGAAATAGAATTGTACTGGGTGCCAAGGATAAACACAGTCAAAGGTCTTACTAACGATCACATACAAAAGTGGGGTTGGAGAGTTGATGAAAAAAATAGAATAAACTGGCCAGATCCACAACAAAGAATTTATAAGAATGCAGAACACATAAATTGGACAAAGCCTGTTCATGAAAGATTAGTAGGCGCAACCAAAGATGCATTTCTGCCGTTTGAAGAACAATGGGCACTATCACACCCAAAAAGTATAAGAAAACAAGAAGAACAAAATAAACATTATGAGAGGATAATGAGATGAAGAAAGCATTAATTACAGGTATAAACGGAATGGACGGCAGCTATCTTGCTGATTTATTACTTGAAAAAGGTTACAAAGTTTATGGACTAGAAAGAAGAACAAGCAGTAAAAATAGAGTTAATACTTCACACCTCGAAGGTAAGATAACATTTGTAAAAGGAGATCTTGCCGATCAAAATTCTTTGGCAAGAGTTTTAAGAGAATCAGATCCAGATGAAGTTTACAGTTTAGGCGCACAGTCCTTCGTAGGTGAAAGTTGGAATACACCAGAACAAACAGGTGATGTTACAGGTATTGGTGTTCTCAGACTTCTAGAGGCAATAAGAGAATACGGTAAAAAGATTAAGTTTTATCAGGCTTCGACATCTGAAATGTTTGGTAAGATGGAGAACTTTGCCAATGAAGACACAAAGTTTCACCCTAGATCACCTTACGGTGTTGCAAAATTGTATGGACATTGGATTACCATAAATTATAAAGAGTCTTATGACATGTTCAATGTTAGTGGAATATTATTTAACCACGAATCAGAAAGAAGAGGCATTGAATTTGTAACAAGAAAGATAACAGATGGTGTTGCACAAATATACCACGGCAAAAAAGATGTTATAACTCTTGGAAATCTAGATGCAAAAAGAGATTGGGGATATGCACCTGATTATGTTGAAGCTATGTGGCTGATGCTACAAAATGATAAGCCAGAAAGTTATGTGATAGCAACAGGGATAATCCACACAATAAGTGATTTCTTAGATGTTGCTTTTCAAAACATAGGTGTTACAAACTGGGAAAAACATATTGTCCAAGATCCAGCATTTATGAGACCTGCAGATGTACATTATCTTGCAGGTGATAGCTCTAGGGCAAGATCAGAGTTAGGTTGGAAGCCAAAGGTAAGCTTTGATGAAATGATAGAAAGAATGGTAAAGAACGATATAAATTTACACGAGGAGTAGAATATGTTTTGGCCCTTAATGAAAGAAATCATAACAAAAGAACACAAAGAAGTTCTAACAGATTTTATAACAAACAACAGTAGATTAACAAATGGTCCTAAAGTTGCAGAGTTTGAAAAGCAATGGTCAGACTGGCTAGGTGTAAAATACTCATTAATGGTATCTTCAGGTAGCACTGCTAATTTTCTATTGTTAGCTGCACTAAAAGAACTGTACAAAATACCTGATGGAGCAAAAGTATTAGTTCCGTCGATGACATGGGTTACAAATATATCACCAGTTTTTCAATTGAATATGGAGCCAATCTTTTGTGATGTTGATTATAAGACATTTAGTTTTTGTAAAGAACACTTAAAAAAGATAAAAGAAAAGCACCCTTCAATTGGAATGATATGGATAACACACTTATTGGGAATAGCAGCAGATACAAAAACATGTAGAGAGTTATGGCCAGGAGCTTTGATTGCAGAAGATGTTTGTGAATCACACGGTGTCGAGGTTGATGGAGTCAAGGCAGGTGCTGGTGATTACACACAGGGAGGCACATTTAGTTTTTATTTTGGCCACCACATGAGTACAATAGAAGGCGGCATGGTTTCAACAAATGACTTTAAGCTTTACAATTTAATGAGAGCAAAAAGATCACACGGTATGGTGAGAGAAATGTTTGAACCACAGAAATCAGAATACATAAAACAATACAGTGACATACATCCTGCATTTCTATTTGTCACAGATGGCTATAACTTTAGAAGCACAGAGTTAAATGCTGTGTTAGGGATGGAGCAATTAAAAGATTTAGATGACTGGATACAGATTAGGAAAGATAATCTAAACAAGTTCCTAAATATGCTTTCAGACTACCCTGATTTATTTGCTTCTGATATTGAAACAAAAGGTAACTCAAGCTTTGCACTTCCATTTCTTTGCAAAGATGAAAACACAAAGCTTAATCTAGAAAAGCATTTACAAGAAAATGGTGTAGAGACAAGGCCATTAATAGGCGGTAACTTATTAAGACAACCTTTCCTATCAGAGTATGAGGCTGATCCAGATGTAAACCACCCAGCAGATTTTGAAAAGGTAGAAGATTTACATGAGACAGGCTTTTACATCGGAAACAATCATATGATAACAGACGAAGATTTTGAAAAATTAACACAATTAATAAGGGACTTTTTTCTACCATGAAAAACAAATCAGAAGTAGTAATTTATCTTTGTGGTTTTACAGGAAGAAATGGCTGGAACACTTGCCACTGGCCGTGGAAAAGATTCAATGATGTCTATAATCACTTAGGTTATAAAGTCAGGTGGCTCGAGCCAGAAGAATTTAAAGATTTTAAACAAAAAGATGCAAAGAAGAGTAGAATATTTGTTACCTGGGATAAGCCAGACACAATAGCATTAATTAATGACGGAATATATGAACACGGAAGAGACGCGATAATGCATAAAATGATTTTGTTTGGAGGATATGATTCAGGCAAGAACTGGGGAACAACAGATGAAGAGCGACAAGAGTTCTTTAAAAACTTTAGATGGACACAACATAAAATATTTGAAGATGCCTATGATGCAGGTGCAAATGTCTGGGGATTTGGTGCAAAGACAATACACAAAGGCCTTGGAGAAAAAGAACGAATAGTTGAAAAATTAAAAGACAGAATCTTTGGAATACCGTGGGGATCTAGCCTGTATAGCTGGGATGAAATACAAGCTGCAGTGCCTGTAATGGACAATCTACAAGCAGACTGTGCATGGGTAGGATCAATATGGGGAAAACCAGGAAGAGGAAATGTTGATAGCTGGCATCAGTATTTAGGTAATATGGCAAATGATAAACAGCTAACATGGAATGCAGCAGGTGAAGGAACACAGGCAGGAATTGTTGATAATGAAACACACAAATCAATACTCAGGACAGGCAAGATATGCCCAATTGTAAATGCACCACCTTGGAGAATAGAAAAAGGTGTTATGGACAGATTTTGGACAGTATTTACAACAGGAAGATTTGGAGTAGTTGACACTGAAGGTGTGTATTTATTCTTTGACAAAGATGAAGTTGTCTGCACAGAAGATCCTGGTGAATATGAAGAGCTGTCAAGATACTACATTAAAAATGTAGATAAACAAAAACCGTACATCGAAAAGATACAGAAGAGAATAAAACAAGAATATAATTGGTATACATCTTGGGAAAACATATTGAAGAAAGTTACGAGTGAATTATAATGGCATTACTCTATCAGAATTTAAAAAAAGTGTTTATACACACACCAAGAACTGGTGGTACTTCTTTTGAATGGGCTGTAAGAAAAGAAGTTCCTGGTTCTTTATGTAAGAAGTTAGGATTACAAAATCATAAAAAACATTACACATTTGATCAGATACGAGAAATAAACAAACCGTTTCATGATGATTGGAGAAGTTGGGATATAGTAACATTCACAAGAAATCCTTGGGATATGGTGTTGTCTTGGTTTCTATGGTTCAATTCAGGCTATCCTGTCCAAACATTCCCTCGTAATGAATTTCAAGAGTTTGTCGATCTATCTTTCTTGAAAGGAAATACATACGGATTGTTTCCTCATGATGGCTCAAATCCAGACAACAATTCTTTATTAGCTTATTTTGGAGACTCTCTACGAAATATAAAATCTTTTAAATTTGAAAGCTTTAAAGGCTCTTTTAAAGCAGCGTCTCGAATGTTTGCAGGAATACCACTACATCCAGAAGATTTTATTCACACACATAAAACTCCAAAAAACAAAAAAGACACACAACAAAAACACAACGCTGGAATGAACTTGTTAGACTCAAAATACTGGTCAAATGGTGGTGATTATGTTTTAGGCGAATCAACATATCAGGAGTTTTATACAAAGGCAGAGAGAGATTTAGTATACAGTTATACTGCAGATTACTGCGACAGATTCGATTATCAATTTTAAAAACAATAGGAATAGTAATGAAAGCATACTTAGATTTCATAATACCAGAAGGCGAAAAAATAGACGGTGGAAGATTTGGATTGACTCCAGAAATATGGCGTAACTTATATGACAATTCAAAGATAGACAGAAAATTTAATGAATATTTAAACGGTAAAAAAGTGATTGTTGTTGGTCCTGCAAGTTATATGTTGGAAAAAGAATCAGCAGATTTTATAGAATCTTTTGATATTGTTGTAAGGTTAAACAGAGGCTGGAATGTTAAAGAAGAATTAAAGAAGAATTTAGGTGAAAGAACAGATGTCAGGTATCATTGTGGAATGGAACACAACAATAATGGCGGACCGTGGGACATACAAGGTATGCTCGATTATGGTGTACAGTGGGCAGCAATACAGTTCCCGAGAAACTTAGATTATTTTCATAATGACATATTAAATTTTGAAAAACTGAATTTAAATTATCAGATGAATCGTCATATTTGGTCTGACTTAGAACTTTATATGACAATACATCACTATCTCGGAACAAGAATATCAATTGGAACAGCAGCTTTCACAGACTTAATCTTTTATGACATAGAAAGATTACATGTAAGTGGCATAACTTTTCTACAAGATGGATGGTATAAAGGTTATAAACAGAGAGAATATTTCGATGATAAAGAGTATATGAAAGAAGATTTGTGGAAAGAAAAACTAGATGTTGGTGGCCATGCAATGACACCTCAAATAAAACTTCTTAATCTAATTAGAGAATGTGATGACAGACTTACAGTTGATAAAGAGATGGAGCAGTATTTAAAAGTATGAAAACTGTAGCAATGATTCCTGCAAGAAGGGGAAGTCAAAGACTAAAAGAAAAGAATTTATTAACAATAGGATCAGACGGCTGGACACTAATAGAACACGCAATAAATCGATGTATAGAGGCAGACTGCTTTGATGAAATATGGTTCAATAGTGAAGATGAAGAGTTCGGCAATTTGGCATACAGGGCAGGTGCATGGATACACCATAGGCCAGCAGAACTAGCAGATAATAAATCAACACACCAAGACTTTATAAAAGACTTTCTTAAACATAAAGAAGTTGACTATCTGTTTCAAGTCCACACAATAGCTCCTTTAATTAGTCCGATGACAATAAAAAATATAGTTACAAATTCTGTAGAGAACAAAATAGGCACAGCATTAACTGCTGAAAGAATCGATCTTGAATGCTTGTCAGATGATGGATGGCCAATTAATTTTTCAATGGATACAAAGAACAACTCACAGGATTTAAAAGGTGTCAATAAGATAACTTGGGGTGTGACTGGGTGGGATGTATCAGAAGGATTTGATGCCTGGAAAAAACCTTTAAAAATATATACACTTTCAAAGACTGAGTCGATAGTTATTAAAAAGCAAGAGGACTATCAAATGTGCTCGAGGTTGTATAATGGATAAAAGCAAATTTTTAGATATGGTAAAATCAACAGAAAAAAGCGTGATAGCTTTGGACTTTGATGGTGTTATACATGATCACTATAAAGGGTTTGGAGACGGAACAATATACGGTGACCCAATAGAAGGCTCTTTAGAAAGCATAGAAGAACTGCATAATTTAGGATACACATTAAAAATATACAGCTGTAAGAGCTGCTCTGACAGGCCGCTCGTAAATGGAATGACAGGTTCTGAGTTGATTAGGGAATGGCTAGAAAAACATGGTGTTAGTCAATATGTAAAAGAGATATGCACTGAAAAACCAAATGCTTTGGCTTATGTTGATGACAAAGGCGTAAGATTTACAGACTGGAATCAGGCAATAAAAGACTTAAGAAAATTTAAAATTATAGGAGAATAAAATGACAGATGTAGTAGAATTTGAAGGACTATTCGAAACATTTATTGAAAGTTTAGAAACAGATGCGTGGAAACAATTACAAGAAGATTTCAATGCTTCAGACAACATATTCTTTGTTGCAAATGGCGGTGGACATGCTGTTGCAACACATGCAAATTCTGATGTCTCAAGGCTTACAAATAAAAAGTGTTTTTCAATGGACAATGCTAGTTACTTAACTTCAGTTGCAAATGACTTTGGATGGAATAATATTTTCATAAAGTTTTTAACAGACTATGCAGTTCCAAAGACTAAGTCAATGGTAATAGGTTTTTCAGGGTCAGGTAACTCTAAGAACGTTGTAAGTGCACTAACATATGCACACGATGAATTTGGATTTAAAACATGCCTACTTTCTGGACAGCCAAGTATTATGAAGCCAGATTACATAAATGAATTATGTTGGGATAACAGATACTTTCATGTTCACGAAATTCTTTCAATGTTAACATTCTATCAGCTAGTGCACGGATCAGGAAACTTCTGTCCTACAATAAAAGATGAGCTGATAAGAAAAGGACACACTGAATCTTATAGAGAGAAGAAATATAAGGAGATCTAAATGAAAGATCTTATAGTATTTGCAGCACATTTAGATGATGTAGAATTAGCATTCTGGGGTTTCATATCAAAACATTATGATGACTATGAGAAAATAAAAGTTATAATTGCTACAGATCACGAACCAAAGAGAGAAGTCTGGGATGAAAATCTTAAACTCATGAACAGTTACATTTCCTCTACAACAGTACCTCATAGGCATAATCTAATGGAGTACACAAATTTAGGATATGCTGCAAGGCAAGGAATGACAGACTTTGATAAAATAAAAGATGACTTTTATAAATTAATAGACTTTGACAGAAGGTTTGACATTTTGACACACGATGATAAAGATTGTCACACTGATCATTTTGTTTTAAATAAGATCGCGATGGGGATGTATAAGTACGCGAATAGATTTGTGACTGTTTATTCACCGAGCTCTACACACTTTGATGCAAATTACTGGATACCACTTGATGATGAACAGTGGAATTTAAAAAGAGAAATGTGTGAAGGATATGACATTGGGAAAGAACAGTCTTACTCCAAGATGGGATATTATCTTGACAGTGAAGAACACTGGAACATAGGGAAATCATATCAGATGGAAAATTTTGTGCACACAGATAACAAATATTATGAAGTATATAGGATAATAAAATGGCTTTGATAGATATAGCAGAACAAAAAGGTGATGTAGACAGATCACACGGAATAGTAGAATCACTAAAGATAATTAAAGATCAATGGAAAACTGACATGTCAGAAATGAATGTGTTAGACATGTTTGCAGGTGACGGTACTTGGTGCACAAATAAGATAAAAGAAGAAGTCGCATCAATGACATGTTGTGATATAGACCCTAATAAATTGGCAAAAATAGAAGGTGTAAAAAGAGTTTCTGGAGACATATTTGATTGCTTAGACCACATAAACTTTCAGAAGTTTGATTTAATACACATAGATAATCCTTCTTCTATTTGGAAGACAAACGTTGATGAAGGCTATGCAGCAGAATATTTTAGGCTTCTAAATTATGTACCAAGACTATTCGAAGAAAAGTGTATAGTAATACACAATTTAAATACAGCACCATACGGTGAATATACAGAAGATAGTTTATGGGCAGAACAGAGAAGAGAATTTTACGGTGTAGAACAATCTGGATTATTGAATGTAAACGATCTTGTTGAATTTCACAAACAATATTATGCAGACTTTCATAAAATAGAAGTAGGAAACATAACAGTCGTACCTAGGGAAATGTATGAAGGTGTTATTTATTGGTGGAATATAATCTATGAGCTAAATAAGTGAGAGTTGCAATACACCAACCAGAATTTGCTCCGTGGTTAGGATATTTCCACAAGATGCAGAGTGCTGATGTCTATGTATTTTTAGATGATGTTCAATTTAAGAAGAGATATTTTGAAAACAGAAACTATCTAAGAGACTCAGACAAAGATGAAAAAGTATGGTTGACTATTCCTGTTGAAACAAAGGGAAAGTATAATCAGTCAATTAGTGATGTGATGATTAAAAATGACAGTGACTGGATAACAAAGACAAAAAATAAAGTTACTCATCTGTATGGTGACAATGAAGTCACACGTAATTTTAATTCATGTTTTAATGATAAAGATAGTTTGATGGAATTAAATTTAAAATTAATAAACTTCTTTAGAAAATCTTTTGGAATAAAAACAAAAACAACGTTTCAGTCTAGCCTCAATATTGAAAGTAAAGGTAGTGATCTGATATTTGATATATGTGAAATGTTAAATGCTGACACTTATGTGTGCGGTAAGTCAGGCGCAGACTACTTAGACCTAGACAAATTTAAAAATGCTGAGATCGATATAGAGTGGCAAAACTTTACAGAACCAAATTACTTTGGATACACAGAATTAACAAACTTATCTTCACTAGATTTTGTACAATTATACGGATTAGATTGTGAAGAAGAATTTAAGGATATGATATGCAAATAGATTATTGCTTTACAGAGATGGGTTTAGAAGGTAAGCTGCCTAAAGACTATCCCAATATGAGAGTTTTAGAATCTCAAATGATGGCATGGGATTGTGAACATGTACCATTACCAAAAGTCTTACAAGAAGATAAGAAATATAATGGGAATGCTGTAGTTGTTTTACCAAAAGGAGACATGGAAAAAGAGATAATTGCTTGGTTAGTCCAGAATCATTTCAATACAATAAAAGAATTAAAAGAAAAA
>MDTG01142990.1_pt1 | contig 14591 bp, 18 predicted proteins | sample 811421 | NCBI WGS metagenome assembly MDTG01 (sample SAMN05326645, study PRJNA326480) | marine metagenome | isolation source: seawater | place: Pacific Ocean: South East | collected 2011
AGGATTGAGATAAATGGTACGGAGACCATAGTCTCGAATCGTACCGTTACCAGAGCGATTATATACTTCCACAAATTTAATAGTACTACTCATGTGTTGACTCCAATTCATAAAGAGATTCTTCACTAACAGAAAAGACTTTACCTTCGTAAAATACTTCATACAATTTTGATCCCGCAAATTTTGGATCATTTTTCGTCCCAAGGCACATAAGGACTAGTGGGCTCTGGGTGCGCACATACGACCTGATATCCCCATTCGAATCCATTCTCCAAACCATAGTGTCTGCTGGGACGTGGACATACTCTCCTGACTTAAATCCCTTCTTCACCTGGCACCTCGGGGATATAGAGTTGCTGACCGGTCTGCTCTTTGGATTTTATGTCAATATATCCGGATAAAATATTGAGACAATCAGACAGGCGTAAGTCTGCCTCCAAGAGGGCTTGGCGAGCGTCGCCAATAAGCTCTACTTTCTCAAGGTCCTGGGTAGTCGTGGAACTGGCGAGGTTGGTAGTGGCGGTCTCCACTGATTGGATCGCCGCTGCGAGTAGCTTATCTACCTCATCCGGTACCTCAACTAAGGGAACCGAATACGTTATATTCACTCTCATGTGAGTCTCTCTCTTTTTTATAGTTTAACATTTATTATCGAGAATGTCAAGCTTTTTTTAAAAAAACATCTTCCATGCAGTAGCCGATGCCAATCCTATAACAGAAGTAGTAATTATCCACAGTATCCTTGCAGTCTGATCCTTCCATTGCTCTAGTTCTCGTAAGCGGGCGTAGAGCCCCTCATCAGGTGCGTAAACAGCTTTTTTTACTTTATTGACACACACAGCTATCTCGTCGCAGCGATCCTTAACTACCTCAAGATTGTCTGCCATGCGATCAAGTTTTCCGTTAAGCTCTACTATATCGATTTTAATTTCTTCTTCTGACATAACACTATTCTCCCGGCTCTTATACCACTTTAAATAGTCTCCTACTTCTCAATAACAGCGCAATTAGTGGTAATAAGTGCGCCTGCGACTGATGCCGCATTTTGGATAGCGGTCTTCGTGACCTTGACTGGGTCGATGATGCCACTATCTATCATATCGACTACGCGGTTTGTCACAAAATCATAACCATAACCAGGGGGGGCTCCTAGGACCAAGCTACATACTATGTCCGGAGAGTGCCCTGCATTAACCGCCATTTGGCGCAAGGGGGCACTCAGGGCTGTACACACGATCTCTGCACCAAGGGCTTGATGTCGGCTTTCAACATCGACGTCGAGATTCTGCGACGCATTGAGTAGTGCAGTGCCGCCGCCTGGGACTATGCCCTCCATCTGTGCAGACCTTACTGCCTCCAGCGCATCCTCGATGCGATGTTTCTTTTCTATCATTTCTATTTCTGTTGCGCCGCCTACTCGGACAATAGCTATTCCGCTCGCCAAGCGAGCAATACGATCTTGTATTCTCTCGCACACCGCGAGACTGTCTTCACTCTCTAGTTCCGCCTTAAGCGAATTAATCCGACCATCGGCGAGATCAGGGTCACCTTTTCCTCCGATGATAGTAGTTTGAGTGCGAGTGACATCAATTCGCGAGGCAGACCCAAAGTCAACAAGCTTGATATCCTTCAATCGCTTACCGTTAGCACGAGTGATGAACGTTGCCCCAGTAGATAACGCCAGGTCATCCAAGATAGCTCGTCGCTCTTCTCCATACCTAGGAGCTTTAATCGCAGCGACTTTAAGGGTGCCTTTGATAGCATTCATAATCATGGCAGCCAGGGCTTGACCCTCGACGTCACTTGCCACGAATACCAGGGGGCGTGCCTCACGGGCTGCTAGCTCCAGAACTGGGAGGATGTCGTGAACATTGTCTATCTTCTCGTCCGTCACCAATATAAGAGGATCATCGTACAAAACTGCTCGGCGGCGTTCGTCGGTGATGAACGCGCTGGCTGCGAACCCAGCGTCCATTCGAAAACCCTCGACAAGATCTAGGCTCGTTTCATGAGAGCGAGCCTCCTCGACAGTAATTGCACCATCCTTTCCAGCGGCTGCGACGGCTCGGGCGATTAACTTCCCGATTTGAGAATCGTTGTTTGCAGAAATGGTTGCGACGTGAGCCACGTCGTCCTCTGACATAATGGGGCGGCTCAAACTGTCAAGCCGAACACGAAGGGCTTGCACAGCCTTTTCGATGCCGCGCTGCAGTTCTACAGGTGGCACTCCGGCTGAAATATGCTTTTGTGCTTCAGTAAGAATTGCACGAGATAGAACAGTAGCAGTAGTTGTACCGTCGCCAGCGTCGAGATTTGTTTGGGCTGCGGCTTGCTTAATAATCTGGGCTGCAGCATTTTCGATTGGGTCATCTAAGTCTACAAATTCTGCAACTGTGACACCATCCTTAGTTATAATGGGTCGTTTGTTTTTCTCCTGAAGGATAACGTTTCGACCCCTGGGTCCTAGTGTAGAAGCGACATTGTCTGCCAACTTATTTACTCCACTTAGGATACGATGGCTCATCTCCGAACCAGAATCATAATATTTTGTCAATTCACACCTCTTAAAAATTTATTTAACTTATATATTATAACCACATTGGGCACAAAAGTCAAGAACTTTCTTCGGAATCCCTATTCAAACCCGTTCTCAAGCTATTTGCAATATCGGTCGTATCTGTGATGGCTGTCTCTGCTGCACTAATGGCATTAGTCCTAGCCTTCTCTGTAAAATATAGATTTACATTATCGGATAAACTCTTTGTTGCGGAGAATAGGCTCAACATCTCGTCTCCTAAGACTTTCATACGATTGGCAGCAACCTTATAGAGAGCTTCGGGCTCATATGGAATCTCGCCAAGAAATGTATGTTCTACTACACCAGCCAGGGAATCAATCTGGCTTGGACTGATCGACCATTGGGTTCTAGATTCTGTCAAAGTATCCTCCTCCAACGTGTTTTTTGACGTTTGTCGATAACCTGGGGTCTGGCGAAGCGCAGCGTACTTCTCTCCCCAATCTGTCAAACTGTCTAGGTATTCAAGAGACTGAGTGCCGTCCATATCCGGCAGAAGGAAGAGTTTTGAGGTCGCTTTTAGCTTGTCGCCTTTCTGCATTTTAGAGATCGCCTGGAGAAAGTTATCGCGAGTAAAAACGAAAGATTCCACACGCAGGGTGCCTCCCACCTTTCTTGCGACCACATAAGTCATCGAGCCTGCGCGATCCAGTGAGTCTATCAAATCAGTGTAACTTCCTTCAATTGCGGTTCTCGGAGACAAGAGCTTCAAACTAATTGAAGTATTCTTTCTGTCGCCCGATAACTGAGAGAAAGCCTCTAGATCAGCAATCGTGTTTGCGCCTGCAGCCGGAATCTGGTGTCCTCTCAGCAGGGCTGCGAGAAATGACTCAAAGACAAATCCTGCTGGGGCTGCCTGAAAGTTTAGTAAAATACTTGAGAGAGACTCCAGGATTATCAAGCTTGAAATAATCCTGCGTGGCGAAGTAATCTTTCGAGTCGGATCAATAATTGCTGTAAGGAACGAAAGCTTATCCTGCAAAGTGGCGGCGCCGCCAATAGCATTAAATATGCGATTAACCGACTGTCGGTCTGCCGATTTAGGATCCCCCCAACTCTCATTTGGTGCGAACTTGGGCAGCGTGAGCAAGAATTCCCTTCCTTTTTGGATGTCCGCGTTGTCGAGGGCAGCCTCACCTTCAACCAATACTGAGTGCTCGTAGTAGCTATCCAAAGTCTCAGCCACGAGGCGTACAAGCTTATCAGAATCGAGGGTGCCGGGTGCCTGGCGGGTCTTAAGTACCCCTTCTATTAAAGAATCTAACTCATCCATTTTATCTACCTCCTTCAAAGTCTGCTTCATCCAGCAATGTATAAGTGAAGCTGTTGCCATATTTATCTTTTGATTTTCGGATGACGCCCATAAAAGTCTCAAAATCTGTGCTATTTTTAAAAACTTGGCAGCCAGCGGAGTATGCCCCCACATAGTTGGCGGCTCCAGAAGATTTGCTGCGATGGATGTTCACCCCAAACCAACCCTCTTCTATCGATTCTGGTTTGTGATCCAGAATATTGTTGCGGTTATTGTCGCGCCATACTTTCAAAACATTTCCACGTTGACATAGTGCCTCGTGGGCGAAATTCTTATTACTCTTGGCATGGATATCTACATGATAAACTCCGCGATACTGGTCAGGGACAAGAATCGCGGTACCGCGATCATTAACCGGACTGTCTACTAGGTAATGTTTTCCGGGATCTGTGGTCGCCAGTGACGAGACGACTTCCCAGGCGCCCTTTTTATTTCTGTAGATCAGCAGGATCGTATCATCAAAGTTGTTGGCTTTTCGCTCTGATGACCGTACCCCTACGATGTTCACATTAAATGAACCTTTATTGAAAAAGGCATAACCCTTCCCAACCATAATTGATTGTACTCTTTCAGCTATCAATTTTGCGTGCAACCCCTTAATCACAGCCATGTTATTATCTCCTTATACTATCTCATCAATAATGCCGTACTCTAGCGCCTCCTCAGCAGAAAGATATGTATTGACATTCTTAGAGAAAATCTCTCTAATCTGCTCTTCCGTTAAATCTGTTTCTTGCGCTAAAACACTAATATATTTATCTTGTGTGTATTCGACTTCGCCCATCTCCGTGCGCAGATCGTGTAGAGACCCTTGGGTCCCTGAAATCACTGCATGAATCATTAATCGACAATGACGACCACACCGACGCTTACCTTTTGTCCCCGAAGCCAAGAGGATGACTGCAGCCGACATGACCTTTCCTATTCCCGTGGTGCTAATATCCATCTTCTCTCGGAGAAAGCGCATGACGTCATAAATGGCGAACATCTCCAGGGCGGAGCCTCCGACTGAGGAGAGGATAAGGTCTATGTCTTCCGGACCCTCGTTAGAAAGAAGCAACATTGCGTAGATTAGCTCCTCAGCTTTCTTTTCATCAATATCACCGAAGAGCCCCGCTACCCTAAGTTCGGGAGGGGGCTGCGGGGGTGTTTCCTCAGCAGTAGCCTCCTCGGTGGCAGTTTCTTGGTCTTCTGTTGTTTCTAGATGGTCTACTTCTTTACTCATTTTGACCTCCGGCGGGGTGAGCTTGCATAAGCAACCCCTAATTTATATGGTTTTGTTTTGCCACTCTTGCCTACTTCTACGAGGGAAAAGGGGAAGAGGCGTGCCCATTCAATCCAGTCCTCATCGCTATCAAATCCCCGCATGAACAAAAGAGTTGACTGCTTCTTGATTGGATCATAGCCCTCACCATGAGACTGCCAGCCTTCTAGAAGTTTCTTTACTTTCTTTTCTGCTCGAACGCCGGGGATCCCGTTGATTTGGAGAATGTAATAGTATTTGCCAATGCTTTTATAATTTCTCCAGGCTACTGCTTCCAAAATAAGCTCCTTTAATAGAGGTGGTTTATAACATAATTATATCACAAAAAAACTTATCCGTCAAGTACTTTTTCTGTATGAAGATTTAACCATTCCACGGCGCTTGACCAATCATCGTAGTTCACTACTCTCTTGTAGTTTTCTGGATACCTGTCGATTAAGCGCTGGATAGACCGTGCCTTCCAATCTGCAAGAAAATATTTGTCTTCATTTCGAGCAATCTTTATTTGATTCAATTCATAAGCATTCGCCTTCTTCATCGCCTTGACTCTAGTTTCTTTCATGAACACTGCGTCCTCAAGGGACATCGCCAGTAACTGGAGGCATTGAAGCTCCACTAGTCGGAACATTAGCAAATTTCTCCATGCTATGCCCAGTGTGACAGCCGCATTATAAAAGATGCAGCCTGCGATACAGCCAAAAATAAAAATTACAAGATTTTCCATCTTTCTCTACCTTGTATAAAAAAATGCCACGATAGACTCAACTAGTCATCAATCGCGGCATTTCGGGGGTGGGTTTTGAAATATTTTAGTCCTTAGACAGGGAAGCAATACGAGCCTTAACGCGGCGAATAATTTCATTCACCAAAGCGTCGTCACCTTGCGGCTCTTCAACCGTGTCCTCAGTGGTCTCAGTCGCTTCTTCAACCGTATCTTCGGCGGTCTCAGTTGTTTCTTCGAGCCCCTCTAGGTCCTCTTCTGCGTCGAGAGCAAGTTCGTCTTCTGGCGCGTCGAGAGCGAGTTCGTCTTCTGGCGCGTCGAGAGCAAGTTCGTCACCCATTGCTGGGGCGGCGCCTTCAATATTCACCGGAACGCCGAGAGCGTCAGCAACTGCAAGAATAGCTCTTTCTGCCATTTCGATATTTCCTGGCTCTTCGGCGGCAATGCCGTCGAGGTCTGATCCAAGATCAAGTTCGTCTTCTGGCGCGTCGAGAGCAAGTTCGTCCTCTCCTGCATCGAGGGCAAGTTCGTCCTCTCCTGCATCGAGAGCAAGATCTTCTTCTTCTGCACCAAGAGCAAGATCTTCTTCTTCCTCTTCTGCAACGACAGAATCATTTCTGCCAATAAAATTAGAAACAACTTCTGCCTTCATATTGGCGAGTTGACCAAAGCGGCGGATTGTGGATTCCTTCAATAATTTCTTGCTCATTTTAAAATCTCCTTAGAAATGGGTGGTATGTGTAGAGCGGTTCAAACACTAAATCACTTATAAATAGTATTTATTTTTTTAAAAAAACCAAAAAGTTTAAAGATCATCTAGTTCTTTTTCCAGTATATCAAAAATGTTCTCGACTTCACTCTCAGTTAAGCCCAGCTTTCTCTCGATATCTTTACCGGCGGCGCGGGAAGAATCAACGATCCCTTTGGTGCGGGCACTCTGAGATCCCTCTTTCTCCTTGACGCCATCAATAAAACTCACGAGGTCAGGATCGCTGTCTAGATACCCACTAAGGAGAGCGCGAAAGAACTTTGTCTTAGTCAGTCCATCGTGCTTAAGTTTAACCAAGAGGTCAGCATTCCTCTTATCGGTATCCATGAAGCTAATTCTTTTATCATTCTTTCCATAGTTATCCATCAGAGCGGTTCCTGATGTGGGTTCCACTCTCCGAGATTCCCGAGGCAGTCTGCAATACAAACTTCGCGGTACCCTGCAATTCTGCGATGGAACGAGAACCACTGTATGAAAGCCCGCTGCGAATTCCTTGGCACAAATTGCCCAAGACATGATCCAGGGGTCCCCTGAAAGGTACTGTTGCAGTGACCCCCTCTATTGATGAGGTTTTCCCTCGCCAATCAAACTGGGCTTCTGGAGATGCCATCCCTCTATATACTTTGAGCTTGCTGCCATCTTTTGTGTAAATTATGTCCCCTGGGGATTCAATGGTTCCCGCTAGGAGGGAACCGAGCATCACAAAGTCAGCGCCTGCAGCAAGGGCTTTGACAATATCTCCGCTATTTTTAATTCCGCCATCAGCAATAATCTTAACATCTCGGTCGGTGTCAGCCATATAGCAATCAAGGATCGTCTGGAAGCCTGGGATGCCATGACCGGTCTCTAGGCGAGTGGAGCAGATAGACCCGCCGCCGATGTTACAGCGGATGGAATCGGCGCCCCAGCGAGCCAAGTCCTCAAAGCCTTCTTTGGTGGCGATGTTTCCAGCCATGAGATGGACATTGTCTCCAAATTGAAGCTTTAAATTATTAAGCGCCTTCTTCATTAGTTTATGATGACCATGGGCTACGTCAATGCATAAAATTGTGGCGCCCGAAGAGACAAGTTCGATGGCGCGGTCATAATAATCTCCGGTGACACCGATAGCCGCAGCAACGTGATGGGCGCCTGACTTAACAGAACGAACATAAGAGCACTGGTCTTCAATTGTATTGTACCGATGAATAATTCCGAGACCGCCGTGTTTAGCCATGCCTGATGCCATACAATCTTCAGTTACCGTATCCATAGGGGACGAAATGATGGGGACTTCCAGGCGAACATCAGGGCTTAGGTCACTTCCAATATCAACTTGTGAACGACTCACAATGTCCGAGTACTGAGGGACCAACAGGACATCGTCATATGAAAGACACTTCTTCAATTTCATTGAGGGTCTCCTAATTCCCAATTCTTGGGAATGTCAAATACGTCTACGAAATTCGCTTGTTCCTGGCGCGTTGCAGGAGGGGGACTGTCAGTGGAACCAAGAGCACCATCCCCTCGGTCGCTCATCGTAATCGGATACCAGTTGTATAAATTATCTTGACTAGTCTCAAGGGCGCGGAAATGGACTACCGGCACCATAACCAGTTGAGCAATTTTCGTTCCTTTCTCTATGTATTGCGGCTCCGTCCCCACATTGTGAAGATTAACAAATACCTCACCATCGTAACCAGAGTCAACTACACAAGCGCCGACAAGGAGGCTTCGCTTCGAGGCATTGCCACTACGGTTCTTTACTTCAAGCATATAGCCATGGGGGATGCCAAACTTCAAGCCCGTGGGGAACAGCCCAGACTCTCCCGGCTTGAGCACGAATACTGTCACCTCCGGGTCAGAAGGGTTGTAATGAACATCCAGACCGGCGTCCGAGGGGTTAGCTCGGCTTGGGGGGATCGCGTCTTTTCGGACTTTATAATATTCTAAGATCATTTACATTTTCCCTGTTAATTTTGCGAGCGATTCATATACCTTCGAGAATTCATCGAAGTCAAAATCCTTTGTCTTAATCATTCGGTACGCTTTCACTGTCATTGAGATCTCATCTCCACTAAGCCAGTCAGCCTCTTTAAAGTCAGTCTTTAGTTGTCGCTTCATCTCTTTGAGGGGCTCCATCTGATCCTCGATCTTTCGAAGCTCGCGAATATATTCAATCATCTTCTCTTCTTTGGTAGACATATCCACCTCTTCTGCAGCCTGATGAATCTCTACTACGTTTTCAAAAATTTCAAATCCGGTTGACATATAAAACTCCTTGTTTATGTTTATTATTATATCAGACATCCTGTGTGATGTCAAGTATTATTTATTTTTTTGTTTTATCCATGGACTATTGATGACGATCCAGCAACCAGAATTTATGAACATCTCCTCGTAACAGAAGACCCCATAGCGAAGGGATACTTTTTTCACCACCTCGATAAAATAAGTCGAGTATCCAGTTATAATTTTAATTGGTAATTCATCTAAGTTATCTGTGATAAATTTCTCTACAATATGTGAGGCACTCTCATGGTCTATGCCATGGAGATCTAGGGTCGCGGAAGCGTAATACTTCATAATGATTTAAATGCACTCCGGATTACCGGAAAAAGTAACCTCGACGTCTCCCAGGTACTTTGTGATATAGTCGCAGAACTGGTCCTTATCCTCAAAAGTAAACAGCGCGCTGTTATCGAATGAGCCGATCTCTACCGACCACTGATCAACTTGCTCCAATACGTCAATTTTGTTAACGATTAGGTGATCCACGCTATTGACGTCGATGGCGCGCCGAAGATGAGTAAGATTCATCCAGTTACATTGCCTTCGTCGACCAGTGGTGGCACCATATTCGTTACCAGCCTTCTGGATTTCACAAAAAGTTCGACCTTCGGGCTGGAATTTCTTTGAACCAACATAGGTTTCGTACACTTTCGCAACCCCATAGATTTTCCTCAGCGAGCGAGGGGGAAATCCGTTGAGAAGAGCGCCTGCGACGGTGCAATGACTGCTGGTGACATATGGATAGTCGCCCCAATCTATATCGAGAGAAAAACCCTGGGCTCCTTCGCAAAGAACAACAGAGTCCTTATGGAAAATGTGGAACTCTTCATACATATCAATGAGATATCCTTGAAGTTCTGGATGGTCTTTGGCGCGCATTCCTGTGCGGGCATACTTGTCACTGTAGCAGGGACCATTGCCAGTCCTTGTGGTTCCGATTTTGATTTCATCGGCATCCTGGTGACGGTGCCGATCCTGGATGACGTGGGCATTCTTAGCCACGTAAATACTTCCTACGTCGAACCCGGCGCCCTCAAGGGCTGCGACTTCTTCAAGAAACTTATCAACATCAATGAGACAGCCGGGTCCTATGATACTCTTGATTCCGTGGAAAACTCCCGCAGGGATATGATGAGTGACATACTTTTGCCCCCCATGATAGATCGTGTGTCCAGCGTTACAACCACCGTTATACCTCACACAATGAGTATAGTCGCCATCTCGCAACAAACTATGGGTGACTTTTCCCTTTCCCTCATCACCGTGCTGAACACCAACAATTACATCAACTTCTAACATTTAATTCTCTCAACTTGCAAGCAATAGTTTATTAGTCTGAAATTTATTTCTGTACTCTAGGAGCGCCTGCTCTTTATGCTTTGCTTCGATCATTACATAAACGTCATGACCATATGTTTCAATCTTGTTGATTATACGATCAGAGTGAGCTTGGGGGCGTATCTTGGGATCTGAATATTCCTCTGCTCGTGACTCGCTATAGTGGACGACAGGGACAACGTCTTTCCAGGTAGAACAAGCCATCGCTAGAGCTTCAGATTGCGACATTCCACGATTCGTAAATAAATGATGATGGAAGTCATGAACAACGGGGATCCCGATTCGAGAGTGAATTTCTTCGACTAGTTCTGCTGTCGAATAGAGAGACTCTCTGTCATCATTTTCTACCGTCAAGCGAGTCCGAACTGACTCCGATAACTTCGAAAAGTTGCGGCAAAAATTGCCTATCGCAAGTGGCTTGTCACCATAAGAAGCCCCGACGTGAATATTGATCTTTGCCCAGGGAGTCCGTGGCATACCCAACAGGTCCATTAGTTCGCCGTGAATCTCCAAATCCCGAATGGTGTTCTTGACGACGTGGTCTCTAGGACTGGTCAATTTATTGAACGGTCCTGGGTGAGTCGTCAATCTCTGATCTACTGCACGGGCAAATTCGCCAGCTTCAGAAAGAGTATTTGATATCTCTTCATAATCCGGAAGGTCACATATCTCATACTCAGAAGCCCATGGAAATATATCTGAGGACATTCGAAAAAAATAGATATCGTTATCGTAGTTCCACCTTAAGATTTTCTTGAGGTCTTTACAATTCTGTAGTGCTAATTCTGAAGCGTAAGCCGTCCCCTTCTTGCTGAAGGTTGCTTTTATCATACTGCGATTTGTAGTCACCCTCTGCTTCTTTGGGCGGTCAGACAACTCCATATTTATACACGCATAACCTAAAGTCGACATCGGCATGTCCCTTATTTAGATATTGATACTTTTATACTGAAGTCGCCGGTATCAGAAGAGGTGAGCTTGAACTTATTTTCTCTGATACTCTTTGCTAAGTCTGGGCGGTGAAATTCTAGATCGACATAGTCCGCAAGGGCGCGCCTAATGTCTTCTTTGCCAAACTCTATCTTTGTTACAACATTGGTAAACTTCATGATAAACCTCCTGTGTTTACTTTATTAGTATAGCACACTATTGTGCGGTGTGTCAAGCTAATTTTCTAAAATTTCTCCGAATACTTCGTGTAGAAAACCCCCATTTATCATTATGGTCTAAGCTAGCCATATATGGGCGATTGACGTGGATCCTGTCGTACTCTTGTACGCCCCAGCATCGAATCTTTGTTAGAGTATTGGTATCATCAATCACTTCTAGAATCCAATAAGGTTTTCCTTTTTTTGTAGTCTTTGTGATGACAGCACGAGGAATGAACCATACCACATTTCCGTCATCAGGATCAAAATTGCCGACCGGAGGTATGCATGCCTCATTCAACTGCCTGTATATCTCGGGCTTCATGACGCGGTTGAAGGGGAAGACACCAGTTAATTCAACCAAATACCCAATCTTCTCCTCGTCAGAGAAGTCGCCCTCGTCATAATATTTCTCTATATTTTCCAATAAGAACTTCTCTTTTCGCGGGCGATCAACACAGATGGCAGACCAAAAATGCTTCCCTCCGCTAAATCGATCATCCATCAGACTGTTGAGTGCTCCGCAGCGCGCCATAACATCCAGAGCTTTTTTGTTTAGTTTGGAGTAAACAATAGAATCAGAAAACAAAAACTCCTCCACGGTGTTAAAAGGGCGATTGTTTAGGATCTGTGTAATTGCCGCATCCCCTAGTCCCTTAATAGCGGACAGGGGCTGGATAAGGGTTTTGCCGTCGGGGGATATTTCCCAGACACGACCGGAAGAATTAACATCTATCTCTCGGATATTGAATCCGGATGATTTGGCGATATTAATAGCTTTCTCCTTTCTTGTTTCTGGCTCTTTATCAAGGAAGGCTGCCATCCATTCTGCCGGATAATAGTTGTATAGCCACGCGCACTGATAAGATATCGCACAATAAGAAACGGCGTGAGACTTATTAAAACCATAGCCAGAAAAATACTCGAACGTCTCCCATAAACGCTCGCCCACAGCAACAGAGAGTCCGCTATCAACGCAACCATCGACAAACTTTTTATGAAGCGCGTCCTTTACTTTGCTTTCCTTACCAGTCCCCTTCTTGGTTAAGACTTTCCGCAACATGTTTCCTTCGTCCAAAGAAATATCTCTACCCAAAGTGTGTGCGAGTTGGGCGATTTGCTCTTGAAAGATCAGAAATCCAAAAGTTTCCTCGGTGACGTCCTGATGGACGTCATTGAAGAATCTAAGGTGCTGTGGGTTTCTACGAGCTTCTACGAACTCTTCATGCACATTTGCGCCGAGAGGACCGGGGCGGTAAATAGAAGTGATTGCTGCCAAGTCAATTAGGCTTGAGGGCTGCACCTGTGCGCAGAAATTCTGAGCGCCAGTCTCTGTGAACTGAAAAATGCCCGCCCAACGTCCAGCCTGGAAGATGTTTTTGTAGACATTTTGGTCATCGAAGTCTATGACGTCAGGGTGTAGAGTTTTATCATAAAACGCTTTAATGTCTGAGAAAGTCGGGCTATCAATTCCGTGATGGCGGCGTAGAATGTGATAAATTGCGCCGTCAATCATCTTAAGAGTAGAGAGCCCGAGAACATCAAATTTAATAAAACCCATCGGTTCAAGGTGGCGTACATTCTGTCCTTCGGACCATGGTGTCTGCGTGATTCCGCCCGAGTTGATAAGAGGCATTCGCCTGTTCAATTCTTCTCCAACAACAATACCACCTGCATGGCGAGAGCACGAGCGTACTTGACCATAAAGAGACTTGACATGAGTTTTTACATGGGGGTACTTATTCAAAAAGCTCTGGAGGGATGTACTGAATTCCATGACTTCCTCAAAGGTTGGCACATAGACTCCAGTTTTGATCCCGTGACGAAGTTTTGCTGGACCCATGGCTTCTTTCATCATGACACTGGTCACCTCGTTCACTTCTTGGAAGGGAATACCATAGAATTTTGATATGTCTTTCACCAAACTTTTAAGTTGGAGAGTATTCCAGTTCGATATTGGAGCTACCTTATCTCGACCCCACTCACCAATCAGCACCTCTTTCAATTCCATACTATCAGCTACATCATAGTCGATATCTGGATAGTCTGTGGCATCTGCGCGAAGAAAGCGGGAAAATTGAAGACCGTATTTGAGCGGATCAATCTGGGTGATGTCGAGGACATAGGCAACCAGTGAGCCTGCTGCGGAGCCTCGACCTGGTCCTGTCAACATCAACTCGTTTGCTTTCTTGCATATCTGATTCATCGTTAGAAAGTATTTACAAAAACCACGATCGGCGATGACGTCCAACTCCATGCGAAGGCGAGAGGCGTACTCTTCTGATTCCTGCAGGTTCTTTGAGCGAAGCCCCTCGAAGCAGAATTTACTAAGTGCAGACTCTTCAGTTTCACCTGCGGGAACTACAAAGTCAGGGAGCCGGACTTCATCGTCCGGAAGGAAAGATTCAATCCTACCATAGGCGATTTCGTGAGTATTTGTAATGGATGATAAAACCGTGCTGTCATCGTATTCAGTATCACACTCTTCCGAATATTTCTTGTAAGCTTCCCACATTTGGTCGCCGTTTCTCGGATAAAGCTCATAACCAATTTCTTCGACGCCATCTGGCAATTCGGAACTCATATAGTCGGGACGAGACTTGCCCAACCAGCCGAGACGCTTGTACAATTCTCGGTCCTTCCATGCATCCGGATTTGGATAATGAGAATCCGAGGTAGAAACAAGAGGAATCCCAAATTCTTCATGCATTTTTATAATGTATTTATTAAGTATGTGCTGTTCCGGTACATTGTTCCATTGTAACTCTCCATACCAGCGGTCGCCGAAGACGCCCAACATCTTTTGAGTGACGATGCGCATCGCATCGAGGACTGCAGTTTCATCGTGGCTTAGGCGCTTACCCTCATCACTATATGTGCTGTTCTCCCATAGGCAGCCAGCATAAACGCCACCTAAACATGCGGAGGCAGCGATCACTCCTTCGCTATACTTTTCAAGAAGAGCATAATCGACTCGCGGATATCTATAGTAGTTTCCAGCACTGAATGATTCAGAGATCAAAGAAAATAGGTTGTTTAATCCCTTTTGATTCTGTGCTAAGAGAATTAAATGACGGCGGCGGTTGAGCAAGTTTCTGACCTTCTTTTTTGATGCGTCTTCATCTTCAACCGTTGTCGCTGTGACGTCCTTACTTAGAGTACGGCGGCGTTTTTTGTCTTCCTTGGCTGCCTC
>MDTG01232717.1_pt1 | contig 14591 bp, 12 predicted proteins | sample 811421 | NCBI WGS metagenome assembly MDTG01 (sample SAMN05326645, study PRJNA326480) | marine metagenome | isolation source: seawater | place: Pacific Ocean: South East | collected 2011
ATTCACAACACTTTCAACCGCAAAGGCAGCCATAGGTGAACCGGGTGCACGATACGCTGCCTGTTTTGGACGGTTCGCCAACACATCGTAACCAATTTGTTTCACATTTTCGATGTTATAAGGAGCAAAGGCACACATTGCCGTAAATTCCATGGGTGCACCAGGGAAGGCACCTCCTTGCAAGCGAAAAGTACCCTCAGCAGCGGTGATCATGCCCTCTTTATTCATACCAATCTTCACATCCATAGATGTGGACGACGTTGGACCTGTGGCGCGAAAAACCTCTGAACGGCTCATTACAAGCTTAACGGGACGATTTGTTTTGCGTGATAAGGCCAACGCAACAGGTTCAATGAATACCGCCGTTTTACCCCCAAAACCACCGCCAATTTCAGAAGCTGTTACGCGCAGTTGCGACTGTTCCAAACCCAACATGGCCGCACAGAGTTTTTGTACATTCCAATGTCCTTGCGTACAGCACCAAAGATCACCATTACCATCGCCCATAGATGCCAAACAAGCATGCGGTTCTATGTAACCCTGATGCGTAGCTTCGGTTTTAAAGGTGTCCTCTATCACCATATCAGCGGCGGCAAAACCAGCTTCTAAATCACCGTGCCCACTTTCATGATAGCGTACCACGTTCTCGTGCATCCCCAGTGGAACAGATTTATCAGCTGTCCCTGCCCGAATAACAGGCGCGTCTTTTTTCATAGCTTTATCCACGTCGGTAACGTGTGGTAGAACTTCGTATTCGACTTTTACAAGCTTTATCGCATCACGAGCAATCAACGCAGATGTTGCTGCGACAGCTGCAACCGCATGGCCATCATACAACGCTTTTTCACCCGCCATAACATTTTCCAGAACATCAAGGTTGCCACCAGTCAAACCTTCAGCAAAATCTGCACGAGTTACGACGCTTTTAACTCCTTTCAAGGCTTCAGCTTTGGATGTGTCTATCTTAATGATCCGCGCATGCGCGTGGGGCGAGCGTACGACAGCTGCATGCAGCATACCAGGGGCCACAACATCCGCACCAAACTTAGCCTTACCCGTTACTTTATCCATACCATCTGGGCGCTTTACCCTAGTGCCAACAACTTTGAAATTCTCAATTTTTGTGTCATCAAAAGCCATGTTAAGAAGCCTTTCTTAGGTCTGCAGCAGTTTCCATAACCGCACGAACAATTTTGTCATACCCAGTGCAGCGGCAAAGATTTCCCGCCAACCAATACCGCACTTGAGTTTCAGTTGGACTTGGATACTTTTCTAGTAGGGACTTGGTAGCCACTAGAATTCCTGGAGTACAAATCCCACATTGCAGAGCCGCATGTTCAATGAACTTCTCTTGCAATGGATGCAAGTCTTCCCCGTTGGCTATACCTTCCACTGTGCCAATCTCTTTGCCCTCGGCCTCTGCGCCAAGCACAAGGCAGGAGCAAACCAAACGACCGTCAAGTGTAACGGAACACGCACCACAATCTCCTGTACCACATCCCTCTTTCGCACCTGTCAGGTTCAGTTTATCCCGCAAAGCATCAAGCAGGGTTTCGCGCGGATCACACAGAAACTCAACCTCATCGCCGTTCACTTTGGTATTAACATGGATCATAAGTAAGCCTCCGCACGGTCATATGCAATTTTTGCAGCACGACGTGCAAGCACACCTACCACCTGAGTGCGGAACTCAATAGTTCCACGTTTATCTGTTATTGGGTTACATGCCGCAGATGCAGCGGCGGCGAGCGCCTCGAGTGCCGCATCGTCCAGAGTTGTACCGATAATCGCATTTGCGGCGTCCTCCACAAGCAAAACGGTCGGCGCAACCGCACCAAGCGCTACCCGCGCTTCAACAATTGTTTTCCCATCGAGTCTTAGGTTAACCGCGCAACCAACAACCGCAATATCCATTTCCGTACGTGGAATAAACCGCAGATAGGCATCGCCACCGTTTGAACCACGAGCTGGCAAATGGATGCCAGTAATCATTTCACCCGTTCCAAGGCTGGTTTTGCCTGGCCCAGTTGGGATGTCTTCTGCCGCAACAATGCGTGCGCCATTAGGACCAGTCACCGAAACCGTAGTACCTGCAGCAACCATGGCTGGCACACTGTCCGCCGCTGGCGATCCGTTGCACAAATTACCCGTAAGTGTCGCACGGCCCTGTATCTGTGTGGAGCCCACCAAATCCATCGCCTCAACAACGCCCGGCCACTCTATGCCAAGAGTGTCGTGCTCAGTCATTTCAGCACCTGTCACAGCCACACCAATGCGCCATCCATCACCCTCGCGGGCAATCTCAGAAACACCACCTATCTTTTTTATGTCTATCAAAACATCTGGCGTAAGGATGTCGGCACGCAACTGGACAAGCACATCAGTGCCACCAGCTAAAAACCGCATGACACCTTTGGCGTCTTTGGCGATTGCAACCGCATCATCAAAACTGCTTGGCGTATGATATTGCATAATTCCTCCAAAACCTGAGCTAATTAGCCCTAAAACAGCTTTGGGTTGACCAGCCTAAAATGCAATCAACCCACTACGAGAGACAGTGCCTTCACTCGCCTTGCACCGCAAGCACCAAAACGGCGAACAAAGACAAAATTCTCCCAAATAAAATTTAGACACTCGCGTATCAAACCAAGTTACGCTGCGACATTTCGGTAAAAGCCTTGCAAAGCGATGGCGGTTGTTATGACCTAACTCTATCTGGCTTTCAAAATTCTGGTAGTCACTTTCAGGGAGAATTCATGGCACCCGTGATGCTAACGACACCTATGACAGGACGAAGCCTGTGACCGGGATGACCTTAGTCGAAGCGTCTGCGCATCTAACGGCTAACGATCCTAGATTCGCAGTAAGCACAGAAGATATTCGCGGCACACAATACCGCGTGTTCAAAAACGCTCCTGCCCATCTGCGAGATATGTTAAGGGCAAGTCGCGCAGCCCACGGTGATGGACAGAACGAATATCTTGTATACCAGGATGAGCGTTGGACATATGACACCTTTTGCTCAGATGTCTGCAAAATGGCCTGGGTTTTGCAGAATAAACTTGAAGTTAAACAAGGCGACCGTGTAGCGCTAGCGATGCGGAATTATCCCGAGCTACCTATACTGATGATGGCGATCACCAGTCTTGGCGCGGTAGTAGTATTTCTAAACGCCTGGTGGACCAGCGAGGAGTTGGACTATGCCCTCACAGACAGCGCCGCGGCACTTGTGTTTGCAGACAGTCCTAGATTTAAACGGATTAAGGAGCTTGGGGACAAGGCACCTAAAATGGTTTCCTTGCGGGACGCACCAAAGGACAGGTGGAACTATAAAACTCTGATGGCAGCTGCGCCAGATGCAAATTGGCCTATTGCTGAAATCCACACGGATGATGACATGGCTGTGATGTATTCCTCTGGCACAACGGGCCACCCCAAAGGCGTGGTCCAGACACATCGTGGTGCAATTTCTGCGGTATATACCTGGGCCATGTCCATGTTTTTACCCAGCCTTATGGCCGACCCTACTGATCCGCCCATACCTGATCCTGGCCCACAAGCTATTCTCATTGTCACACCTCTTTTTCACGTAACTGCTACACACCCAATGCTACTGCTGAGTCTACCACTGGGGTCCAAACTAGTTTTGCTACACAAATGGGAAGCAGAGGACGCCGTGCGCACGATTGAGAAGGAAAATATTACGCGGTTCTTGGGTGTGCCGACGCAGTCTGCAGATCTTATGCAAGCCGCCAAGCGCCTGGGCAAACATCTCCACGGCTTGCAATATTTAGGCGCGGGTGGTGCGAAACGTCCTGCGGCACAGGTGGAGCAATTGCAACGTAGTTTCCCAAAAGCCACCGTGGCCTCGGGTTGGGGTATGACCGAGACAAATGCAGTTGGCCTTGGCATTGCAGGTCCTGATTATTTGAATAGACCTGCAGCAGCAGGGCGGTTGCTGCCGCCAATCCAAGATCTAGCTATCTTGGATGACAACGGCTTTGAAGTGCCCATCGGTGAAATTGGAGAGCTGACAGTCAAAAGCCCTGCGAACATGCGCTGTTATTTGAACAAACCCGACGCCACAAACCGAGTTTTCCAAGACGGCTGGCTGCGCACGGGCGATTTGGCAACCATAGACGCGGATGGTTATGTCACCATTGTTGATCGAAAAAAGAACATCATTATACGCGGCGGCGAAAACATCGCCTGCTTGGACGTGGAAGGAGCACTGCACAAACATCCAGCAGTGTTAGAGGCTGGCGCATTTCCCGTTCCAGATGACCGTTTGGGAGAAACTGTCGGTGTTGGGATCACATTGAATGTGGGAGAGTCCACGACCCCGGAAGCTCTACAAGAATTCCTTAGAAACCACATAGCACATTTTAAAATTCCAGACCATATTTGGTTTCTGGACACAGCCCTACCACGCGGCGCAACAGACAAAATTGACCGCCGTGTACTGCAACAAAACTACCTAGCAAAGGACACCAAATAATGGACGTCGCATCCTATCTTGAAACCGCAGGAACCTTAGCATGGAAGGTTCCTAATTTATCAGAAGATGTTCCACACCGTTCCATCAAAACCGTCGGCATAATTGGCGCTGGTACGATGGGTGGCGGAATTTCGATGAATTTTGTAAACGCGGGTTTGACCGTCAAGATCGTGGAAACAAAGCAAGAAGCACTTGATCGTGGTCTGGGCGTGGTACGTGGGAATTATGAACGCTCTGCCAAGCGAGGTCGTTTCCCAATAGAGGAAGTGGATGAACGCATGTCACGGTTTGAAGGTACCTTGAACCTTGACGATTTGGCTGATTGTGACCTAGTGATCGAGGCTGTGTTTGAAAACATGGAGGTGAAGAAAGAAATTTTTAGTGCTCTGAACCGTATAATGAAAAGGGGCGCAATTTTAGCTACGAACACCTCTGCGCTTGATATTGATGAAATTGCCAACGTGACAGATCGCCCGGAAGATGTGATTGGCTTACACTTCTTTTCCCCAGCTAATGTTATGAAATTATTGGAAATTGTTCGGGCAAATCATACGGCAGACGATGTGGTCGCTACTTGTATGTCATTGGCAAAAACCATCGGCAAGGTCGCAACACTTGTCGGTGTATGCCCAGGTTTCGTTGGCAACCGCATCCTGTTTGCACGTCAAGATCAAGCCAACCGTCTTCTGAGCAAAGGGGTGATGCCATGGGACGTGGATGCGGCCCTGAATAAATTTGGCTTTCGCATGGGTCCATTCCAAATGTCTGACCTTGCAGGACTTGATATTGGTTGGTCTAAAGGCGCTAAGACAGCCAATCCAATCCGTGATGCTTTGTGTGAAATGAATCGCCGTGGACAAAAAACGAAAGCTGGATTTTATGACTATGATGAAAACCGCAACAATACCCCGTCGGATGTGACAGCCAAGGTGATCCGCAAAATTACGGGAGCAGAACCTACATCCATGCCTGCCGAGCAAATTATTGAAGCGTGCATCTATCCGATGATTAACGAAGCCTTGAAGATCCTTGAAGAAAACAAAGCCCAGCGCCCGTCCGACATTGATGTAGTCTGGATCAACGGATACGGCTGGCCAGCGGAAAAGGGCGGGCCAATGTTTTACGGTGACATCGTGGGTGCTGCTGCCGTTTTGTCAAAGATGGAAGGGCTGGCTAAAGAAGATCCAAGTTGTAAGCCCGCCGCCCTTCTGCGCGACTTGGCTGTAAACGGTGGCAAGTTTATAGATATCGATACTGGCGGTTTGAAAACCAATGGAGGCACGTAATGTCATATGAATTTATCACAACTGAGCAGGTTGGCAATGTCCTAAAAGTCACCATGAACCGACCCGATGTTTACAATGCTGTGCACGGACCGATGCACGACGAAATGTCAGATTGCTGGGATAAATTTGGTGCATCCGAGAATCAATGGGTTGCCGTTCTGACTGGCGCTGGCGACAAAGCATTTTCAGCAGGTAATGATCTGAAGTGGACCGCTCAAGGCGGTGCCCAACCCAAATCGACCAATGGCTTTGCAGGGTTGACTTCACGCTTTAACCTCGAAAAACCAATTATCGCTGCTGTGAATGGCTTCGCTATGGGCGGCGGGTTCGAAACTGCGCTTTCCTGCGACGTCATCATCGCATCAGAGCAAGCGACCTTTGCCCTGCCCGAAGTAAAAGTTGGCTTTTTTGCCGCCGCCTCCGGAGTTCAACGCTTGTCGCGCTATATTGGTCGTCTAGCAGCGCAGGAAATTATGTTTACAGGACGAAAAATCAACACACCGGAGGCACTAAACCTTGGAATGGTCAACAGCGTTGTGCCTCATCAGGACCTTATGGAGGCAGCCATGGCCAAAGCGCAAGAAATCGCATCTGTCTCCCCGTCCTCAGTCAAGGCAACCAAGCGCGTGTTAAACGCCATGGCCGTGTCTGAAGGGCTGGAGGCTAGCAACTTATATTCTCGCGAAGTAATTGCGGACTTGATGAAAACTGAGGACTTCAAAGAGGGCGTGAGCGCTTTTGTCGAAAAACGCCAACCCAAATGGCTTAACAAGTAAAAAGGAAGATAAGCATGTCTATGGGAATAAACAATGCAGCGTTGAACCAACTCGCCATGTCGGAAAAAGCACAGCCGCTGCTGGATGCGGTTATCGCACACATCCGCGATAACGTTGATCCAATCACTGAAGAATTCCATAAGCTGGGAGAGGGCCGAGCAGACCGCTGGTCCCATGCTCCCGGCCAGTTGGAGTTATTAGAAACCGCTAAAGAAAAGGCCCGTGAAAGCGGTCTTTGGAATTTCTTTCTGCCAGATTCAGAAACAGGCGAAGGACTATCAAACCTCGATTACGCTTATATTGCTGCGGAGCTAGGTAAAAACCCACTGGCTTCTGAAACTATGAACTGTTCTGCGCCTGACACAGGCAACATGGAAGTGCTGGAGCGCATAGGCACGGCAGAACAAAAAGAGAAGTGGTTGAAACCATTGCTTGCAGGCGAAATCCGCTCAGCTTACGCGATGTCAGAACCGAATGTCGCCTCTTCTGATGCAAAAAATATCTCCACTTCAGCTGTTTTAGAAAACGGCGAATGGGTGATCAACGGCGAAAAGTTTTACATCTCTGGTGCAGGAGATCCACGTTGTAAAATTATGATTACAATGGTTAAAACCTCTCCGGATGCTGAGACATTCAAGCAACAGAGCCAAATTCTAGTGCCCATTAATACCCCAGGCGTCGAAATTCTAGGCCCAATGCATGTGTTTGGCCACGACGATGCACCACACGGCCATATGCACATCAAATTTACCAACGTGCGTGTCCCAGAAAGCAATATGCTGCTTGGCGAAGGGCGCGGATTTGAAATCAGCCAAGTGCGTCTAGGGCCAGGACGGATTCACCACTGTATGCGCTCTATTGGTCAAGCCGAGCGCGCACTTGATATGATGCTAGATCGGTCCATCAATCGTGTCGCATTTGGCAAAAAGATCATCGATCTGGGTAAGAATATGGAAACAGTGTCCCGAGCGCGGATTGAAATTGAGGCGATGCGCCTGATGGTTTTGAAAGCCGCCCGTGCGATGGATGTTCTGGGTAACAAGGAGGCGCGTATTTGGGTTTCTGCGGTTAAAGCAATGGTACCTGAAAAAGTCTGTCAGATTATCGATCAATCCATGCAAGTGCATGGTGCTGCCGGAATCTCTCAATGGTTCCCACTGTCTGATATGTACGCAGGTCAGCGCACACTGCGCTTTGCCGATGGACCTGATGAGGTACACCATCACGTTGTGGCACGTGCAGAAGTCCAAACCTTTCAGAACTCCAATGAACGCTCTGCCGCACCTGCGCAAAGCGGCAAATTTTAGGACCTCAATCATGTCAACACTTTTTGACCTCAGTGGAAAAACTGCACTGGTAACCGGCGCATCCAAAGGGATGGGCCTGTCCATGGCAACAGCACTGGCGGAGCACGGCGCAAACGTCGTGATTTCGTCGCGCAAACAAGATGAACTGGACGCTGCTGCAGCGAAAATAAACGAAGTCACTGGCCGCGATTGCGCTATGGGCATTGCATCTAACATTGGCGATAAAACTATGGTCAAGGATCTGATCGCACAGACCAAGGATAAGGTTGGTGCAGTCAATGTTTTGATTGGAAATGCGGGGGTAAATGTACATTACGGATCCACTCATGAAATCCCAGATGAGGCGTACGAGAAGATCATGTCCGCCAATGTACAATCGCAACTCTGGCTGGCCCGTGAAGCACACGGTCAAATGGTTGAACAAGGTGGTGGATCGATGATGTTTACATCCTCCGTCGGCGCGTTCCATGCGTCTGATGCGATTGGTACTTACTGCGTGTCAAAGCTTGCTCTTATGGGCGTGATACGCAATCTAGCGATGGAGTACGGACCGCAGGGTATTCGTGTAAACGGGATCAATCCCGCCGTGATCAAAACCGATTTTGCCAAAGCTCTTTGGGATAATCCGAAAGCAGCCAAGCAAGAGGAACGTATCCCACTCGGTCGTTTTGGTGAGCCTGACGATCTAAAGGGCCTAGCCGTCTTCCTCGGCTCTGACGCAAGCCGGTATATTACTGGACAAGCGCATACTGTATGCGGTGGATCATGCATGTGGTCTGGGGGCTGATATGGAACTAAAGGACAAAATTATTGTCGTTACTGGTGCTGCTAGCGGCATCGGCAAAGCTATGGCGATTAGGTTCGCAGCAGAGGGTGCAAAATGCGTCGTGTGTGCGGACTTGAACGCCCAAGGCGCTGCAGAAACAGCGGCTGGCTTTGGTGGCATGTCGCATCAGTTAAATGTGGGTGTTGAGGCGGAGATAAGAGAACTTATTGATAAGACAGAGTCTGAGCAAGGGCCAATTGACCTATTCTGCTCCAATGCAGGAATTTCCGTGGCCGGTGGCGTAGATTGCACCAACGAGGAATGGCAGACGATCTGGAACGTGAACGTCATGTCCCACGTCTATGCAGCACGCCATATAATTCCGTTGATGAAAGGACGTGGCGGTGGATATCTACTCAACACTTCCTCTGCTGCGGGTCTTCTAAACCAAGTCGGCTCTGCTCCTTACGGTGTTACGAAACACGCTGCAGTGGGACTTGCCGAATGGTTGGCGATGACCCACGGCGATGATGGAATCAAGGTCTCAGTTTTATGCCCGCAAGCAGTTCGCACAGAGATGACTAAAGGCCATGAAGACCATGTAGCCGCCATCGACGGTATGATGGAACCCGAACCGGTAGCAGAGGCCTGTGTACAAGCCATTCGCGACGAAAAGTTTCTCGTTTTGCCCCACCCAGAAGTACTTGATTACATGCAAATTAAAAGTTCAAATTATGACCGTTGGATTGGTGGAATGCGCAAACTAAACCGCAAATATGGTGGATTTGAATAGGACTTAGGACGGCAAGCGGTAGACTTTGCGTGCCGTACCTGAAAACATTTGAGCCTGGTCTTGCTGCGGATACTCCGCCGCAATTTTTTTGAGCCCATTCCACAAGACATTATAACTTATCGAGGCACGTTCCACGGGGAAATTACTCTCGAACATACATCGTTCTGAACCAAAACGTTTGATTACGTGGTCATACCACGGCTTTTGAAGTTCCACGAAATCATTTGAGCTTATTGGCATTTCCCGTTCGTGCCAACCGTAGCCGTTGTCAGGCATAGCCATGCCTCCAAGTTTTGCAATCACGTTAGGGCAGTCCGCGAGAGCCGCTATATCATCTTTCCAAGCGGCAAAAATTTTGTTTCGTTTACCCGTGTACTGCCCGACACCGAGCGGAGTTCCAAAATGATCAAGCACCAACGTGGTGTTAGGAACTGCTTTTGCCAGCGCAAGAAAATCCTGATTCTGGTGATGATAATGCCAAGTATCATAAGTCAGACCGCGTTCACCTAGCACGGCCAAACCACGCCTAAAATCAGCATCATTGGCAAGGCCAGCACATCCTCGAGCTTGGATCTTGAATGCAGATGGATCGTCATCCCAAGCCAAGGCATGACGGATACCTTTGAACAATTCACCACCGATAGACTCATGTGCGTTCAGCACCTCAACAAGGTTCTCCCTTCGCAAATCAGCGTGAGACACAATTCCGGCGATCTGTGCTTTGGATGGGTCACGCGCTGCAAGCGCGACCAATCCCATAACGTAAGCGGTTTCTCCAACGGGGGCGAAATCAACCTCTATATCTCCATAATAATTCGATCCACATTCGATATAAATAGTTTGCACTATTTTGTGGCCAGAACCTGTGTCTCCCCACAGTTTACCAAGCTCGTATGCTGTGCCATCACGGTTCCACAGGTGGTGGTGAGGATCAACAATCTCCATATCTGGAGCAATGGGGTCCTCTTGGACTTTTTCAAGCCACTCATCACGATTAGCAGCTTCGGCGATCCAAGACTTCACGATTTCTTACCCTTGGTAATCGGTCGCATAAGGCCCTCTTGCGCCACACTTGCCACCAACACCCCACTTTGGTTATAAATTGTCCCACGGTTAAACCCGCGCGCACTACCCGTGAATGGGCTGTCCATCGCATAGAGATGCCAATCATTAAAATTTACGGGCTTATGAAACCACATGGCATGGTCAAGACTAGCAGTCATCACATGGCCCTTGAAAAACGACGTCCCATGAGGCCGCAGGGAAGAACCAAGCAGGTTCATATCCGAAGCGTAGGCTAGCAGGCATTGCTGCATGACCGCACCCGCACCAGATGCGCCAGGGACGCGAAACCACAAGAAATTTTCATCGCTCGCCTTCACAGGTTCAAACCAGTCTTGCGGGGCCACCTCACGAATTTCAATAGGACGTTTACGCAAAAGATCAGACCGGTATTTTTCAGGAATGCGTTCCCTGTTTTCAGCGCGCTGCTCTGCACGCGATTTTAGACCATCTGGGCCGTTTACGTCAGGCATTATATGCTGATGGTCCCAACCGGTTTCGCTCACATGAAAGGATGCGGACATGTTTAGGATTTGCTTACCGTGCTGCACCGCAACCACGCGGCGTGTCGTAAAACTACCACCATCACGAGCACGGTCTACTTGATAAACCACTGGGATGGATGGGTCACCCGCTCGAATAAAATACGCATGAAGCGAGTGACACAAGCGTTCATCAACAGTTTTGTAAGCCGCAGAAAGCGCCTGCGCGATTACCTGCCCACCAAAAATGCGCACAGTGGTTTCCCCACCGCCACCGATACCACGAAACAGGTCCACTTCTAGCTGTTCAATTTCCAGAATGTTTAGTAGTTCATCCAATTCTTCGGACATCAGTTATTCCTATCTGCTGCATAAGCAACGAAGATATCAAAGCTGTTTGGGTTCGCCATGCTGTCTCGGTTCACCACTTCGCTTGCCTCACCACCCAGTAACAATTTCTTGATGGGCACTTCCAGCTTCTTCCCGGATAAAGTCCGCGGGATTTCTGAGACTTGAATAATTTCGTTTGGTTGAAAGCGAGCCGAGACGCCTATTTTAATCGCTTTGTTGATCTGAGATTTCATTCTATCGTTTAGTGTCAATCCGTCACGCAAGACAACAAAAAGTGGCATGAAACTATCATGGCCAAGGAACTCCAGATCCACCACAAGGCTATCCATTATGGCATCAAGACCTTCGACGGCTTGGTATATTTCAGACGAACCAAGGCGGAGTCCTTTGCGATTGATTGTCGCGTCAGATCGACCATAAATGACCGATCCACCATCATGCGTAATCTCGATCCAGTCACCGTGGCGCCAAACCTTTGGGTAAACATCAAAATAGCTATCATGCAAACGCGAGCCATCATCATCACCCCAGAAATAGAGCGGCATCGATGGAAGGGGTTCAGTGCAGACCAATTCCCCTACTTCACCGATCACCTCTATACCCTTCGCATCAAATGCGCGAACGGCGTTGCCAAGCGCACGTACCTGCATTTCGCCTGAACGAACAGCCATGGTTGGATTACCACACACAAACGCGCCCGCTAAATCTGTGCCACCCGAAATGGGTGCGAGCCAGACGTCAAGTTTGACATTGGCATATATCCAATCATAGGCATCCTCCGTCAGCGGAGAGCCAGTGGAACCAAGTGAATGCAGCGCTTTTAGGTTTAAATCTTTTGAGGGGGTGACACCAGCCTTGGCACAGCTAGAAAAAAAGGCAGCACCTGCACCAAAGTAGTTGATACATTCCTCGGCACAAAACTGCCACAGGGCAGACCAATCTGGATAATTCGGTGCACCGTCATATAGGCAAACCGTCATTCCTTGACCTAGTGCTGCTAGTTGTGCGTTCCACATGATCCAGCCTGATGAGGTTAGCCAGCAGAACCGCTCGGATGGCTTGAAATCCTGATGCAGAGACTGTTTTGCACCCTCCAATAACACACCACCGTGACCGTGGACGATGGGTTTGGGATTGCCCGTAGTACCTGACGAATAAACGATCCAAACGGGGTGATCGAATGAAACTTGTTCAGTTTTAAGCGCCACGTCTCGGGTCAAAAGCGCGTCCCACACGGGGCCAATTGGGATGTGATGTTCAACGGTTGGCAAGCGCGATACAACCTCTTTTATCACATTACTGCGGTCAATTTCTTTGTTTGCGTGGATGTATTTGTCCTGTGTGATCAGAACCTTGGGCGCAATTTGCGCATAGCGGTCCACGATTGCAGTATGACCCATGTCTGGGGCACAAAGCGACCAGACGGCTCCAAGGCTCGCGGTAGCCAAGAACGCAATTATGGCAGCGGGAGTGTTGGGTAGGATCGCAACAACCCGGTCTCCTTTGGCCACTCCCATATCACATAGATGGCTAGCGACACTGATTACTTGAGACTGCAAATCAGCCCAAGTCAATTCGCTGCGGCCAAAGGTTTCCGATTGGCAGATTATGGCAGCTTTATTTGTGTGCGTTGCGGAGTAGCGGAAGATGGCGTCAGTATAGTTTAATCGTGCACCGGTAAACCATTCAGCCCCCGGCATTTTTCGTTCCTTCAGCACTGACGTGTGAAGTTGACTTGCTTGGATGTCGAAGAAGTCCCAAACAGTTTGCCAGAAATCCTCAATCTCCGTAATAGACCAACTCCACATGGCATTGTAATCAGTGAAATCAAGCCCTCGATTATCTTTGAGCCAGCGCGTGTATTGGGTGATCCTTGCACTTTCAATTCGCGCTTGTGTCGGCTCCCACAGGATTGGACGCTCAGGCATTAGCCCAATGCCCCATGCACGATGGATTTCAACTGTGCACGCGCAGGATAGCTGCTGCTCGGTGACAGCTGAGTGAAGAAAACCACGTTCATATCCAAAACTGGATCAATCCAAAAAAAGGTAGACGCCATACCGCCCCAACTGAAATCTCCAATACTACCAGGAACGCGAATACGGCCTGGATTCCGCACAATGGAACCGCCAATGCCAAAACCCATGCCTTCCATCGGCTGTTCGGCAAAGCTACTAGGTCCCATGTCAGCAATGTCACCTGGCAGGTGATTTTTCCGCATGAAATCGACAGTTAATGGTGATAAAAGGCGTTCGCCATTGAGCGCTCCGCCTTGACGCATCATCTCGCAGAAGCACATGTAATCGTCTATAGTACCTACTAATCCCCCTCCGCCCGAGAATGTTTCAGTATTGCCAAATGGCGTATCGGGCGCACTGTCCACAAGGCGTAAGGTTTCGCCGTCTGAGCGTGTCGCATTAAGGTCCATGGCATTACCCTCCAGTGGAGTGTAGAGACTTGCGAACCGGCCCATCGCATCGCTGGGAACAGAAAAGGCTGTTTCTGTCATTCCTAGCGGCGCAAATATTTGGTCGGCAAAAAACCGGTCAAGCGGCTGTCCGCTGACTACTTCAACCACGCGACCAATAACATCGATTGAAACTGAATATTCCCAGCGCTTTCCAGGCTGGAAAGCCAATGGTAATTTTGCCAGTTCGCAAACAACATCGGCCAACAGACCTTGCTGCCCTTTGAAGATCAGGTCTTTTTCTTCCATTGCTTTTGGCAGAAGGCCAGGATTGAACGGATAACTAAGACCACCGGTGTGGGTTAGCAGTTGGTGTAACGTCGGCGTGGTAGCTGATTCAGTTTGATCAATGGAGGTCGCACCAGCGACTAACGCCTGGCAGGAAGAAAATTCCGGTACAAATTCGGACACAGGGGCTTCCAAATGGAGGAGCCCTTTTTCGGCAAGCATCATGACAGCAACAGACGTAATTGGCTTTGTCATCGAAAAAATCCGGACAAGCGTATCTCGTTCAAAGGGCAACTTATTTTCTACATCGCGCATGCCAGTAGCGTGGAAATACACTTCCTCCCCACCCCGATTAATAAGTACTGATGAGCCTGCAAATTTGCTCTCCTCTACGTAACGATCCATCCAACTCTCAAGGCGCTGCAAACGAATCGGATTAAAGCTGATTTTTTTTTGTGACATAAGGATACTTTCACGTGTTATGCTGGACCAACCATGGCTGCCATTGCGGGCTTGGTTTCATCAGTGAACCAGCCACCCTCAGGGGCATTCGCGCCGTTTTCCATTGCAATCGC
>MDTG01245487.1_pt1 | contig 14591 bp, 14 predicted proteins | sample 811421 | NCBI WGS metagenome assembly MDTG01 (sample SAMN05326645, study PRJNA326480) | marine metagenome | isolation source: seawater | place: Pacific Ocean: South East | collected 2011
ATGGTAATCTGGTTGTAATCTTCCACATTCATAAAATGAAATTCATCGCCTTCGGGGTATAGGTATTGGAATTTATGGGTCTCTACGCGAACATCGTCAATTTTATGCCCTGCAGAAAAGGTATTGTCAATCACTTTTCCTGTGGTTAAACTTTTTAACTTAGTTCGAACAAAAGCAGGGCCTTTTCCAGGCTTGACGTGTAAAAATTCAATAATTTTAAATATGTCATGGTTGTAACGAATGCATAAACCATTTCGAATGTCAGATGTATTTGCCATAATTTTAATTGGATTTGAAGTACCCTTTCATGATACCACGATGAGAGTTTTTAATAAATTGTAATATTTCATCGCGTTCAGAAGTTGCTTCCATTTCGGCTTCAATAATTGCTGAAGCTTGTGAATTGTTGTAATTTTTTTGATATAATAACCTATAAATACCCTGTATTTCTCTAATTTTTTCAGTGCTATAACCTCTTCTTCTCAAGCCTACAGAATTAATCCCCACATATGAAAGCGGCTCGCGTGCGGCTTTGACATATGGAGGTACATCTTTACGAACTAAAGAACCCCCTGTTACAAATGCATGATTGCCAATAGCACAGAATTGATGTACTGCTGTCATACCGGCTAAAACAACATAATCACCTACTGTAATATGTCCTGCAAGTGTACTGTTGTTTGAAAAAATACAATTTTTGCCAACAGTACAATCATGCGCTATATGGCAATAGGCCATGATGAGGCAATTGTCACCAATAACGGTTTTCATTCTGTCTGTCGTTCCTCTATTAATGGTAACACATTCTCGAATGGTAACATTATTTCCGATTTGCACAATAGTGTCCTCGTTATCATATTTTAAGTCCTGTGGGTTTGCTGAGATAACAGAGCCAGGAAAAATATTACAGTTTTTACCGATTCGTGCACCTTCCATTATGGTGACGTTAGAACCAATCCATGTCCCCTCTCCAATTATGACATTGTTATTAATTGTTGTAAAAGGCTCAATCACAACATTTTTGGCAATCTTGGCCCCGGGATGTACATAAGCAAGCGGTTGATTCATCTTTTAAATTTTTATTTGATTTTAGAAATTTGCGCCATCAATTCGGCTTCCGCGCATAATTTCCCATTAGCATAAGTAAATCCTTGCATGTGACAAATGCCTCTCCTAATCGGAGTGATTAATGAGCAGCTAAAAATAAGTGTATCTCCTGGAACGACCTTTTGTTTGAATTTAACTTTATCAATTTTCATAAAAAAGGTTAGATAGTTTTCGGGGTCAGGGACGGTATTCAAAACAAGAATTCCACCAGTCTGTGCCATTGCTTCAACAATTAGTACACCAGGCATGACAGGAGTGCCAGGAAAGTGACCTTGAAAAAAAGACTCGTTCATTGTTACATTCTTTGATCCAATGACATGATTGGGGGACAATTCAAAAACTTTATCGATCATTAAAAATGGTGGGCGGTGTGGCAACATATCCATGATGGCATTCACATCCATAACAGGGGTTTGATTTAAATCAACCGCTGGCATATTGTTGCGACGTTCTATTTTAATGATTTTTGACATTTTTTTAGCAAATTGAGTATTGACAAAATGCCCAGGTTTGTTGGCAATAACTTTGCCTTGAAGACGAATGCCTATCAGGGCTAAATCACCAATAACATCTAATAGTTTGTGTCGTGCAGCTTCATTTGGATAATGCAAGTTAAGGTTGTCCAAAATTCCATTGGGCTTCACTGCAATAGAATCTTTGTTGAAAGCTTCTTTTAGTTTTTCCATTGTATTCTTTGACAAAGGTTTGTCAACATATACTATGGCATTGTTCAAGTCTCCACCTTTAATAAGACCTTCCTCCAAAAGCATTTCTAACTCATGCAAAAAACTAAAGGTTCTGGAATTAGAAATTTGAGATTTGAAATTTGATAATTTTGATAAGGTTGCATTTTGGGTTCCCAAAACCTTGGTGCCAAAGTCAACCATGGTCGTCACTTGGTATTCATCAGACGGAATAATCGTGATATCACTACCAGTCTCCTCATCAACATAAGAAATGACATCCTTCACAACAAAAACGTCTCTAAATGTATCTAGAGTTTTGATTCCTGCGGATTCTAAAGCTTCCACAAAAAACTTAGATGAACCGTCCATAATGGGGGGTTCTGCATTATTGAGTTCAATTGTAACATTGTCAATTTCTAAACCCACCAAAGCAGCTAAAACATGTTCACAGGTTTGAATGCTGACTCCGTTCTTTTCTAAACAAGTACCGCGTTGTGTACTGGTTACTAAATTGGCATCCGCTTTAATGACTGGAGCGCCCTCTAGATCTATACGCACAAAAGCATAACCAGAATTGGCTGGTGCTGGTAAAAATTTAATTTCAACGTTCTTGCCAGTGTGAAGTCCAACTCCGTTAAGAGATATTTCTTTAGAAATCGTAGTTTGTTTGGCTTGGGTTTTTGTAATCATTTTTTATTTTTTTTTTCAAGCGCACTGATAGTATTGGCGAGTTTTGGTAGGTTTTTGAAGTGAACGTAGGATTTATAATAATCATTGTAACCAAATGCGGGCGTACCTTGAAGAAATTCATCATTTCCAACATTTTTAGAAATTCCGGATTGGGCCTGGATTTTTACATTGTCTCCAATTTTAATATGACCAACAATTCCGACTTGTCCACCAATTTGGCAATTTTTTCCAATTTTTGTTGAACCTGCGATGCCTGATTGAGCAGCGATGACTGTATTTTCTCCTATTTGAACATTGTGAGCAATTTGTATTTGATTGTCTAATTTCACACCTCGGTGTATGACTGTAGACCCCATTGTTGCACGATCAATGGTAGTACTAGCTCCAATGTCAACGCAATCATGTATGACTACATTTCCAATTTGAGGTACTTTTTTATAGACCCCTTCATTGTTTGGGGAGTATCCAAAACCGTCTGCACCAATGACTGCGTTAGCTTCAAGATTGCATTGATCCCCAATGATACAGTCAGAATAAATTTTCACACCTGATTGAAGTGTTGTCCCATCTCCAATTATCACATTGTCACCAATATAACAGTTTGGATAAATTTTTACATTATCACCAATTTTAACATGGTCACCAATATATGAAAATGCCCCAATGTAAACATCAGTTCCATAAGCTGCAGAATTAGATATTTTAACAGGGGATTCAATACCGGTTTTGGTTGATTTAATCGTGTTATAATGCTCTAAAAGCGTAGAGAATGCAGTGTAGGCATTAGAAACTTTAATCAAAGTGGTAGTGATTTCTTTTTCAGGGATAAAGTTGTTGTCAACTATGGTGATAGACGCATTTGTTGAATATATGAAAGGGGTGTATTTTGTATTTGAAAGAAAAGTTAAAGATCCTGTAGACCCTTCCTCAATCTTAGAAAGTTTAAAGACTTCAGCATTCTCATCCCCAACAACGGTTCCATTGAGTAATTCTGCTATTTGGCTGGCTGTAAATTTCATACCATTGCAAAAATATAAAAAATTATCATAGCAATACTTTGGGAGAGCAGATATAGTATTGAGTCACTTTTTTTGTCATCCCTTTGAGATTTAACAATTTAGAGCTTTCATTTGGATTTGTAGTTTTTCCATCTTTTTGAAGAATTGTAATGGGGTGTTTTTTAGAATCATAGGCTATATTTGCAATGATGCCATCAAATACAAAAAATGGAATTTCAGAGTCGTCTAAATTTAAATGTATTTTGAATTTTTCTCTGGTGGTTTTAAGCGCTAGCTTGATGTCCTGTTTCGGATAAAATTCAATCTTAAGCAACTGTCGATCTAAAAGTCTTTTAGAAAGATTACTTAAAACAAAATCTGGATGATTTTTCCAGGATTTCAAAGCAGAAACAAGATCATTATCATCTAATTCGGAAAAGCTTTCTAATATGGGCTTTGTAAGATTTGAGGCATGGATCTCAGTTTTTAAGAAAAAATCAAGTTCGGGACTTACAAACAAGGGGGCATTTGATTGAGAAAGCATTTTGGCACGTTTTAAAACATTGATGATCATGTTTTCCGCTACTACCCCTGTTTTATGTAGATATACTTGCCAATACATCAAACGACGAGCTGAGAGAAACTTCTCTATCGAATAGATTCCTTTTTCTTCAATAACCAATTCATCCGAGACAACATTCATCATCGAAATCAAACGCTCACTGTTGATATTACCCTCCGATACACCAGTGTAAAAACTATCGCGTTTTAGGTAATCGGAACGGTCCATATCCAATTGACCAGAAATTAACTGACCAAAAAATGGGCGCTCATATTCACCTTTAAACATGGTGATGGCTAAGGACAATTGCCCATTAAATTCATCATTTAAAATTTCCATAAAACGCAATGAAATAAATTCATGGCTAACGCCTTCTAACAAACTGTGTTCAATGGCATGGCTAAATGGGCCATGTCCAATATCGTGTAAAAGTATGGCAACATACAGGGCATTTTCCTCCGCTTTAGAAATATTTGTGCCTTTAAATTTTAAAATTCTTACTGCTTTTTGCATCAGATGCAAACTTCCCAATGCATGATGAAATCGCGTATGATGTGCACCGGGATAAACAAGATAAGAAAGTCCCATCTGGGTTATTCTTCTGAGCCTTTGAAAATAAGGATGTGCAATTAAGTCAAAAATTAAAGTGCTAGGGATTGTAATAAACCCATAAATTGGGTCGTTAAATATTTTGAGCTTGTTTTTGGTATTCAAAGGAATTAAATTTTATTTTAGACGCTAAATGAGAATCCAAATTTTTATTGCTCGTAAAAGTAATAAAAATCAGTGTATATAATTTTTAAACAGATAAATTTATGAGAGAAATCAATGTTTTGTGGGTGGATGATGAGATTTCATTTTTAAAACCTCATATTATATTTTTAGAGAAAAAAAACTACAAGATTTGTCCTTGTCAAAGTGGAACTGAAGCCCTTGAGATATTTAAATCTAACGATTTTGATATTGTTTTTTTAGATGAAAACATGCCGGGTTTATCGGGTTTAGAAACTTTGTCTGAGTTGAAGGAAATAAAATCAAATATTCCCGTTGTAATGATTACCAAAAGTGAGGAAGAATATATCATGGAAGAGGCGATTGGTAGTAAAATCGCTGATTATCTTATTAAGCCAGTTAATCCTAATCAAATTCTACTCAGCCTTAAAAAAAACTTAGACCATAGCCGTTTAATCTCAGAAAAAACATCTTCAAATTATCTTCAAGAATTTCGAAAAATTGCCATGGAAATGAACGATATCAACTCTTTTGATGCGTGGGCTGATCTGTATAAAAAATTAATTTATTGGGAGTTAGAATTAGAAAATTCTCAGGACGTAACAATGTTTGAAATATTAGAGGCCCAAAAAACAGAGGCAAACGCACAATTCTCTAAATTTATTGATAAAAACTACTCGCAATGGTTTCAAAACGAAAATGCCCCGATTTTATCACATACACTTTTTAAAACCAAAATCGTCCCTGAAGTCGGTACAGAACAACCCACCTTGTTAGTTGTTATTGATAATTTGAGATTCGATCAATGGAAGACTATGGAGTCTACTGTCAATTCACATTATAAAGTAAAAGACGAAATGCTTTATTACAGTATCTTACCAACTGCTACTCAATATGCAAGAAATGCCATTTTTTCTGGGCTTACTCCTAAAGAGATGGAAACGCATTACCCAGAATATTGGAAAAATGACATTGACGAAGGTGGAAAAAACTTATACGAGGACAAATTTCTAGAAACACAACTGCAGCGCTTGGGACTTTCGAATTTGACACATGAGTATATAAAGATTACAAATTTAAAAGCCGGAAAAAAATTAGCTGAAAACTTCAAAAGCAAAGCCAGCAATGATTTAACAGTCGTTGTTTACAATTTCGTAGACATGCTCTCCCACTCTAAAACAGAAATGGAAGTCATCAAAGAACTAGCGTCGGATGATCGCGGTTATCGTTCGCTAACACAAAGCTGGTTTAAAAACTCCCCCCTTCTAGATATCATAAAGCAGGCGCAACAGCTTAATTTTAAACTGGTCATTACGACAGACCACGGTACGATAAATGTTAAAAATCCTTCAAAAGTTATTGGTGATAAAAATACCAGTCTAAATTTACGTTACAAAACAGGGCGCAGCCTAAGCTTTGAGAGCAAAGACGTGTTTGCAGCTGAAAATCCTAGTACTATTGGTCTGCCCTCCATTTCGATGAACAGTTCATTTATTTTCGCGAAAAGTAATTTGTTTTTTGCCTATCCAAACAATTACAACCACTATGTCAGTTATTACAAGAATTCTTACCAACACGGTGGTATATCCTTAGAGGAGGTCTTGATTCCATTTGTTGTTTTAAATCCAAGATAAAGCGTATGATTCTAAAATACTCCTTAAAAGACATTGATAAAATAGCCCGAAAATTGTTGGAGGAATCCAAAACAAAAACAATTCTTTTCAAGGGTGAAATGGGTAGTGGAAAAACAACTTTAATTTCAGCCATGGTGAAAATTTTAGGAGGTAAATCAAAAGTATCCAGTCCCACATTTTCAATTGTAAATGAATACAAAGTAAAATCCGACATTGTATATCATTTTGATTTTTACAGAATAAAAAATCAAATCGAAGCCTTAGACATTGGAATTGAGGATTATTTTTACTCTGGTAATTGGAATTTCGTAGAATGGCCTGATAAAATCAAACCACTACTCCCAAACAACACAACAACTGTCAAACTTTCAATTTTATCAAATCAAGAGCGTGAATTAGAATGGATTTAAGCACAAGTTGAATAATTTAAGTTGAAAAAATAATTGTAATTTGCAACATCAACACAACCAAGTATGCAAAAATTAAAATCTCCTTTTTCAAAGGCACAGCTGCTGCCAAAAGAGGAACGCTTAGAGATTTCAAGTGATAGCACCTCTTTGTTTATTGGCGTTCCTAAAGAAAGATCCTTTCAGGAAAAGCGTATTTGTTTAACTCCAGATGCTGTATCTGCACTCACCAACAATGGTCATCGGGTTTTGATTGAAAGTGAAGCTGGAAATAATGCCGCTTTTAATGACAGTGAATACAGTGAAGCTGGAGCTGAAATCACGAGTGATACTGCCAAGGTGTTTTCATCCCCAATCATTCTAAAAGTCGAACCCCCAACTCTTGATGAAATTGAAATGATTAAACCTAACGCAGTTTTAATTTCGGCGCTTCAATTAAAGATGCAAAATAAAGCTTATTTTGAAGCCCTATCAAAGAAAAAAATAACGGCACTTGGTTTCGAGTTTATAAAAGATAATGATGGAACTTTCCCTGCAGTAAGGCAGATAAGTGAAATTGCAGGTGCAGCCTCAATTTTGATTGCCTCAGAAATCATGTCCATAACTAATGAGGGCAACGGTTTGATGCTTGGAAATATTAGTGGGATACCACCAACCGAAGTGGTCATTATTGGAGCTGGTATCGTTGGTGAATATGCTGCGAAGTCAGCAATTGGTCTTGGAGCTAATGTGCGAGTTTTTGACAATTCCATCACTAAATTAAGAACACTACAAGCCAATGTTGGAAGGCGTGTCTACACTTCAACAATGCAACCCAAGAATTTAATGAAAGCGCTGATGCGATGCGATGTAGCAATAGGCGCTTCTAAAGGGAAAAACAGGGCCCCAATTCTAGTCAATGAAGCCATGGTAGAATTGATGAAGCCAGGGGCCGTAATTGTTGATGTAAGTATTGATATGGGGGGATGTTTTGAAACCAGCGAACTCACTACTCACGACAAGCCAACCTTTGAAAAACATGGCGTCATACACTATTGTGTACCTAATATTCCAGCACGCTACTCAAGAACTGCATCAGTTTCTTTAAGTAATATTTTCACACCCTATCTACTGCAAATTGCAGAGGCTGGAGGTCTAGAAAATGCCATTCGCCAAGACCATGGTTTAAAAAACGGACTCTATTTATACCATGGCGTCATTACCAATAAATCTATTTCTAACTGGTTTGATTTGGATTCTAGCGATTTAAATCTTTTGATTATATAATTGCCTATGAAATTTAAACATCGTCTTGGATTTTTCCTTGGTGGATTTTCAATCGGACTTGTGTTTCTAACTTTTTTTCTAAAGCAAAAAAAAACAAAGTTTGCCTATGGCCCCAATGCAAGGGTTATCAAGAGTTTAAATGACAAACCCATTAAGTTTTCTGATGATGTTAGGGGTGTCATAAAGGTACTTCAAATTGATACCGTAGCCGTTTATGACCTTTTAAAAAATGGCAACGTAAATTTTAGCGAAAGTAAACCGCGATTGGACAGTTGTAAGCTGTACACAATTCAAAATGATGATTTAAAATTAAAAGTAGAAAACTGTGAGAAAGCGGCTTTAGTTATTAGTCTTCAATCAATAAACTAAATATTTCTGCGTTTTATTTCCTTTTTTATCAATTCCAATTCACGGTTAGTTTGTCCAGCTACAGAAGTGTTTTCTTCTGCCCTTCTAATCAAATATGGCATGACATCCTTTACAGGGCCAAAAGGTAGATACTTGGCAGCATTATATTGGTATTTTGCCAAATTAAAGCTAATGTGATCGCTCATTCCATAGAGCTGCCCAAACCATACTCTGGCGTCATTCTTTTTTATATTAAGAGAGGATAAAGTCTTTAGGGCTAATAGAGTACTATCTTCATTATGAGTTCCAAGAAAAAGACTGGTATTAGAGAGGTTTTCAAGAATGAACATCAGACAATTATCAAAGTTCATATCTGTCTCGGCCTTGGTTTTACAAATTGGGGATTTAATATTGTTGACTTTGGCACGTTTGCGTTCTTTTTCCATGTAGGCGCCACGAACTAATTTAAAACCAAGTTTAAAGTTTTCTTTTTTTGCTAATGCATCGATTTCTTTTAAGTAGTCCAGTCGATTCCAACGGTAGGCTTGAATGGTGTTATAAACAACTACTTTTTCCTTGTTGTAGTCCTTCATAAGCGCTAAGAGCAGTGCATCAGCTGAATCTTGCATCCAACTCTCCTCTGCATCCACAAGAATCCCAATATTCATTTTCTGAGCGTATTTGCAAATGGCATGAAAGCGATCTTTAATGCGGTTCCATGCTTTAATTTCGGCTGGGGTCAAACTATCGGATTTACTAACTTTCTCATAAAGTTCAAAACGACCAACTGCAGTAGGTTTAAATACGGCAAAGGGCATCGCTGTATTTTTAGCCGCAAAATCGATTAGTTCTAAGGTTTTTTCAACAATAAAATCAAATTGCGCTTCATTTTGCTTGCCTTCAACAGAATAATCCAATACACTGTAAACTCCACTGTTGTACATCTTTTTAATTTTAGTCCTACAATCTGTTGCATTGATGCCACCGCAAAAATGGTCAAAAACAGTTGATCGAATTAAACCTTCTACAGGAAGGTTGCTTTTTAAGGCAAAATTTGTGGCTGCTGCTCCGATACGAACCAAGGGCTGGTTAGAAACCATTTTAAACAAAAAATAAGCCCGCTCGAGCGCTGCATCTGTTTTTAGATGGAAGGCAATTTCTGTATTTGAAAAATCTATATGGGGATTGGATTTTTTCATATTTCAATAAAATGTTCATTTCAAAATTATCGATTTCTAATATATTTCATACTATATTTGAATAACAAAATGAAATCAATTCTTACTACATCTTACGCCATACATTTTGGCATCACTGCATCTCAAGCGCTACACAGCTATTTAGAGTCTAGTAATCACTCCAAAATAATTGTTTTGGTTGACTTTAATACAAAGACTGCGTGTTTGCCAGTATTTGTTGACAAATTTTTAAATGGTTTTCAAATTGAAATTATTGAAATCCCTGATGGAGAAATCCACAAAACCCTCACAAGTTGTTTAAATGTTTGGAGATGCCTTAGTGATTTGGGAGCAGATCGAAACTCATTAATAATCAATCTTGGGGGTGGTGTCGTCACTGATCTTGGTGGTTTTGTAGCATCAACCTTTAAAAGAGGGTTAAAATTTATTAATATTCCCACTTCCCTTCTTGCTATGGTCGATGCTTCAGTAGGCGGTAAAACTGGCGTTGATTTAGACCACTCCAAAAACCAAGTTGGAACCATTTCTTTTGCCGAGATGGTCCTCATTGATACAAAATTTCTAGAAACGCTTCCCGATGAAGAATTACGCTCAGGAATGGCGGAAATGCTAAAACACGGATTAATTCTAGATCGTTTATACTGGGAGGCTTTAAAAGGACTTAATACGCCAAAAGCCAGTGATCTAACGCCTTCAATCTACCGTTCTGTGGAAATTAAAAATGAAATAGTAACTCAAGACCCCAATGAAATGAATGTTCGGAAGTTTTTAAATTTTGGACACACCTTAGGGCACGCTATTGAATCCTATTCTCTTGACAGTAAAACCTTGAAAGCTTTACTACACGGTGAGGCCATTGCAATTGGAATGGTCCTGGAAGCCTTTTTGTCTTTCAAGTTGTGTGGATTAAATGAAAATGATTTAAAAACCATCAAAAGCACGTTTTCTAAAATTTACGAAAAGTGTGAATTTAAAGAAGATGATATTAAGTGTATTTTGGATTTACTAAAACACGACAAGAAAAATACCCATGGTAGGGTCAATTTTGTATTGCTCGAGAGTATAGGAAAATGCCGCTTAGATGTTGAAGTGGACACGGCCCTGGTCTATGAGGCCTTTGATTATTACAACAAAGATTAACTACTGTAATTCGTTAAAAATAGAGTGCATCAAACGCTTTTTGTCATTGATGCTTTCTTCAAGCGAAATCATGGTTTCAGTTCTGTATATTCCGTCAATATCATCAATTTTGAAGATAATTTCCTTTGCATGGGTTGTGCTCTTGGCGCGAATTTTACAAAAAATATTAAACTTGCCTGTCGTGATATGTGCAACAGTAACGTGAGGAATTTCATTAATGCGTTGCAAAACAAATTTGGTTTGAGATGTGTTTTGTAGGTAGATACCAACATAAGCAATAAATGAATAACCTAATTTCTGGTAATCCAAAGTCAAAGAAGATCCCTTGATTATTTTAGCGTCTTCCATTTTTTTAACACGAACGTGAACGGTACCCGCGGATATAAGAAGTTTTTTTGCAATGTCAGTAAAAGGAATTCTTGTATTATCTATTAACATACTTAAGATTTGGTGGTCAATCTCATCAAGTTTAAATTTGGCCATTTTTTTTAGAAAATTATGATTTATTCGTCAAAATTAACAAATTATATTTAATAAAAAACCTATAAGTGTGAATTATTATTAATAAAAAGTGTAAATCGACTGCTTTTTATAAAAAATTCACTAATAACGGCCTCCAATTCAATTTTTTTATTGTTTTTAAGACTCAAGTTTTCAAATTTAGCATCAATCAATCGATGTGCACTATAGTCTTTAAGATTATCAATAACACTTATCTTTGGAATAAACTGAATTTGCTTTTCTATCAAAACCTCTTCGTAAAGGATTCCGACATCTGCAATTTTAGTTGTTCCATCCACTTCAACAGAAGCATTTTTAATAAGGACATCAAACAATAGCGGTTTATTTTCAGGAATATCATGATAGCTTTCAACAGCATCTTTAGGCACAATTCTTAGGCTTATACAATTAATGGCAATCAAAAGAGACATAAACATATATTTCCTAGTATCTTCCCTGTTATAATCTGAAATGTGTCCAGCTTCAAAGAGTATTGTAGTTACCCCTAAAGATTGAAATTGGTCACCGACACAATTGATATTAAAGCTGTCGTCAAATCTTGAAATATGATTTGGTATAAATAATTGCAGTACATTATTAATTTCAGAAATAATACCCATCGCTTGTTTGCGGTTAGAAGAAATTGAGCGCTCCTTATCTTGCGATGGTGCCAAAAAACTTAAACCTGCAGAATTTTTGGTACCAGCGACACAATATATACTGCGTTGATCGTGCATATTAAAACAGAATTCAGGCTTGAATGTATTAAATATTGTTCTCAAGACAAGACTTTCGCTTTGTGTAAGGGATTTGGCGTCACGATTTAAATCTATGCCATTCGCATTTAGTCTGTTATAGTTATTTGCACCGTCAGGATTAAGAATTGGAATTATGATGAAAGAACAGTGTTTTAAAACTGATGAAATCCCTAAATTTTCAAGATTAAATATAAAATCAAAAAGTGCCTTGGTACATGTGGACTCATTGCCGTGCATTTGAGACCAAATTAAGATTTTTATAGGTCCATTACCTGCCTTTATAGCAAAAATTGGTTGATCGCGTTCAGAACGACCTGCTATCTCATAACTAAAACCATTGGGAAGTCTATTTAGAATTGGTAAAATATGAGAATTAGCAATATAACGACCATTCAGATTTTGAACCTTGAGGTTAGAAAAATTTAAATGTATGTCTTGATACAGTTGCATTTATTGGCTGTTGTGGATTACAAAAATAATCAATCTCTTATTTACATTTGTAAACACAATGTACTCCATTTATGGTTCACAAATGTACATTTATTAATACGATTTATTAAAAAATTAAACTTATTCTTAATTTATAATTTAATTTATTATAAATCAGTATTTTATATACATCTATATAAAGTTATTTATTAATAATTATTAATTGTTTTTGTTTGTCAAAATAAAATTTTACATTTGTAAATAACAACTTATTATACAAATGTAAACTATTATGAATGCGACCGAATTTGGCAAGCGACTCCGACAAGTTATTGACTTTCACGGCCTCTCTGCCTCGGCTTTTGCAGAACTAATTACAGTGCAGCGCTCCAGTATTTCTCATGTCCTTAGCGGTCGAAATAAGCCCAGCATAGACTTCATCACAAAATTAAACACAGCCTTACCGGACGTCAATTTGTATTGGCTCTTAAATGGATCTGGAGAAATGATACTCAAACCCCACTCCACGCTACTAACGAAAAGTGATAAAAATTATGACAAGAGCGAAAATAAATTAAAAAAAGACATACTCTCAAAAAATACGTCTCCAAAAAAGAATAAATCAATTGCACGTATTGTTGTATTCTACAATGATGGCAGCTTTAATGCCTATACAGAAAGTGAAAAACACTAAAAGTCCGTGACCTCTTTTGTATCTTTACGCCATGAAATTCAAAATCTTACTAATAATTTTTTTAGCAACGTCTTGTTACGAAGTACAGCGAGACTGTAACGCTTTTAGGACAGGTACTTTTAAGAGTGAAATTATTTTAAACGAAGTGTTGTTGACCTCAACTTTTAAACGGTCTGAATCTCTACAAGTTGAATCTTTTAGAGGCCAAGTAGACTCTGCCACTGTGCGATGGATCAATGATTGTGAAATGATTTTTAAAACAATAAACCCGAAAACATTAGCTGAAAAAAAAGGCATTCATCTTAAAATACTAAGCACAACAGAAAATACTTACAACTTTGAGTACGGATATATTGGAGAAGCCAATAAACAGAAAGGCACTGCCAGAAGACTGGATTAAAAGAGTGTTGTTTGCCCTGCTTCAGAACTGTTAGAATTTTCATCATCAATGCCATCGGTTGCCTCTAAATCAGAGGTTGGCTCCGAAAGTATTTCATTCTTATTTTGTGAAGGGGGGGTGACTTTTACTTCTTCTTCGTCTATAACATCTACCTCATCTGCATGGATTTCTTTAGGAGGATCATAAGGCAACGAGGGTAATAAGTCAATTTGATTGACCTTTAATTTAGACAATTGATTACCCAATGCATTGATGCCTTTTACAGAAATAAACTGTTCAATATCGATACTTTGATTGGGTTTTCGTTCCTTGCCTCTTTCCTTTGAAAAGGTAATGTCTACTACGGGGCGCCAATCGGTACTAACGATTTCAAGTCTGCTTTTTGCATGTGGTGATATAAATACTTCTTCTTTATTTTCATTTTCAACCAAGAAACGCTTGACAAAATATTTTTCTTTTGCACCATCAAAATACACCACTGAAATGGGTTTGGAAGGCATCCATTTCTCCAAAATAATCATATCCTCACTAAAATGGGTTGACACATCTGGTATAATGGTTTTAAGGTTCCCCGATTGTGTGATGATTAACAACCGATCTTCACCTCTAAATTCCCCAATTAAATCGCCTCTACCATCGACATTAATGCGCTGAACAGTATCATCAAACCAAATTTTACGCGGTTTTAAAGTACTTACGCCTTTTTCTTTAAGTTCTATACGTTTGACTGCATGTTTGCTAACTAAATTGCCTTTGGAAGCCCTCCCTTTTATCATAATTGCCGCAAAGTCAATATCCCACTTTAATTTTTTTATACTTCCAGCTTGGCGCAATAATACAGAAACAATTTCAGCTTCTCCATTGGGGTTAGCTGAAAAATAAAGCACATTTGTTTGTGGCTTTCCTTTGGTTAAATCATAAGCTTTATCCCTTGTGATTGAAGTCACTGCAAAACGCTTTATGAAAGTGGCACCACCCTTTCCATCTTTATATATCATATTGTAGATGGTTCTCGCATCTTTCTTTTTAAAGACGGCCAC
>MDTG01204713.1_pt1 | contig 14590 bp, 9 predicted proteins | sample 811421 | NCBI WGS metagenome assembly MDTG01 (sample SAMN05326645, study PRJNA326480) | marine metagenome | isolation source: seawater | place: Pacific Ocean: South East | collected 2011
GTATTCGGCAAGTCCGATGAAATGGTCTATGCGGATCCCTGGTGTCCTGCGTGAAGCAGTCTCGACTCTTTTCTTCCACCACGCGTAGCCGGATTTCTGATGTGCCGACCACGCATATGTGGGATTACCCCAGAGTTGGCCATGTGGATTGAATGAATCAGGAGGAGCTCCTGAACGTTCAAGGGGTTCACCATTCGGTCCTATGTTGAATAGCTCTTTGTTGCACCAAATGTCTGCAGAATCATGCGCTACGTAGAGCGGAATATCGCCAAGCATCAGAATGCCATTCTCACGTGCATGGGTCTCGATTGATCTCATGGCATTCTCAAGTTTCCACTGTATGATAATTTCACGCCAGTAGTGCTCCTCGTTGTCTGATCTAAGACGGTCTAGGTCTCGACCCGATGGGTCTGACCAATTGCCCCATTTCACCCAGCTCCTTGAATCGATTGACTTCATTATCCTGAATAATGCCCATGAGTCTGCCCAATCTGAGTTTTCGAGCCATGCGTCCAAATCAGATCTGGACGGGGAACTAACATCTCCTGCGAGGTCATGAAATAATTCCGGGTCCATGGCAAATGCAGATGGGCTTGCATAGGGGGATCCAACGAAATCTGGGGGGTTCAGGGGAAGTATTTGCCATACACCGATACCGAAAGAGGCGAACGCGTTTATCGCGTGAATGCTGGCCTCCCTGAGACTTCCTGGCGCACCGCCCCTCGGGATGGACTGAATTGGAAGCAGGATTCCGGCGGCCCTCACTTTACATACGCAGTGAAGCCAGCAGATAAATGGGATGTTCGCCCTTTGTGAGCACTAACAATTCTTTAGTGCGAGATTGAAACCTATATGCTCTTACTAGCATCCTAAGGGTCAGGCGTGATGGAGATGTACGGGTCGGACGTGGTTTACAGAGAAAGAAGATTCGTGGGCTTTGTCCTTGTGGCAATTATGTTGTCTGTACCCCTCGGAGGAGTGATTCCAGCGTCTGCTGACACTACTGATACGGAAGATCACGGTGCCATCAATTTAGCAATAATACTACACATGCATCAGCCGTACTACAAGAATATAGAATCAGGATTTTATGAATTACCTTGGGTTAGGGTGCACGGTAGTCACGAGTACATAGACAGCCCAGGCATCTTAGGGATGTACCCTGGCACGAACGTGACCTACAACATCGTTCCCTCGTTGATAGAGCAGCTTGAGGATTACAGCGACCCCGGCACCATGGATTTGCATCTAGCTCTTGCAAAATCTAATTGGGTTACGGACGAATCGGGGTATGCAACGGGCTACCCGACTGACCTGAGTGAATGGGAACTCGCGCAAATGATGTTCGAATATTTCAGAATACAACCATGGGTGTATGACGTTGATGGAGAGCACCCGGAATTAGGGTGGATGGAGCCGGCCAGCAGTTCATTCGGAGACCTCAAAGATGGAAGAGACAACAGCGATCCTTCATTTGTTAGGGCGTATCAAGCCGCTCCCGGTGATTCACGCGGGCCAAAGTCGTCGGTTATATTCCACCCTCAACATCTTCTTGACGCTACCGTCCTGTTCCATCTCTTCCAGAACTCAGGCCCATTGGTATTGGGGGATTATGATTACCTGCTAGCAGAAACTGCTGCAAGTGCTGAAATACAATCGATATTCGAGAAGCAGGCACCATACACAGTGAATGATCTTGAGGCGGTCCTTTCATATCAAAGCGAACAGATGCTCAATGTCATGCCATTGTACTCTAATTTGGCTAATACTTCACAAGTAGAGTTGACTACGACTCCGAAATACCACCCGATCATGCCCCTCTTAGCCATGCCCGGCTGGACCATGGAAGACGGGATACCCGTCGAGAAGGATGCGTGGATATCTGATGTGGAGAACCAAGTCTCGGAAGGACTGGACCTTTTCGAGGCCAGCACGGGCATCAGGCCTAGCGGCATGTGGCCCTCCGAACAAGCAGTCTCACAAGCTGTAATCTCGCCGATGGCAAATAACGGCATACAGTGGGCTGTTAGCGACAAGCAAGTTCTTTCCCAGTCTGTTAAGTTGGGCGGTGGGAATCCATCCGATGGCTCTACCCTGGACATAACGTCCCCCTGGATGGTTGAATCAGAGGGTCAAGAGATGATGATGGTATTTAGAGAGACGGGGATATCTGACAGGATTGCATTTACCTATGGAGACATGGATGTGGAAGATGCTGTGGCTGATTTCATCTCGCAGGTGGAAAGCAGGAGAAACGACATAATAAATGCCGGAGGAAATCCAGAGGACCACCTACTGACAGTAGCCGCTGATGGTGAGAATTGGCTTTTCATGAGCGGTTTCGGAGCTAGCGACAATGGCAGAGAATTCCTTCATGAATGGTTCGATGCACTGCAAGATCATCCGACAATCAGAACCATGACCCCGGGACAGTATCTCGAAGAGAAAGGAACGACTCAACTTCCTAGATTGGAAGAGCTTGCCACAGGCTCATGGATTCAAGGGGACTTGTCCACTTGGGCGGGCGAGGAAGAGGAGTCGATTGGATGGCATCGCTTGGTGGCTGCAAGAGATGCGTACATGCAGGTCCAGAATGATGAGCCGGACAATCCCGGTCTTCCAGCCGCTAAGCATGCTCTGATGGCAGCCCAGGGGAGTGATTGGTTCTGGTGGTATGGCGCGGACCAGGACTCGGGAGATGATTCGCAGTTCGATGCACTGTTCAGGACCCATCTAAGAACCATATACGAGAGTCTGGGTATGGAGTTACCCCCTGACCTTCTGGATCTTTCCGGAAACGTGGCCACGCCCATAAGGCCATCAAGTGGTTTGATGGAGCCATTCTACGATGGGCTGTCATTCCCAGGAGAATGGAACTCTGCTGCAGAATACGAGGTTGGCAGCGGCGGTGGTGCCACTGACATAACAAGCATAGAGATAGGCCACGATACGAATAGCATACATCTGAAGATAGGCGTGGGAGATATCGATTCATACCTAGATCCGAATTCACACGAAGGCGGAACGCCCCACATCCAGATTTATCTTATGGCGCCCAATGCAGTTGACAACAATGTCGCACAGGCAAACTTCCACACCTACTACGGGATGGAGTCTTTGAACATGCCAACTACGAAGATGCTGTGGTTCGACTTCAACCAGCTCCGGGACGATGGGCGTATGACCTACAACACATTCCAGTCACAAGGGGATGAAGAATGGTCTATCGAGTCACAAGGGGCATTGGGGCTAATTGTGGCTGATGATGTCTTCGAGGTCGAGATTCCATGGTCCTCTGCTGATTTGGAGCCGAATGGTTTCACCAGACTTCGCATCGTTAGTAGCGTGTACCAAAGTAGAGCCGCTGGAGGAGGTTCAGATATCGAATTGGCGCCATCCCCTCCCATTCATATTTCCATGCCCAATCTAGAGTCATGGGTCAAAATTCTGGACATGGCAGACCCGACTGGCGACGAGACTGGGGATGGAGACTACACGTACCCTCTTGCTGGCGATTTCGCCCCTGGGGCTGGTCTTTTCGATCTTGAGCATGCAATTATCGAACAGAGTGCATGGAACGTGAGATTCACATTCACGATGGCTGAGATTACCAATAACTGGAACATGATGTGGGGATGGTCCCATGCAAATATCCAGATCTATGTGGATTCGGCTCCAGGAGGTAGTCAAGATTTGTTGCCGGGCACTTATGCTAAGACATCTCCAGAATGGGGCTGGGAATCTGCAGTCATGCTTGTTGGTGAGGCGGGGCCAGTCTACGGATTGACTCACGAATCATCGACACGGATAACCACAGGAATAGAGGCACGGGCGAATCCAGAAACAAATACGATTGTCGCGACTGTCTCTAAATCGATAATCGGTGGGGATCTCGCAACATCCAGATTCCTCATAGTAGTGGGTAGCCAAGACGGATATGGCGAAGGCAAGCTACGTGCCGTCGACGAATCAGCTTCTACGTGGGTTGCTGGGGGAGGCGCGCCTTCGAATCCTACTAACTTACAGAAATACCACTCAACCATATGGGACGTACTACTACCCGTGGATGTAAATCAAGAGGCTATGCTTAGCTCATATGACGTTAACACCATGACATATGCCGAACTCTATGGCCTAGATTTGCCTCCCATCGAACAACAGGTATACGGATTGACCGTGAACGAAGTAACCGGCAACTCTGCATTATTGACATGGTCCTCCGCAAAGTCCGGACAGATGGGTGTTCGTGTAACCGGTGATCAGGGTGATGTCATAGATGAGACCTGGATTTCTCCCAGTTCAGACCATGCATACGTCATTTCAGGCATGATCCCGGGACAAGAATACACCGTAACAATCACTGCGGAGGGGATGAGTGTTGGCGCATTATTCACTACCTCTGAAGAGATTGATACCGGAGCTCCGGAGATTTTGGGTGCCGAATACGAAGTCGACGACGGTGCTTACCACATGAGCTTCTTTACAACCGAGCCATCCTCTGTAACCGTCGAGTTATGTACGAACGTTTCTTGTACCTCTGCCGATATTGGCGATGGGTCAGATTATCCAACAGAACAAGTCCATCGATACTCTATTGCCATACCGACGGGCAATCATACAGTGACTCTTCATGCCATGGATGTGGCTGGTAATACGGCTTCTATGCTTCTGATCGCATCTGGGACCATAACAGACACTCAAACTAACAATGGCACTCAAGACGAAAATGGCACGGATACGGGCGGAGACGACGACAGTCCAGAGACAAATTCGCTGATAATCCCCTTGATATTGGTGGTTATTGGCTTATCTGGGGCAATTATTGTCTTACAAGGGACGAGGAGGCCATCCTCCGATGATGTGGGAGATGGGCATTCGGACACTGAGAAAGAAGATTGAACGGGGGGTAAATTTTGATAGCCTACCTTAGTGCAGAAATAGGTCTGTATAGCGACTTGCACACGTACTCCGGTGGCCTAGGAGTTCTAGCAGGCGATCATCTGAAGTCTGCTGCAGACGAGGGGATGGACGTCGCAGCTGTGACGCTGTTATATCGAGAAGGGTATGGAAGACAGCACTTGGATGAACAAGGCAACCAAACCGAGTCATATCCCGATCTCGACCCTAACAAGCATCTCGAGGACACCGGCCTGGAATTATCCATACCGCTGGATGGGTCGAAACTCAGTTCGAAAATTTGGAAGACGGTTATTCACGGCCATAACGGACACCAGGTGCCGGTGTACTTCCTGGATACCCGCCATGCCAGTAACAGCGAGGGGCACGTCAGCCTGTCTGACCGGCTCTATGCAGGAGGTGACGAGATGCGTGTTCGTCAGGAGTATCTGCTTGGAGTTGGCGGCATAAGGGCGCTCAAAATACTCGGCCACTGGCCCCTGCAGGGCCTGCATTTGAATGAGGGTCATTGCTCTATAGCCGCCTTGGAGATGATGCGTCAAGGCTGGAGCAGGGAAGAAGCATCATCGAGGACTCTGTTCACAACCCACACCCCCGTCGCTGCGGGGCACGACCGTTTTGAATGGGACCTCGTTGAAAGTGTTGTTCAAGACCTCATAGGGCCGGTTGAGAAGACATTGGCGACTGACGGGAATCAATGCTCTATGAGCCATCTGGGAATCGGCATGGCGGGCAAAGTGAATGCTGTCTCTGTTCTGAATGCTGAGGTTGCATCCAATATGTTCCCCGGAGTTGATATCATGCCGATCACCAATGGAGTTCATCATCCGACGTGGATATCACCAACGATGGCGCGTTTATACGACGATGAGTTGCCTGGCTGGAGGCTGGACGGGGGCGTTCTGAATGGTGCCAAGGCTCTCAGCGAAACTGGGCTTGAGCGTGCAAGGTCAGAGTCGCGTGCAATCTTGCGTGAGCTTGTCAAATCGACGACCGGAGTAAAACTTGACGGGAACAGGCTTACAATAGGTTTTGCAAGGCGATTCGCGACCTACAAGCGCGCTTCGCTGGTATTCAGGGACATTTCGAGGCTCAACAAAATTGGTTCCGGGCAGATTCAATTTGTCTTCTCGGGCAAGGCTCATCCAAGAGACGATGGGGGCAAGGCCCTAATCAAGGAGATATTCGATGCCTCCCACAAACTCCGCGATATTCCAGTTGCTTTCTTGGAGGACTATTCAATGGCAACCGGATTGGCAATGACCAGTGGGGTCGACGTTTGGCTGAACACACCTGTTAGACCCATGGAAGCAAGTGGTACCTCAGGGATGAAGGCGGTAATGAATGGGGTGCCGAACCTTTCCATCCTCGACGGCTGGTGGCCTGAAGCATGTGATCACGGTGTGAATGGGTGGGGAATTGGAAACAAGGAAGAGGCTAGGGATGATGATAGGGATGCAAACGCACTCTATGATCTGCTGGAGGACGAGGTTCTGCCTGCATGGAAATCAAGTAGGAGCCGATGGTTATCTCTGATGAGATCGGCAATCGCTGCAGGGTCTGCATTCACAGGACAACGCATGATTCGAGAATACGTGAAGATCTACGAAACATTCGGAATGTGAAAATGATTGTCCAATGAGGACATTCATAAAAAACGGCTAATGAGCAGCCTCACGATGAACTCGTCAAGAATTTCGGTGGCAGATGTATCATTTGTGTTGTACGATGAGTCAGAACAACTGACCATGCCGCACATTAAGGGATCATTCAACGACTGGGTTTTGATTCCCATGAAAAAGGAGGAGGATGGCATATGGACCTACACTCAGCCTATGACAGAAGGTACGTATGAATGGGGGATGGTGGAGCCCGATGGTTCTGAGTGGGGCACATGGTTGCCAGATAAGGCTGGGCATAGGGTCAATCTCGTAGTTACAGTTAGTCGAGGGGGGGGCGTGGACGGGTCGACTTCGATACGGATCCCTTCTAAGCCATTGAAGTATAACAACAGAATTAACCCATTCACAGGGCTGTCTGAAAAGAACAGGAAAGGGGTAGACGACCTTCTGAAGCTTCTCTCGAAGGCAAGCATGCTGAATGTCCTCCATGTCATAATATCTGCAAGAGAACCTGTAAGATTTGGGAAGATACAGAGGCTCGCTGGAACATCGGCCACGTCTCTATCGAGGAGGCTGAAGGAGCTGGAAAGTTGTGGGCTTGTAAGGCGCGCCACTCACAAGACTATCCCCCCCACAGTAGAGTATCAAGCCACGCAAGTGGCTTTCGAAATGGGTCCTTCGCTGATTCAATTGTATAATTGGGCAATAGAAAACCACGGCAAACTAGGGTTTACCCACGCATGAATTTGTGGCGCCGACAGCAGGACTCGAACCTGCGACCTGCGGATTAACAGTCCGCCGCTCCACCAACTAAGCTATGTCGGCCCACCCTGTGGCTGGACCGATCCTTCATCAATCAATCGCTGATGAGACTGTACAAATTCGAAGCGATATCATTCCCATTCGATGGTGCCAGGGGGCTTGTGAGTGATATCATAGACGACTCTATTTACGTGTCCTTTGAGTGAGTTTGTGATTTCAGTGCTAATTCCGGACAGTACATCATGAGGAATTGGGGAGTATCTGGCGGACATGCCATCCAAACTTGTCACTGCGCGCACCACGACTGTCTCTCCATGGACCCTCGCGTCGCCATGGACGCCAACTGAGCGAACGGGGAGGAGTGCTGCGAAATATTGCCATGGGAGATCGCAAAGCCCGGACTGTGCCGCCTCCATGATTCTCCGTTCGACGATATCGCATGCTATCCTGCAGGCATCAGCGCGTTCTCTTGTGACATCTCCGAGCACACGGACGGCTAAGCCGGGCCCGGGGAAGGGCTGCCTCTCAGAGGATGCGATACCTAGATGTCGTGCGATTGCTCTGACCTCGTCTTTGTAGAAATCTCGGAGAGGTTCGACAATTGAGAGATCGATGTCATCTGGTATGCCGCCCACATTATGATGGCTCTTGATGACATCACGCTCCCCGCCTCCAGACTCTATCCAGTCAGGAGCGATCGTTCCCTGAACTAGATATTTGGCGCCTACTTCACGCTGCTCCTCTTCAAAAACTCTGATGAATTGTTCGCCTATCGCCTTCCTCTTATCTTCGGGGTCTGTCACCCCTTCCAATGAAGAAAAGAAGCGGTCCGATGCATCCACCACCTTGAGTTGGATTCCCATCTCATCAAACATCGAGGATACCTCCTCAGACTCGCCCAACCTCATCAACCCCGTATCGACGTACACACAATGAAGGAGATCACCTACGGCCTTGTGTGCCAGAATCGCGGCGACGGTGGAGTCGATCCCCCCGCTGCATGCTATTATCGCAGTATCATCTATCCCTGACTTGAGGAGCTCTAATGCCTCATTGACGAGGGTTTCTGTCTTCATCGTATCACCCTTGAATTGATGAGTCATCCGAGATGACCTTCTGAGTCATCTCGTCCCTCCATTTGACGTAGGATTCTGATAATTCCTGATCGCTGGAAGCTAGTATCTGGACTGCTAGGGCTCCAGCATTATCCCCTCTGTCCACACCCACTGTAGCGACAGGCATCCCAGGAGGCATTTGAACGATCGAAAGTAGTGAATCTAAAGGGACCTTGCCTCCTACTGGGACTCCTATTACTGGCTTGGAAGTCATAGATGCGATTACCCCTGGCAGGGCTGCGGCGACACCTGCAATTCCGACGAATACAGCACAACCAGCCTCTTCAGCAGCCTCAATTATGCTCTCGAGATACTTTGGGGCACGGTGTGCTGATGCGACTCTTAACTCATAATCGATTCCAAAGCGATCTAGAATCGAAGTACATTTCTGACCGACCGAGAGATCGGATTTTGAACCCATTACTATGCAGACATCCATGCTCCGCGGCTACGAAGGCGGTGCTAAAGCGTGACGGCTCGAAGCGCAGTCTCAGGAATCCTCAAATTCCCACTTGGTGTTGACTATCTCAATAGGTGGTTCACGGAGCATATCAACAGGAATTGGGTTGCGTAGTCTGGTCTGGAACGGATCATACCGATACCCTGTTCTCCCTAGAAGCGAGACTGCCAGGTATGTTCCTGTGAGATGTCTGACACCTTCAATAATGATTCGACAATCTCCAATTTCTGGGCCTACTGCAAGGCATCCGGTGCGGAATATCCTCTCATTCTTCTGCCAGCCTTCCGCAACATTGGATTTCGCATATGCCCTAGGGATTATCGGCAAAAGCCATCTCCCACATGAAGGCTCTACTGATTCCGAAACTGCCATCACAGTCCTGATCCACGCAACCCAGAAAATCACGTATGCAAGCCAACCGAATAAGGTGTTAATGTAGATGTGGGCTAAAAAGAAGAGTAGTCCAATCAGGATGGTTTTCGTATCAACTGGATAGGTGTCAAAAATAGATTTTCGGGCAGGATTGTTACCTATCGCTCCAGTGAACGCCAATGGGGCTATCGTCAGTAACCATCCAATGATAAACAAGGCTGAGGCGACGAGCTGATCATTTGGTGTGTGTCCAGGAGAGATGAGTGGGAAAGAAGCTGCTGCAAGGAAGAATGCTGTCCATGCCATGGGGACGAGCATAGCTGGGCCTGGTGGGCGGAGTCTCTGTCTGCGCCATGATGACCACGAATCGGGAGGCTGAGTTTCATAATCGTGCTCAACTACAGGTGATTCCTTGCTCTTAGGCCACCAGCTGGGGTCACCTTCCAGCCACTTTTGGTTCATCCGGCCCACGCCCTTCCACCTGCCCACAGGATATTGAGTTGGCTCACTCACAGGGGTGTCTCAATATGAGTTGCCTTGCAGCGAGAACCTCGTCGACACGTTTGACGGGAGTAGTGTGTGGGGCGGTCTTGACTATCTCAGGGTCCTCCGACAATATACTCAGGAAATCGTCGGCAAACTTGTCAAGCACGTCCTTTGATTCTGTTTCGGTGGGTTCCAGCATCAGACACTCAGGAACAATTTGAGGGAAATACAATGTTGGGGCCATGTAGCCGTAATCTAACAGGCGTTTTGCCACATCCTTTGCAGTTACACCTGTGGCCTCTTTCACAGGAGTCATGTCGAGGGTAAATTCGTGTTTCACGACCTCCGATGGGGCTCCGTCTTTCGGCATAGGGGGCATTTGCGGATTGCCGAAATCTCTCATGATTCTATGTCGGAGATAGTTGGCATTCAGAACGGCATGTTCACTCATGCGCTCAAGATCACGCCCGTATCTACGATAGAAAGCCCACGCCCTAACGACTGCTCCTGCATTGCCGTTCCACTGCTGGACTTTCCCAATCGAAGATTCGGGCTCTTCCCAGAAGTAACAGAAGCCGTCGCCCACCCCCGGCGGGTCATCTTCCGCACGCACTCTTCTGGATGCTATTGGGGACGGGAGGAACTTTGCCAAATGTGATTTGACGCCTATTGGCCCACTACCGGGACCACCTCCGCCATGTGGTTGGCTAAACGTCTTGTGCAGATTGTAATGGACCGCATCGAAACCCATGCGGCCAGGATCAGTCTTCCCGAGTATGGCATTGAAGTTAGCACCATCATAGTACATTTGGCCACCCGCTTCGTGAACGATACTCGCTGCTTCTGCTATTTCTGGTTCGAAGACTCCGAGAGTGCTAGGATTGGTAATCATCATAGCAGCAGTCTCGCCATCCACTGCACTCCTGAGTGCGTCTAGATCTAGACGGCCATCAGGTCCACTGGGTATTTCCACGATTTCGTACCCGCACATGGATGCTGATGCTGGATTGGTTCCATGTGCAGAATCAGGGACGATGACCTTGTTCCTGTTGCTTTCGCCGTTCGAATTATGATATTCCTGTATGCACCTTATGGCTGTAAATTCGCCCTGTGCGCCTGCAACTGGTTGCAGTGTCACCGAATCCATCCCAGCGCATATGGCAAGCATATCTTGCATTTCATAGTATATTGCGAGCAGGCCCTGGACCTGACTGTCGGGCTGGAGTGGGTGTATTCTGTCTATGCCAGGCATCTGAACAATGCGCTCATTGATCCTAGGATTGTGCTTCATCGTGCATGATCCCAGAGGGTAGAATCCCGTATCGATGCCGAAATTCCTCTGTGATAGGAGAGTGTAGTGGCGAACGAGTTCCGGTTCACTGGCTCGCGGCCAGCGTGGGAGATTTTTGCGCCTGATCGAACCGGGTATTTGCGCGCCTGCATCCTCTCCGACGGGTTTCGGCTGGGACCACCCTGTGCCAGGGGCGCCATTGAAATCGAATACAGTGCTCATGAGTAAGCCTCACTTATACTCGCGGAGAGTGCGGAACATAGGGTTTCAATGTCTTCTAGACTCGTTCTCTCGTCACATCCTATCAATAAGCAGTCCTCCATAGTGCCCCACCACTGATTGAGATCAAACCCGCCTATGACGCCCATTGAGTCCATTCGCTCCAAGGTTTCGCGGGAACTGCAGGGGAGCCTGACTGCAAATTCCCTGAACACAGGTGACTCCGGATAAATTAGCTCGACTCCCTCAATACTCACCACCGCTTCAAGCGCGATCTGTGTTGCGGAGGCTACCCTCAATGCCAGCCTTTCAAGGCCTTCTGGCCCCAGCAATGCCATGTGCATCGCACCCATAAGTGCGATTAACGTCTCGTTCGAGCATATGTTTGAAGTCGCCCTGTGTCGGCGTATATGTTGCTCCCGAGTGGAAAGCGTCAGAGTGTATGCAATCTTTCCATCCGCGTCCAGGCTTTGCCCAACTATGCGGCCGGGCATCAATCTGAGGTAATCCTTTGTGCAGGCAAATATGCCGTATATCGGACCTCCGGCCGTGGGGCCTATGCCGAATGGCTGGCCTTCTCCAACGACTATGTCAGCTCCCCAATTACCCGGGGCCTCAATCAGGCCCAACGAGACTGCGTCGACACCAACTATCAACGCTGTTTTTTCACCAATGATAGATCTTAGACGAGTCAGGCCTTCGTCTATGGACCCGAAGGCATTTGGCTGCTCCACATACACTGCGCAGGAATCGTTTGCTGCCTTTGCTGCTTCAAGATCGAGAGTCCCATCATCTCGATGTGGGAGTATCTTGATGTCGATCTCGACGCCCTGCGTGTAGTTCTCAATCACTGACATTCTGTGCGGCGGAACGAATTCAGAAACATAGACCGTATTGGGCTGGGAAGATCTCTTCGAACGAACCCTGACAGCACAAGTTATCGCCTCGGCCGCTGCTGTGCTGGCATCGTACATTGAGACATTGGCAACAGGTAAGGCGACAAGTTCCGAAATCATCGTCTGAAATTCCCACATCGCCTGCAACATGCCTTGGCTTACCTCTGGCTGATATGGGGTGTATGATGTTAGGAACTCCCCCCTTGTCGCAAGCATGGGCACCATCGTTGGCACGAAATTCCTTGCTAATCCAGCAGATATGAACGAGGGACGGGAGTCTAGGTGTATGTTGGCTCCGAGCAAGCGCTCTGCGTCCGCCAAAATCTGTTCTTCAGACTGGGGCGGTGGAAGGGGCAATGGATCATTCCTGCGGACACCTTCCGGGATGTCGGCAAACAGATCATCGATGGAAGACATACCCATTTCAGAAAGCATCTCTGTCTCTCGGCCGAGGTTGGGCAGTTGGTCCACGGATATCCCCAAACCACGCCCCTATGTAAGAGGTGCTTGAAGGATGCGTCTGCATGACCTTCCCTACCGACACACTCTTAGACATAGAAATTCGTTTTTGGTACGAGAGACATGGGGGTTGCGATCACTGCGTCAGATGGATTCGTTGGGCCATGGATCGCAGAAATGCTGGGAGAAGACGCCATTGTAGTGCCGAATGAAGCCCTTTCTGACCCCATGACGCTAGATGCTCTCCTTACTCCCTGCACGGCAGTCATACACATCAACTCCCGGGCATCTGATGCCACTCTAGGCCGTGATGACAGGCAGACCATGCTTGAGATGCGAGAACGCTCGCGTCCCGTGTTGGAGGCCGTTGGCAGACACGGCGGGCTTCACCTGATTGTAGTTGGAACGCTCCGAGTTCACACCCAATGGGAGGAGGGGGAGCCCTATTATGGGCCTGATTCGACCATCGCCCCCAGAGACGTTGCTGCGGAAGCGCAACTTTGGATGGAGGAGATGGCGCTCGAGCAGGCGACTCCTGAGCGGCCCGTGAGTATACTTCGAGCCTCGAACGTACAGGGTGTCCCGCTTAACGGCCCGCCTGGTAATGGCCTACTTCACAAATGGGCCGAAGAGTCTCCAATTGGTTGGGTGAACATTCCAGGGGATGGTTCCGAGATGAAGGATTTCGTACATGTTCATGACTTGGCGCAGTGCGTTTTGGGCGTACTGTCCAGTCCGCCGCCCACAAGAGAGAGTCTTGCTGTGGGGTCCGGAAAGGGGATTCAACTGAGAGATTTAGCAGAAATATACGTTCAAATGACTGGTTGCGAAACAGAATACGGACAGAATTCAGAGGGTCAAGTATTCGGGATTGTTGATGCGTCGGAGATAGAGAGGCGCCTAGGATTTAGACCGGCGATAAGCCTAGAAGAGATGATCAGGGAAGCACTAGAAGCAGCCGGCCACTGAATTTCAATCAATGGCCATTTCTAATATCGGACGTCCACGGGCAAAATTCCAGCCGGTTATCTTGACTGGTAGATCGAGAGCCTGTCCCATTGAGGGTGGTTGTTGATCAGTCCCTAGCCTCATTTCTACCTCACCAAGAAGAGCAGATGTGGCAATCACGGTTGTCCCGAATAGAAGTCTTTTTGACAATCCCGGGCCAATCGTTCGATCAAGTCCGGTGACCTTCATCGCAAGGGGGAACGCGTGGCCGATTAACGAGTCAATCGCAGATTTCCTCGCGCTCAGAGTTACAGCTTCAGCAAGGCGTTTTATGAGATTATCAACGGTAAATGGACTATCTGTTCCCCTTTTCGGCCCCGGCTCGGGCTCAGGCTCGGGCTCCGGCTCGGGCTCAGGCTCGGGCTCCGGCTCGGGCTTTGGTTCGAGAATATTGAATGATGTCGTTGCTAGAAGCCTATCGTAGCCTCCGTCGCCGAATAGCCTGGCATCATATTCCCCCGGGTTAAGTTCCATTTCGAAGTTAATCGAGCCAGCAGGAATAGTATCGTAATTCTGATCTTGCGAACCATTGAGATACAACCAATCAGCGTAATCTGAGTTTTTTGCTCCGGATTCGTATATCCCCACCCATGAGCGTTCCTCGCCTCCAGATGACACAAAGCCGATGCGTATTGGTTCACCTTGATCGAAGTTTTTGTCGACAATGAGCGCTGCTGGTTGGCCGGAAGATGATGGCGGGGAGGGCGGATCGGGTTCGCCCGCTATCGCCTCCACTGCAGAACGAAGGCCGGTATTCTCCTCGCCCAGAAGCTGGAGAATCTCGTCGTATGATATGGAATCGTTACCATCGGCATCGAGAAGTTTCCAGACAGCCAGTAGAACAGGAGTTGGCGCACTCTGGCCGGTCGTCCTTGCAATACCGTCCCTGAACTCGTTAAAATTGATGCTTCCTGAACCATCCCTGTCCATCTGCTGGAAGAGGTCCGCTCCACTGTACCCCATTGATTTCAGAGCTTTTCCCA
>MDTG01239399.1_pt1 | contig 14590 bp, 9 predicted proteins | sample 811421 | NCBI WGS metagenome assembly MDTG01 (sample SAMN05326645, study PRJNA326480) | marine metagenome | isolation source: seawater | place: Pacific Ocean: South East | collected 2011
ATATCCTTGTAAATATTAAGAAATTTAAGGGGATTCCAGTCTGCTTAAATACATCATTAAATCAACCTGGTGAACCTATTTGTGAGACACCAGAAGATGCAATCAATTATGCCTTAAATTCAAAAGCAGATTATTTAGTGATTGAAAATTTTCTAGTTTCTTTATTAAAATGATTAATTTTTAATTACAACAGTATCTTTTATTGAAGAATTAAATAAATCTATTTCAGAAGCGAAATCTTGATACCTTAAATTTGAGTCTCTAAATGCCTCATTAAGAGCAATAAGAGCGATTGATTTCGACTCAATTTTCAATGCTTTTGAGTAAGAGATAATTGCCTCAGTCATTTTACCTAGGTTATAATTTATATTACCTAAATTAAAGTGATGATTAAAAATATCTGGGCATAAACTTATTAAATTCTCAAAATATATTTTAGCCTTATCAAATTGTCTTAAAATAAAATAAGAAAGACCAATCCTTTCTAAAAAAACTATATTATCTTGATCTATTTCAATAGCCTTAGACAAAACTTGTATTGTTTTCGAATAATTTTTCTGTATGTAATATATTTTAGATAACAAATCATAAGCCTGGATATTTTTATTATCCAGCAAAATAACTTCTCTTAATTTTTTTATAGCATTATCTGTGTTTGATAACCTTAAAAAAATTCTTGATATGTTAATTTTAACATTTAAATGCTTATTATTTAACTTTTCTGCCTTAGTATAATGATTTAGTGACTCTGCAAAGTCTTCTCTTTTTTCACTAATTATACCATTTATATTCCATCCAAAATAATCATCTGGAAAATCTCTAACATATGCATTATTTAGAGAAATTAATTTTTGTAGATTGTTTGTTTTTAGAGCTTTTGTAATTTCTTTTCTTTTTTCTTCCAATTTATCATACCTCATATGGGGAGAGATCAAATGCTATAACCTCTCTTTTATCATTTGAACTGTATGGAAATGTTTCATGGAATAATGAAGATGGGAATAAAATAATATCTCCGTTACTTGGATAATGAATTTTTTCATCGGAAAATTCTTTAATTATTGGATAATTTGCTCCATGTATACTAAATTTTATTGCACCCTCATTATCTTTCAAATTTTTAGGTACGTTTAAATAAAAAACACCACTTAGCCAACCGTCAGGATGATTATGGCTAATTTGCTTACCTCCATCATACTTCACACACCACGCCTCAAGAGTAAATTTTTTAGGCCATTTTTTTGAGAAATGACAATCTTCTTTTTTTATTTTTTTTCTATAATCCCTTATTTTATCAATGATAATATTTTTCAGGGTTAGCATATTGCCGTCGGCTTTTTTAAAAAGATTTGACTTAGTTTGTTCACCACCTCTTGTTGCCTTACCAGTTTTATTGTAAATAAATTCATGTTTTAGTAAATCTTTTTGAATTAATTTAGTAAATAGACTCTTATCTAATTTGCTTTCTTTGTATATGTTATCAAAATAAAGAAAAGACATTGGATTATTGCAAAAAGGATATCTGGCTTTTATCCCAAATTGATTTGAAGCAAATGTGTCAATTGCAGCAACGGTAATAATCGAAGAGTTATAATCACTTACATCTTTTAAGATTCCCATATATTCACTTTTTTTATTTAATTTATAAAGAATTTCTAGATATGATGTGTATCCTTTTTTTATAACTTTTTTTTCCATTAATGTGGAAAAAGCTTTTGGTGACTCTTTATAGATTTTAATCATTGTATTGATAGTTTCAAAAAAATTTTGATAATCTTCTTTTGATCTGTATATATCAGATAAATTTAAATACGTAGTTAAGAAAGTTTTTTCTATTTCCAAAGCTTTATTATAAAACTCAATAGCTTTATCAAAATCTTTTAAAAATCTATAATTGGCACCAATATTTGATAGATGGGCTGCTTTGTTAATTTTATCAATTTTAACCAGTTTCTTATGATATTTAATTGCCTTTAAGAACTCACCTTTATCTTTCAAATTTGCTGCAAAATGTGAATAAAAATGGGTTAAATACTTAAATGCATCCTTATTATTACTGTCAATTTCATATGCTTTTTTATAATTAATTTCTGCTCCAGAATAATCATAAATATTTTGAAATAATTGACCTAAAATTAGATAATTTCTTATATTTAGAGGTTCTAATTGAATTTGTTCTTTAACTAAAGCAATAGCTTCTTTTTTTTTATCAGCATCTAATAGTTCTTTAATTTTTTTATTATAATTAATAACCATAGTTTTCCAGAATCTGTTATAAAAATTATTATTATATAGTTATTGAGATGTTTGTGATAGATAATCTTTGTTAAATTTAAATATTTTAATTATTACTTGAAACGAATTAATTAATTACCATATATAGCCTAAGCTAATAATATTTATTAAATCATAATGGGAGAAAATTATGCTTATTGACGATATAACATCAATTTCAATAAATTTAGGTATAGTAAGAATTCAGGGACAAAAAATGAATCCTGATGGAGTTATGGAAAATTTAGAGACTATAGAAATCCCTGCCGCTAAAGTTGGCGAAATAGTAAATAAGCTTGCCTCAGGAATAAATGAATTAAATGAAAAAGTAAAAGAAGCCCAAGAAGCAGCTGCTAATGAGGCAAATGGGGGTAAATCAAAAAAAGAGTCTTCAAAAAATAAAAAATCTAAAGACGACGAAGATATAGAAATTATTGATTAATTTTTAATATGATTGATAGATTTCATATATATAAGTCTTTCACATTTTTGTTTTTCTTATTTTTTTTATCTACGTCTAATTTAGTTGGTAATGATTTACAAGGAACTAACGAAAGCGAAGAGGTTGAAGCATTTATTTTTACTAAAGATTATGGCGTAAAAATTGATGTAAATGATTATATTGACATAATTAATAACGCAGTTATTAATCAACCCGAATTTAAAGCATCTGTTGCGGGAAAGTCTTCTTCGAAATTTAATCTAAATTATGCTCGCTCAGATAGACTTCCAAACATTATAAGCAGTCTAAGAAATGAAAATGTTTTAGATAGAGAAGTCAAAGATATTAATTCAATCAGAAAAATTCAAGATGATAGTTTGGATGCAATCGTAGAAATAAATCAAGCTATTTACTCTGGAGGTAAACTAAACGCGAAAGTAAGATCTGCAAAAAATATTTTTGAGTCTTCTTCAATTGCTTTAACCGAAAGTGCGTCAATATTAGTCTTAAAAGCAAATGAAATTTTTTTAAGAGCTATGAACCAAGGAATTTTAGTTAATTATTTAACTAAAAGATTGTCAGAAATTAAGGATATAATTCAGTCTGTAGAGGTTAGAGTTCAAGCAGGAATAACTCAACCTGAAGATCTTGCTCTTGTTGAAATGAGGTATAATAATCTATCGATAACATTAGCACAAACTAAGGCAGAATTATTATCTTCACAAAACGCATATCAACTTTTTTTTAGACAACCATTTAATGTCAACATGGTTCCAATATTTCCAATAGTAAATCATAATAATATTGATGATAATAGAAAAATATCTTACCAGGAAATGATTGCTGATTACGAATATAAAGAATCCCAAGAGCAGATTAAAATTGCTCGTTCTCCATACCTGCCTAATTTTGGTTTTAACATCAAATACATCAGATATGATCTTAATAAAGAGGGTGACGAATTTGATCTTAAAGGTGGAGTATATTTCAATATGCCAATCTTTACTTTTGGTAGAGGTAAAAATGCTGTAGCAGCAGCAAGATCTACCTCAAATCAGATACTTTGGGATAAGGAAGCCGTAACACTTGAAGTTTCAACTCAAACGACAGGAATGAAAAAGCAACTTGAGGGATTAATTATTGCACGTTCGAACATAATACAGTCTTTGCTTAATAGCAGAAAACAGGAAGAAATTTTAAATTCAAGAATGGCTGTTAGTAATTACTCTGCTGTTGCACTAAGTGAATTGATTTCTCAAGAAGTAGCAACTTTTTCAAATTTATTAACAACTGAAATACAAATTTTGAACTTAGATCTTCAAATTAGTCATGCTGAAACTAATCTTCTAGAACGTTTTAGGCTTAAATTATAAAGGAAAAATCTATGTCATCTATTCAAGATAAAGAACATTGGTTTTGGGGTGCTGTAAGGTCAAATAAGAAAATATATATCCAAATTCTTATTGCTTCTTTAGTTATTAATATTTTTGCTCTATTTGGGGCTTTTTATGTAATGACAGTATACGATAGAGTAATACCAAATAATGCATTTGACTCTTTATATGCTCTTACAATAGGTATAGTTGTAATCGTAGTTTTTGATTTTATAACAAAACTCATAAGAGGATATTTCGCAGATGTAGGCAGTAGTCTTCTTGATGACAATATAGCTGATAAGTTATTTAAAAAATTTGTTTCACATGAGGCTGGTGAGCTATCAGAAAATGCAAATAATATTACTTCAGTTGTAAGAGAATTTGATGGAGTTAGAGACTTTTTTGGTTCTCAAACAATGGTATTATTAGTTGATGTTCCATTTATGCTTCTTTTTCTCTTCGTTTTGTGGTCAATCGGAGGAAATATAGTTATTGTCCCTCTTATAATCATTCCACTTGTTATTATAGTTTCCGCAACAGTTCTACCTTTTTTAAAGGTCTACTCTGAAAAACATATAAGAACATCAAGCACAAAAATGCATACACTTATAGAGCTTTTAAATAATTTGGAGGCTGTCAAAACTTCATCAGGTGGTAATTTTTTAAATAAAAGGTGGAAAAAAGCTGTTATTGAACAAAATTCGGTGTCAATTATTAATAAAACTGTTTCTAATATTGCAGTTATTTTCTCTCAAACATCTCAACAGTTAAGTCAAAATGGTATGGTTTTTTATGGAGTTTTTCTGATTGCTAGCGCCGATCTTAGCATGGGTGCACTAATAGCTTGTATCATTCTATCTGGTAGATGTATGGCTCCATTAGCACAGCTTGGCCAAGTTTTTTCAAGATTAAATAATACATTAGCAGCATATAAAAGACTAGACGAAATCATGAAGGAAGACTCTATTGAAGATAAATTTGACTCAGAATCTCACACTATTGCTATAGCAAACGGGTCCTTAAATACTGAAAAACTTAATTTTAGAAGTAATGGAAGGTCAATTTTAGAAAATGTTAACTTAAAAATAAGTGCTGGTGAAAAAATATCAATATTAGGACCTATAGGCGGAGGTAAGTCTACATTACTAAAATGTTTAGTAGGTTTCAACAGAGTAGAAAATGGTCAAATTTTTATTGATGGTTTTGATATAAACAATATTTCAGGAGAAGAACTAAGAAGAGCGATTGCATATGTTCCTCAAAAAACTCAATTATTTTCTGGTACTATTTTTGAAAATATAACTGCTGGTATCGACGATCCTACAATGGAAAAAGTAGAAATTGCTTCAAAAATTGCTGGATGTCATGATTTTATAGGTAGATTGCCTGATGGATATGACTTTGTTTTAGGAGAACATGGTTTAAATTTATCAGAAGGTCAACGCCAGACTATTGCAATTGCAAGAGCAATAATTAGAGAGCCAAAAATACTTATTATGGATGAGCCAACAAGCTCAATGGATGGAGAAACTGAAAGAAAATTTATTGAAAATATTAAAAGTTTTTCTAAAGATATAACCTTAATTTTAACAACACATAAAAATTCTTTGCTTGAACTTACAAATAGAACAATAGTTATAGGTAATGGCAGCATAATGGTTGATGGACCAATTGACAAAGTGCTTCAAAGAGTAACTAAGGAGCAACAAAATTAAAATGAATTTTTTTTATAAAATAAAAGATATAATTGTTATACTAATTAAAAAAATTAGATTCTTCCCAGAGAAAATCGCTGAAAAACTTCATTCAGATAGTATAGATGAAGGACTTTATAAATTAAGTCAATTCCAGTCATTTAAAAGGTCTACATTTTTATTGAATTTTATAGCAATAGCATTTCTTTTTATAATAATCTGGGGTTCATTAGCAAAAGTTGATCAAGTGGTTAGAGCCTCAGGAGAGGTAATACCCTCATCAAAAATTCAAGTTCTTCAAAGTGCATTTGATGGGGTTGTGGATAACATAAATGCCGATCTTGGACAAATTGTAAAGAAAGGTGATGTCTTGTTTGGAATTGACCATCAACAAGCAAAATCAGATTATGAAATAACATTTAATGAGGTTGAAACAAGAAAGAGAAAGGTAGAAATACTGGAGAAACTTGTTTTGAGTGGTTCAGAAGCCGAGGTAAGGCTTTTAGATGAAAAATTATCTTTGGGTGAGGCCCAAAAAAGATATAATGCTTTTAAACAAAAATTTGAGAAAAGTTTAATTAAGGCTCCTGTAGATGGAATTATTAATAACGTTGACGTCACTACAGAAGGTCAAGTTATAAGAAGAGGCGAATCACTTGCACAAATGGTTGCTGATGATGATTTACTAGTCATAGAAGTAGGAATAAATACCAAAGATATTGCTTCGGTGAACGAAGGACAAAAAGCAAGCATTAACTTTACTGCATATGATGCATCAGTCTATGGATCTTATGATGGTATTGTTGGTAAAATATCCCCTACTACAACTCAAAAATCAGAAAATACTCCTCCAGTTTATACTGCAAGAATAACAGTTATTAATGATGAAAGACTCAAAGAAATAAGTTTACAATCTGGTATGCAAGTTGAGGCCTCAATTCTTGGTGAAAAAAGATCAGTAATTTCTTATGTCTTTTCTCCAATAACTAAGTTATCTCAAAAAGCTTTTCGAGAATAAAAAATCTTGATTATTAAAAATATAAAAATTTATATATAATATTATTATTTAAAAAAAATATAATATAAATAATTCAATGATTAATATAATTAAACAAGCAATTGATATTTTTAATGAAGGAAGAGTTCTTGAAGCAAGAGAGATTCTTGATAAAAATTTTTCAACTTCAAAAGAAAGTTCCGATGCTTGGTTATTAAAAGGTCTGATTGAAAGTTCACAGAATAACTACAATGAGGCAATTAAATCATTCAAAAAAGGCTTAAGCATTACAAACAATCACTCGGAAATATATAACGCGTTAGGCATTGCGTATTATAATATAAAAAATAACGAACAAGCTTTATTATCTTTTAAAAAATCAATTAAATTTAACGAGAAAAATCTTTTACCATATAAAAATCTTGGAATACTCTATTACACATTAAATAAATATGATTATTCCATAGAATATTTAAAAAAAGTTTTAGATAAAAGTGATACTATTGATAAAGATTTAATACTTTTAATTTCTAACTCATATATGAAAACTAATGACATTGAATCAGCAATTAATTATTTAAAAAAAGGAATAGAAATATATGAAAATGATATAAGGTTGTTAACTGAAATAGCTTCTTTATATTTTAAGAATAAAGACTATAAAAATTCAATAAATTTTTATTCTAGAACTACAGAAATAGCTCCTAATTATGCAATTGGTTTTAACGGAATCGGGATGGTTTATAGTGAAATAAATAATACTCGTGACGCATTAATTAATTTTGATAAAGCATTAAAAGTTGACCCAAATTTTTTTGACTCATTGGTAAATATTGGAAATTGTTTACAAAAAATAGAAGCCTATGAAGAAGCAATTGATTTTTATGAAAGAGCTCTAAAAATTAATAATAATAATTCTGAGCTATTGTCAAATATTGGAGTATTATATTTAAAGAATGATAATGGAAATTTGGCAATTAAGAAATTTAATGAAGCATTAAAAATTGATCCTAATAACATCAGAATAATTCATAATAAAGCTACAGCATATCAACAATTAGGAAATATGCTCAAAGCAAAAAAACTGTATAGAGAGGCAATAAATCTAGAACTTAATTATGGAGATTCACTTCTTGCGCTTAGTTATACGGAGAAACTAAAAATAAATGATCCAGCAATTACGAAAGCTGAAAGGAATTTAAAAAATCTTAAAATATTAGAAAATAAATCATCAATATTATTTGCACTTTCAAAGGTATTTTCTGACAATAAAAATTATAAAAAAGCATCTAAATATTTAATTCAGGCAAATAAAGACTATAGAAAAACAATATCATTCTCTAATCAAACAACCGATAAAATAATCAAAATAATGTCTGAATTTAATGAAATTAACCCTAATTTAACTAAAAATACTAGTGATCCCTGTCCTATTTTTATTGTTGGTCTACCAAGATCCGGATCAACTCTTTTGGAGCAAATACTATCAAATCACAAAGATATTTTTGGTGCCGGAGAGCTTACATTTATGCCTAAGGCAATTGAATTAAGTGGCTTGATGGAGAATATTATTAATAAAAAGCCTAATCAAAAAACTAGTCAAGATCAATGGGATCAAATTTATAGTTTTTATAATGAGAAAATAAAAAAAATTAATATAGAGAAGAAACCTTTTATCACAGATAAGTTACCAGGAAATTTTATTTATACGCATATAATTTTGAATACTATTCATAATGCAAAGATTATACATATTAGCAGGAATAAAAATGATAATTGCCTATCTTTGTTTCAGACTAAATTCATTGGATTACATCAATATGCATATAATATTGAAGAAATAAAATTTTATTATAGGAAATATAACGATATGATGAAATTATGGAATAAAAAATATCCTGAAAAGATTTTCAATATTTCTTATGAAGACATTATCAATAATTCAGATGAAAGTATCTCTGAATTACTTAAATGGTTGAGCTTATCTTACTCAAAAGAAATGAAGGAAATAGAAAATAATCAAAGAATAGTTAAAACAGCAAGTAACGTAAATGTTAGAAAACCAATTTTTGATAATTCTATTAATAAATGGAAAAATTATGAAGATTTTATTCCTGATTTATTTACAGAGATTTATTAGATGAAAAAAAAATATACCTCACTTCAAGCAAAAATTAGAGCAAATGAACTTTTTAATAATAAAGAATATAAGAAAGCGAAAAAATTTCTATTAGCATTGTTAAAAAAGGGCCTAAATGAGGATAACCTTTTTATAATGTTAGCAATAATAGCTAATAACGAAAAAAATTATGATTTAGAAATTGATTATTATAAAAAATCTTTAGCAATCTCCAAGAATGAGAAATCTTTTGTAAATTTATCAACCCGACTAATTGAAGAAAAAAAATTAAAAGAGGCTGAGAACTATCTAAATGAAGCAATAAAAATCTATCCAAAATCATTCGGTGTTAACCATAATTATGGACGATTAAAGTTTTATTCAAATAATTTAAATGAAGCTGTTAAATATCTAAATAAAGCAATCAATATTGAACCCAATGGTATACCAGCTATATTATACCTAGGAGAAATTTATTACATACAAAAACAATATACAAAAGCAGAGCAATTTTATGAAAAATGTATAAAAAAAATACCCAGAGATTATGATTTACATCTAAATTATGGAAGAATTTTACTAAAAAATAAAAAAAATTATGAAGCAGAGAATATTTTTAAAAAAGCAATTAAAATTAATAAACTTAGTCATAAAGCTTATATAAATCTTGGCGTGAGTCTTGATAAACAAAATAGAGATAAAGAAGCTATTTTATATTTTAAAACAGCTAATAGTATTCAAAAAACATCAGAAAGCTATCATAATATGGGTATTTGTTATGATCATATAGGCGATATAAGCAGTGCAATAAAAGCTTATAAAGAAGCAATTAATGTAAAAGAAGACTCATATGAGTCTTTTAGAAATCTTGTAAATACAGGAAAATTAAATGATTACTCAAAATACATTGATTTCTATGAGGAAGAATTTAAAAAAATCGATAAAAACGAAGATAAAATATCTCTAGGTTTTGCTCTTTATACGGTTTATGACAGAAAAAAAAATTTTAAGAAGGCATCTTATTTTCTTAAAAAAGGAAATGAATATGCAAACTTGGCTGAAAATTTTCCTATTGAGAAATTCAAAAAAAATTGTGGAGACATAGTTTATTTTTATAAAAATATAAAAAAAATTAAAGTCAAAAAAATTACTATAAATCCTATATTCATTGTAGGAATGCCTAGATCTGGATCAACTCTTTTAGAGCAAGTTTTACATACCAATAATCAAGTCACAGCCGCAGGAGAACTTCCGTTTCTACCTGAATTGATTGAAAAATATATTAAAGAGATAGATTATAATAAAAATCCGGATGATTTTCTTAAGGCTATAAGAAAAGATTATATAAAAAAAATCAAAGTATATAACAATGACAATACAAAATTTCTTACTGATAAATTGCCTCAAAACTTTATGAATATTGGATTGATAAACGCAGCATTTCCAGAGGCAAAAATAATAGATATAAAAAGAAATAAAAATGATAATATTCTATCAATCTATCAACAACGTTTTACAGATGGTGTGAGTTATGCTTTTGAAGCAAAAAATATTAAAGCATTTTATTTAGAGTATGAAAAGATGATGAAAAAATGGAACAAAATATGTAAAGAAAAAATCTATAATATTAACTATGAAGAAATAACAAATAACTTTGATACATCTATTAACAAACTTTTCAATTGGCTTGATTTAGAGTTTACAAATAAAGAAATTAATTTTTTTCAAAACGATAATAATGTAAAAACTACAAGTAAAATTCAAGTAAGGAAGCCACTATATACAAAGTCTAACGAGAAGTGGAGAAATTACAAAAAATATTTACCAGAATTATTTGAATAATTAATAATGACAAAAAAATATACAATAGATGAAGCTTATAGCGAATTTAATAAGTTAATAAAAAAAGGTAAAAAAATTGAAGCTTTAAAAATAGGTAAGGCAATACTAAGAAAGATTATTGACTTAGAAATATTAAACTTACTTACTAAGTTATATATAGATCTTAATCAAGTAGATCATGGAATAAACTTTTATGAAGAAATTGAAAATCTATTTGATGAAAATATAGATATAAAAAAAAATTTAATCAAATTAAAAAATATTCATATTAAGGATTATAAATACATTGAATTAAAAATTAATGAAATTTTAAAAAAAAATCCTGAAGATTTAGAAATAATTAATTCAAAACTTGAATTACAAAGAATTACAAATAAAAATCATGAAGCAATAATATATATTGAGGAAATTAAGAAAAATAAAAAAATAAAACCTAATTTTAATACATATTCAATTATAGGATTAATTTATCATGAGCTAAATTTATTTGACGAAGCAAAAAAAAATTATCAACGTTCAATAAAATTAGGTAATAAAAATTCAAGTGTTTACACAAATATTGCCTCAATTTATCAATCACAGGGTGATTTAAAAAAGTCTAAAGAAAATTATAAAAAATCTTTAACAATAAACAAAACAAACAAAGAAGCCTTTAGATCTCTTGCCTTTATTAATGGAATTAGTTCTAAAAATAAGGTAACCGAAAATATTGAAAATCTTATTACTAATAATAAAATTAATAAAGATTTGCATGAATATGCTTTTGGATTGTCGAAGATCTATGATAATGAAAAAAATTATATAAAAGCTTCTAAATTTCTTAAAATTGCAAATAAAGATAAATTTATAAATTTGAATGACGAAGTTAATAGAGAGATAAGACAAATAAAATCTATTAAAAGAATATATGTGAATGACGATTATAAAAGTAAAGTAAATTCAAAAAATAAAAAAATGATACCTATTTTTATAATCGGTATGCCAAGAACAGGGTCAACTCTACTTGAACATATTTTAACAATGAATAAAGATATAAAAGGATATGGTGAGTTAAAATATTTAGAACGAGCAACTCAAAACGAAGTAAAAAAAAGTAATATTAAGTCTGAATTAATATCATCATATAAAGATATTTGGCCAAAAATAGGAGAAAATTACATTAATCAAATTAAAAGTAATTTTGGCGGGTCTAAATATTTTATTGATAAGATGCCTTATAATTTTTTAAATATTGGTATTATTCAACGAGCCTTACCTCAATCAAAAATAATTCATATATATAGAAACAAAAATGACAATTTATTATCGCTTTATCAACAGAGATTTGATGAGGGTAATGCTTATACATATAATATTAAGACCTTAAAAACCTATTATAATGAATATACAGATCTGATGAATTATTGGGATAAAGAATATAAAAAAAATATTTATAGGTTATCTTATGAAAATATTATAAACGAATTTAATGGGACAATCTCAAAACTAACAGAATGGCTTGAAATTAAATATAAGAAAGAAATGGAAGATTTCCACTTAAATAAAAAATCAACTAATACAGCAAGCAATGCTCAAGTAAGAATGAAATTAAACACAAAGGGTATAGATAAATATAAAGACTATATTGATTTTCTACCTGATCTTTTTAACTAATTTTTTAATAAAAAAAAGGGCCTCTGAAAGGCCCTTTAATTAAAATAATAATTTACTAACTATTCAATTAGATTACATCAAATGTTGAAGCAACAGTTAATGTAGTAGATGTAACATCAGTAATATCTGTGAATGTTGCAAACTCAGTTAGAGTAACATCATTATCATTATCAGTATCAGCATTAGCACCTTGAGCAAGAACAACTTCTGAACCAGTGTCATATAAGAAATATCTTACATTAGCAATAGTATCAAAGTCACCAGCTTTTAGAGCAGTTAATAAAGCTGCAGTAGTAGTCTCGGCAGCAATTACAACAATACCGTTCGCACCAATCTCACCTGATGTATCACCAGCAGCAACAGTAGCAGCCTGAAGAATAGTATTTGCAGCAGAAGCACCAGAAGCAGGAGTTGCGTCAAGATCCATAATATCTGTATTAAATGTAAACCCGCTGATTGTAGTAGTATCACTGGAGCCTAATGACATTGTAATAGTATCAGCAGCAGATACAGTCTCTGCAAGTCTAACGATATCGTCACCGCCGCTACCAACAATAGTATCAGCACCATTACCACCTGTAATAGTATCGTTTAGGGATGTACCTGTAAGAACGTTAGCTTTAGCGGTACCTGTAATTGACGCACCGAAGTTAGAGTAAGCAGAAACATTAACATTTTCAAAGTTCTTCTGAATTGCAGTATTAGATGCGCCATCCATGTTAGTGATTTGGTCATCAGCACTTAGATCAATAACAATACCGCCAATAATACCAGTATAAGAAACAACTAATGTATCAGTACCAGTACTACCATCCATAACGTCAGCTACATTTTCCATAGCTAATGAGTCACCTATTGCTGAACCAGTAATTGTCATAACACTATCTGATCTTGAGGACGCAGCAAGAGTAATTGCTGAGTTAGATGCTGAACCATCAAGTGTAGTCTGCTTAGAACCCATATTTGTAATTACAAGTGAACCAGCAGAACCACCTGAAACAGTTACTGAACCAACAGAACCTGATGTAGGTGTAACACCCGCTAAATCAACTTGGTGAGTTTCAGCATTTGCAAACAATTTAAGTGTAAGATCTTCAACACCAGCAGCATCAATTTGAATTGTTCCTGCACCAGAGTCAGTGTCTTTAAGACCAACTGTTAAAGCTGTATCAGTAGCAATTGTAGATGTTAAGGAGAAGCTCGCAGTAGAACTTAAATGGAAACCTTCAGCAGAAGTACCACCTAACTGGAATGTTTGTGTTCCATCGTTAGTAGCAATGTTTACAACATTAACAACTGTACTACCAGTAGCACCAGTATTTAACTGAATTGTACCTGCATCTGATTTAAGAACATCAAAGTGATAAGTTTCAGAACCATTACCTCCACTATCAAATGTTGCTAAAATTGTTTCAACAGCTGTTGTGTTAATTTTATATGCAGCATTAGCAGTAACGGCAGTATCATAAGTCGCAGTTACTTTATCAATTGCAGAAGCACCACCTATAATAGCTTGAGCTCTTAATGAGTTTGTCCAGTCGTCTGTGTCATAAACCAATGATATGTAACCACTGAAACCTGAAGCATCAATATTGTTCAATGTAGTTCCGTCAAGTTTATCGTTAGCTCCACCTAGGGTTAGAACACTAACGGCATTACCACCGGTAACAACAAGATTTTTAGCACCAACAATACCATCTAGTTCAGCAGCACCTGCACCTACTGTGATTGAATCACCAGCATTAACGGATAAGTTAATTGTTTCAAAACCTGTGATATCATCAAAGTCTTTGAAACCAGCTGCAACAGTAAGATTTAATACGTCAGCAGTACCAGCACCACCTGTAACAGTTGGACCAGTAGTTGTTGAAGATTTACCAATAGTAACAGTATCGTTATAACCAGATAATACAAGACTAAATGTTGCATCAGCCATATATGCTGCAGACGCTGTTACCCCTGTAATACCATCAGGAGATGAATAATTAGCTAAGCTAGCTGTTATATTACCTAAGAAAGTACTAGTAAGAGTATCAACAGTTTTATAGAGAGTTCCTAATGCAAGATCATCAACTGCAGCACCGTCACCACCTGAAACTGTTACAGTCTTAGCTAAAGCAGCAGCTAAATTAACTGTTGTATCACCCGCTTTTAAGGCACTAACTGCGATGTTAATATTCTCAATAGCTGTTG
>MDTG01309250.1_pt1 | contig 14590 bp, 8 predicted proteins | sample 811421 | NCBI WGS metagenome assembly MDTG01 (sample SAMN05326645, study PRJNA326480) | marine metagenome | isolation source: seawater | place: Pacific Ocean: South East | collected 2011
GCTAATAATTAATTCATCTCGCGACAAAAGTAGAATTGGCCTATTAAAGGATAAAAAACTTGTTGAGTTTCATCAAGAGAGTGATGAGACAAAATTTAATGTTGGTGATATTTATGTAGGAAAAGTTAAAAAAATCAATAAAAGCTTAAATGCAGCTTTTATTGATATAGGTTTTGAAAAAGACGCTTTCTTACATTATCTAGACCTTGGGCCTCAATTTTTGTCGCTAAAGTCGTTTGTTAAAAAAGTAAGATCAAAAGGAAAAACATCTTCATATGATTCTTTTGCAAAACTAGACGACATAAATAAATTTGGAAAAATAAATGAGGTTCTAACCAAAGGGGATGAACTTTTAATTCAAATTGTAAAAGAACCTATTTCAACAAAAGGACCTAGAGTTACAACAGAACTTTCCTTAGCAGGAAGGTATTTAATTTTGGTTTCTTTTTCTGAGGCAATTAATATTTCCAAAAAAATAACAAACAGAGAAGAAAGGTTAAGGTTAATTAATTTAATTAAATCAATAAGACCTAAAAACTTTGGTGTTATAGTTAGAACGGTTGCTGAGGAAAAATCTGTGTCAGAATTAGATAAAGACTTAAAGTCTCTAATTTCTTTATGGAAAGAAGGAATAAAGAAAATTAAAAAAGTAAAAGTTGGTGAAAAAGTAATAGGTGAGGAAAATAAAGCAACATCTCTTCTTAGAGATATTTTGAACTCATCTTTTGATAACATTATAATAGACGATAAAAAACTTTTTGAGGAAGTTAAAGGGTATGTCAAAAAATTTGAGCCAAAAAAAGAAAAAATAGTAAAATATTATTCATCCCCAGCACCAATATTTGAAGTTTATGGTATAGAAAAACAACTCCAAGATTTATTTGGAGAGACCGTACCAATTTCTAATGGTGGATATGTTATTATTCAACATACTGAGGCGTTACACGCAATTGATGTAAATAGTGGAAAAACAAGCAAAGTTTCAAATCAAGAGGAGGCTGCATTAAAAGTTAATTTAGATGCTGCTGAAACTATAGCTAGGCAATTAAGACTTAGGGATATTGGAGGGATTATAGTTATTGATTTTATAGATTTGAAAAAAACATCAAACAAAAGAAAGATTTTTGAGGCAATGAAAAAAGCGATGGCTGATGACAGGTCAAAACATACTATTTTACCATTATCAAAGTTTTGCCTTATGCAAATTACAAGACAGAGGGTTAGACAAGAACTAAAAATGTCCAAAGAAGATGCTGAGCTCGATCAAGAAGGAACTGAAGCTGCAGATAAAATTGAGAAAAAAATTGAGCACCTTTTTGTTAAACAAAACGAAAAAAACTTAACGCTTGTGGTGCACCCATATCTATATTCTTATTTTACAATTGGTGTTTTGTCAAGACAATATAAGTGGTTTATAAAACATAGAAGGTGGGTTAAAATAGAGAAAGACAATAATATTGCCATCAAAGATTACGTGTTCCTTGATTCAAACAGACAAATAATTCAAACTAAAAAGTGAAATTAATTAATTTCATTATTGCCCTTTTGTTGATTTCTTGTGCAGGTAATAATTGTAATGTTAGTAATAAGTATCCTAGTAACATTAAGCTTGTAAATTATATTGATACAATTTATAATATCAATAAAGTAAATGATTTTTCAAGGTTTGTCTTTGCCAATAAAGAAGCCTTATTTTCTTTTTATGAGGTTAATGATTCGTTGAATTTTAATAAGAAAAAAGAATCGATATTTTCTCTAATTGATAATATATATTTTGACAGTCTATACGAGGATGTAATCGATAGGTTTACTACACCTGAGCTTTTATTTAATGATTTTGATAATTCTATTGATCTTTTTAATTCACAAAGCAACTTAAAACTTACACCTAAATTAAACATAATAATGTCGGGTTTTTATAATGATATAGTCGTTGAAGGAAATAATATAACCGTTGGATTGGAATATTTTTTAGATAAGAACAATAAGTTTAAACCAAGAGACTTACCTTCTTATATACTTGATAGGTATACACCAGAACATTTAAATTCAACTATTTTAACAACATACCTTTCACAATACAACTTTATTAATGAATCAGACAAAACTATGATAAACGAAATAATATCTTTTGGAAAATTATATTATGTCGTAAATGAGCTTTTAAAATGTTCACCCGAACGAGTTGTTCTAGGCTATACTGAGGATGAGTTTAATCTTTTAGAAAACAACGAAACATTCATTTATAGTTTTTTTTTACAGAATGAACTTTTATTTCAAGAGTCTGATCAAATAAAACAAAAATATATTTCCGAAAGACCAAGCACTTTTGAAATAGCTGAATCGGTTCCTGGGAGAGTGGGCAGGTGGCTGGGCTGGAAGATAGTATCATCTTATATGAGGAATAGCACATATACCTTGGAGGAACTATTAAAAGAAGATGATTATAAAAATATATTTTATAATTCTAATTATAATCCACTTTAGGTTGCTAAAAAAAGAAAAAGTATTGTTTATAGTTAATGAGCTTGAGAGGTTATATCCAAAAACCCCAGTTCCCTTAGATCATAAAGACCCATATACTTTATTGATAGCTGTTTTACTCTCTGCTCAAAGCACCGACGTAGGTGTTAATAAGATTACTCCTATATTGTTTAAAAAAGCAGATAATCCATATGATATGGTTAAATTAACTGTCAATCAAATAAGAAGCATAATAAAACCAGTAGGTTTATCTCCTATGAAATCAAAAGGTATTTATGGGTTGTCTAAAATTCTCATTGAGAAGTTTAATGGAAAAGTTCCAAATGATATCGAAGCTTTAGAATCTCTTCCTTCTGTTGGACATAAAACAGCCAGTGTAGTGGTTTCTCAAGCTTTTGGGACACCTTCTTTTCCTGTTGATACCCATATCCATAGACTTATGTTTAGGTGGGGCTTGTCTTCAGGTAAAAATGTTGTTCAAACGGAAAAAGACGCAAAAAGACTTTTTCCCAAATCTCTTTGGAACAAATTACACCTTCAAATTATCTTTTATGGCCGCGAAAGATCACCCGCTAGAGCTTGGAATATTAATAATGACCCAATAACATTAAAGGTTGGAAGAAAATCAGTATTAAATAAATATTATAAATAATTACTTAGTTAATTTATTTCATCAAGGAATAATCTTTGATTTTATTTATAACAACTTCAGAAGGTTTTTCAAAATAAGAGTCTAACGCCTCTTTCACTTCAAAAAAAGCTTCAACTTCTTTTTCTAAAGAAGGATCTAAGTAAGTATTAATTTTGAATTTTGGTTCTTTGTTTTCTTCTAATTCATTGTAGACATATTTTACCATGTCATAATTAGTAGAGGTTTTAATCATAGGCTATTTGTTTTGGTTTGATTTTTTTTCTTAATGCGATTAAAGCATACCTCATTCTACCTAAGGCTGTGTTTATACTTACATTTGTCGCTTCGGCAATTTCTTGAAAACTCATATCCATATAATGTCTCATGATTAAGACTTGTTTTTGTTTATCTGGAAGGTCTTCAATAATTTTTTTGAGATATTTTTTTGAGTGTTTGGATAGGTTTTCTGATGTTGTGTTTTCTTCAGAAAACTTCAAACAATTAAAAATATCTGAGCCATCAGCTAGAGTAATTTTAGGATTTCTTTTTTCTTTTCTAAAATGGTCGATAGCTTGATTATGCGCTATCCTTAAAATCCAAGGCAGAAACTTGCCTTGTTCATTATATTTTTTTTGTTTTAAGATATTTATTGTTTTAATGAAAACATCTTGAAGTATATCTTCTGCAATGTATCTGTCTTTAACAATCAAATAAATTGTTGTAAATATTCTGGATTTGTGCCTATCAATTAGGGTCGACATTGCCTCCTCGTTACCTTTTGTGTAAAGTGATATTAAACAACTATCACTTAATTCCGTTTTTAACATAATAAATTAATATAAATTAGTAACGTAGAGGTCTATATCATATTGTGTTGTTTTGTTGGTAATATTTTTTATAAATATAAATATTGATAAGTTAATTTCAAAAACATGTCCGAGCCTAAGGAAATAATTATTAAAAATGCAAGGGTAAATAATCTAAAAAACATATCCATAAAGATACCTAGAAATAAATTTGTAGTTATTTCTGGGGTTTCTGGGTCTGGAAAAACATCTCTAGCTTTTGATACTATATTTGCTGAGGGACAAAGAAAGTATATTGAGAGTTTAAGTTCCTACGCTCGCCAATTCTTAAAAAGAATGGATAAGCCTAATGTTGATTCTATAGAGGGTTTGTCTCCAGCCATAGCTGTTGACCAAAAAAGAAATAATAAAAACCCAAGATCTACGGTTGGAACTCTATCAGAAGTATATGATTATTTAAAACTACTATTCTTGAATCTTGGAAAAACCTATTCTCCAATCTCGGGCAATTTAGTTAAAAAAGATAATGCTCAGGATGTTTTGGATTTTATCTCTAAAAACATCAATAAAAAATACTTTGTCTCTGTAGAAAAACACTCGTTAAAAAATGAATTTTCCAGAGATTTAGAGACCTTGTTAAATAAGGGGTTTACCAGAATAATTAATAATGGGGATTTTTATACTATTGAATCTTTGTTAGCAAAAAACACAATCTTGACCTCTTATCAGGTTTTGATAGATAGGGGAATAGTATCCAATGACGAAAGTTTTCAGTTTAAAATAATAGAGGTTTGCAAAGAGGCGTTTTATGAGGGATCAGGAAAGCTAGTTGTTAATATAAATAAAGAAAAAAGAGAGTTTTCTAATAAGTTTGAATTAGATGGAATTCAGTTTGTTGAACCTACTTTAAACCTTTTCAGCTTCAACAATCCTTATGGCGCTTGCGATGAATGTGGCGGTTTTGGAAACGTACTTGGATATGATGTTAAAAAAATTATCCCTAATGAAAAATTATCTATTATTTCAGGCTGTGTAGCACCTTGGAAAACAGAAAAAATGAAAATTTGGCTAAAGCCCTTACTTTTAAATAATAAAGACATGGGTGTAGATATTCATAAACCTTACAAAGACCTTTCAAAAGAACAAAAGGAAATTCTGTGGGGTGGTTCAGGACAGTTTAAGGGTATAAATAAGTTTTTTAAACATCTTGAAAAAAAGAGTTATAAAATACAATATAGAATTATAGCATCAAGATATAAAGGAAAAACCCATTGTTTATCTTGTAATGGTACTGGTATTCGGGAGGATGTTAAAAACATAAAAATTAACGGGAAAAATTTAATAGATATTGTTTTAGACCCAATTGAGAATAACCTTAGCTTTTTTAGAAAATTAAAACTTTCACGCACTGAGAAGGACTTAGCAAAAAGACCTTTAGAAGAGGTGATATCTAGATTATCATATATCAATAATATTGGATTAGGTTACCTTACACTAAATAGAAAAGTTAACACTTTGTCTGGCGGTGAGTTTCAACGTATCAAATTAGCAACATCATTAGGAAGCTCTCTGGTTGGTTCTTTATATGTATTAGACGAACCAACAGTTGGACTCCACCCTCATAATACAAAAAAACTTATAGAAATTTTAAACTCTCTTAAAGAAATCGGGAATACTGTAATAACGGTAGAGCATGATGAAGAGGTCATTATGTCATCAGATTATTTAATTGATATTGGTCCTGGCGCAGGAAATGAGGGAGGGGAAATTGTTTTTTCTGGAAAGACCTCTAGAATCAACAACAAAACTAAAGGACCTACCAGTGATTATATTTTTAATAAATCAAAAATAGATAAACAAATACACAGAAAACATGCCGGTTATATTAAATTAAATGATTGCTCTGAAAATAACTTAAAGAATATAAGTGTTAACTTTCCTCTCCAATGTTTGGTTGTTGTTACAGGCGTTAGTGGCTCAGGAAAATCAACATTAATTAAAAACATATTATATCCAGCTATCGCAAAAAGACTTGATAAGAAATTTGAAGAAGAGGGCAAATATGTATCTATTGGTGGGGATCTTGATATGATTCACAATATAGAGATAGTAGACCAAAATCCCATAGGGAGATCATCAAGATCAAACCCAGCAACATACTCAAAAGCCTATGATAATATAAGAAAGGTTTTTACACAGGTTGGATTAAAAATAGACAGGGAAATTAAGCCCGCTAATTTTTCATTTAATGTAGAGGGGGGTCGATGTGAAGATTGCCTTGGCGAAGGTGTTCAAAAAATAGAAATGCAATTTATGGCTGACTTATTTTTGGAGTGCGGTACGTGTAAAGGAGAAAGATTTAAAAAACACATTTTAGATATAAAATATAATAACAAGAACATTAATGAGGTTTTAGATATGACAATTGAAGAAGCAATATCTTTTTTCTCTTCAGTGAACTCAATTACAAAAAAACTCCAACCAATGCAGGATGTTGGCCTTGGTTATTTAAGGTTAGGTCAGTCATCCAGCACTCTTAGTGGAGGAGAAGCCCAAAGGTTGAAGCTCGCATCATACCTGTCAGATGATAAAAATAACGATATAAACTCAATGTTTATATTTGATGAGCCAACCTCTGGGTTGCACAATAAAGACATTTCATGTTTTATGTCATCTATATCAAGACTTATTGACAAAGGAAATACTGTAATCATTATAGAACATAATACTGAGTTGATTAAACAAGCGGACTGGATTATTGATTTAGGTCCAGATGGAGGGGAAAAAGGAGGCTTAGTATGTTTTGAGGGTGTTCCTGAAAACTTGATCAAAATAAAAAACAATAAAACAGGAAAATATTTAAAAAAAGAATTCGTTTAAACTTTGTTAAATCTGTCAATTAAAAATTTAACTTAATTTTGTGTCAAAGAAGTATAAAATGCCTCAAAATATAATTGCTGCAAATTGGAAAATGAATAATGATGAATATGCCTCAAAAACATTGGCGTATGACTTTTTAAAATTACTAAACACACAAAATAATCATAAAACTTTAAAGGTTTTGTGTGTTCCTTTTCCTTTTTTATCTACAATTGAAAACATGTGCAGGGGCAACGAATCTGTAAAAGTAGGTGCTCAAAATTGTAGTTCATTCGAAAAGGGGGCTTACACAGGAGAGGTGTCAGCAACAATGATAAAAAGTATTGGAATTGAGTATGTAATAGTTGGGCATAGTGAGAGAAGAGAACTTTTTTTAGAAGATAACTACTCACTTTTTGATAAACTAAATTTAGCCATATTAAATCATATAAATCCAATTTTTTGTTGTGGTGAACCGTTAGAGCAAAGAGAAAAAAACAATCATCTGGACTTTGTTCTGTATCAATTACAAGAAACTGTTTTTAAATTAAGTAAAGAAGATTTTTCTAAAATTATTATTGCTTATGAACCAATATGGGCAATTGGAACCGGAAAAACAGCGTCTATAGATGATATTAAAGAAATGCACAATTCTATAAGAAAGTCTATTAAGACTAAATTTGGCTCAAGTGTCTCAAAACAAACAAGTATATTGTATGGGGGGAGTGTTAAGCCAATCAACGCAAAAGAAATTTTTAATCTAGAGGATGTAAATGGGGGATTGATAGGCGGTGCGGCATTAGACCCAGCTGATTTTTTTGATATTGTAAATTCTATAAGTTAATTCTTGTGACTTTTAAAAAAATATTATTTAAAACTATTATTAGTTTTATTTTTATACCCTATCTATCTCAATCTCAAAATATCACCACCTTTTCTCAAATAGGGTTTCAAGAAGAGCTAGAAATTTTTTTTAACAACCAATCTTTTTCAAATGAAGAAGCTCAGATAATAAAAGAAACTTTCAAAAACTATCAAAATCTAGGTTTAGAGGTTAAGTCTGATTTTATAAATTTAATTAATTCAATACCACAAAACAGATCAAAAGAAGTTTTCTTTTTTTTAAATTACTTTAACTGGTTAAATAATGGAAACTTAAAAAAAACCACACCATTAAAAAAAATTCTTTTATATCACTATATATTTCTTTTCAACAACAACTTGAAGTCAACTAATTATTTTGAGGTTTTGTGGGAAAAAATAAACTCAAAAACACTAATATCAAGATCAACTCACAAAATATTTACTGAGGAAAATTTTAAGATTGGAGTAGAGGATTTTTTAGACTTTAGTTTATATGATAATGTTGGCGGGCTACTAGGAACTTTAGTTTTTACATTTAAAAATGCTGATATTTTTGTAGAAACAGAATTTCATGATTTTAACATTATAAAACCAAGTTTTAATTATTACCCAGATATAGAAATACTTCAAGGTGAAAACGGCAAGCTTATATCGAATATTAGAAACTCATATTTTGGGGAAACTAATTTCGTACTAAAAAACTTTTCCATAGATTTAGAAGCATCTAAAATTGTTTCTCCAATTACATTTTTAACTTCCGGTAAATTTAAAAATGTTCAAGGGGCGCTGGAGTATTTTCCACCTATTAGCGAAAGTTCTTTTTCAAACCATTTTGACTTTATCTCCTTTGAATCAGATATTAATTTAATTCTTAATAATAATATAAGACTCAGGTCAGGTATATCTATTGAAGGAGATAAATTTTATACAAAATCTCTTTCTAATTCTCACTCAGAAATTCTTTTTATTATCAATAATGGAAAAAGAATAAGTATAAAATCTAAATCATTTATTTTAGATGACCTCTCTATATCGTCATCTAATAGTTATTTTAAATTTTATGATGATTATGATTCTCTTTATCATTCAATGGTTGCGTTTGATTATAATACTATAGAAAACAAAATTCAAGTTTTGAATATTAAAGGAACACTAAGAAACACCGCTTTTTATTCTTCCTATTTTGACATTGAATTTACACCTGATGTTCTTAATTATAAATTAGGCGATGATAAAATATATTTTGGAATGATAGTTGCCTCTAACCAAAGACCATTGTCAGTTTTTTCTAAAAATTATTTTTCAAGTCAAAAGTTAAATGAGATGACTGATTTAAACGGCATTAATATTTTAAAAGCAACATATACATATTTTTCAAAAATTAGAAGAACGGACTTTTATATAAACGACTTATCATATTACTTTAAAACTAAAAAAAGTTTAATTGAGGGTGGAATAATTAACCTTTGGAGAAATGGTTTTATTGTTTATGATAGGAGCACGGGATTAATTAAAACATTACCTAAGCTTCGACATTATTATTTGTCTCACTTAAAGAAATCCGATTATGACGAGTTTTCTTTTGGCTCTTTATCTATTAATTCTGACAACTTAGTTTATGACTTAAGTTTAAACACCATGATCTTTAAAGGCGTAAAAGAAATTACATTAAGTAAAAAAAACAATATCATATTATTCCCAAAATATGGCGAGGTTGAGCTAAGAAAAAACAGAGAGGTAAGAACTATTGGAGACTTGTCTGTTGGTAATTTTGATTTTAGTGGAGTTCAGTTAACTTTTGATTACGACAAATATTTTATTGATCTGATTGAAATTGATACGTTAAAAATGTTATCCAAAAATAATAACAGAGATAGCTACAATTATTTATATAATATAGGCGGGGATTTATTTATTAACCATCCTAAAAACAAGTCATCAAGAAGAAATCTACAAAAGTTCCCCTCATTTATTTCAGACAAAAGCACAAAAGTTTATTTTGATATGCCTGAGGATTATGGATATGAGTACGATAGTAGTTTTTATTTTTCTATTGATCAATTTAGGATTGACAGTTTGGATAAATCTTCTCTTCCAAAATTTGAGTTTCCAGGAACTTTTTATTCCCATAATATTTTTAGTCCAATTGAAGGAAATTTAATTACAATGCCAGATAATTCCTTTGGGTTTAATATGACTTTGGAAGAAAAGGGACTGGACGCTTACAACAAAAAAGTAACAGTATATAATAATTTACTCATGGATTCTACAGGATTATATACTCAAGGTAATATAAAGTATAATACTACTATGTTATTTTCTGATAAAATCAGACTATTTCCTGATTCATTAACTGGTGTTTTAGATAAGGGTTTTATGGCGCCTGGTAATATATCAACAAACACTTTTCAATATCCAGATCTAGAGTTATCTGGTTTGCCTTTTTCATACTATAACCTTAATGAGGATTATATTTATTTTCAATATGATTCATCCGAATTGCATAACGTAAAAGCATATAATCAAAATGTAGAAATTATTGGTGATGTTTATGTTTATTCAAATAGTGTTTTCTCAGAAGGTTCTATAAAAACCAATAATTCATCGTTTGTCTCCGATGAGTTTAATTATAATAAATCGTTTGTTGTTTCTGAATATACTGATGTTGTTTTAAATTACATGGATTATTCATCGGAGCTCTTAAAAGGAAATGATCTTTTTTTTAAGTATGATATTAATGAAAACATTATAGAGTTAAAGTCATCATTCTATGATGAAAAAAATTTTGAACTGCCTTCATATTATTTTACAACTTCACTTAATGAAGCTACCTGGAACATTGATGAAAACTTTCTTATGCTGACTTCAAATAATGGAAAAGAAATTACTTATCCATACGATGATAGATTTAATAACTGGAATTTTGTTATTGAAAGTTTTCTTGTTGACCTTTCCCAAAAAACAGTTTTTGGTAGTGGTGTGGAAGAAATTCAAGTAGCAGATGCTTATATTATTCCTGAAAATGAAGAGTTAGTAATTACAGAGGGGTTTAATATTAGGCCCTTAAAAAACTCTGTGTTGATTCTTGATACAATTAGTGAATTTCATAGGTTTGTTAATTCTAAAGTTAAAATAAATTCTAAGAGATCATTCGAAGGTAAAGGAGTGTATGAATATGTAAACTTTAACTTGGATACGTTTAACATTCCTTTTTCTGAATTTGAAATTAAAGAATCAATTGACGGAATAAAGACATCCTCATCAAGAGGGGATGTGGCTGAGTCTAAACCTATTTTGATGGAGCCTGGGTTTAATTTTTATGGTAGTATTGAACTATTAGGGAATAGTGAACAGCTACTTTTCGATGGCCGTATTCTGCCATCTGAAATTGAAGATTTTCAAAAATCAAACGCCATCCCCTTTAATGATTATTTCGTGCCAGGGGATGAATTGGCATTAAATTTATCAGAAGATAAAGATCTATATAATGCTGCTATATCCAAATATGATGAAGTCTTATTTTTTGACTTTTTTAATAATCCAGTTGATAAAAAAAGCCTTGTTTTTTTTAACCCTAAAGGTCTTTTGTCCTATGACCCTTTTACAAAGGAGTATTTGATTGAGACAAAACAAAAAAGAAATCAAGATGTATACAATGGGAATTCTTTACTATATAGTCCACTAGAAAAAAATGTTGCTTTTGAAGGAGCTGTTAATTTGTTTGAAACAGATAATAATTTCAAGCTTTTTACCTCAATGACTGGAGCTTTCCATCTTGATTCTATGAATATAGAATCTGAAGCATTTATGATTTTAGACGTTAATTTAAAAAAATCAATTATTGATGAATTAGGTTTTGCATTTAATGATATAATTGAAACTTATGGAGCTCCTATTGCTCATGATAATGAACAAGATGTCCTTTTAAGGCTTTCTGATATAATAGGTAATACTAAAACAGTTGCATATGAAAACGCCATTTTATCTGAATATAAATCTTTAGTTGAGGCTGATGGACTCTTAAATAGTCTTTTTGTATTTTCTAACACTCCATTTTCTTGGTCCCAAAAAGACAAAGCTTGGTATAATACATCAACAGTTAACCTTTCTAATATTGGCCCTAGAGATGTAAATGCTGCAATTGATGGTTTTATCGAAGTTAGATATATAAATGAATATGAATCTTTATTTACCCTTTTCTTACAGCCCGCTCCCGAACTATGGGTTTATATGAGTTATGATGGTAACAACTTAACTACATTTTCATCAAATGAAAGATATAATTCTGAAATGTTAAATTCATCAAGGTCTAGAGATAAATTCATACCAATAAAAGTTGGTGAGGAAAGCATTGTCCTAGAATATATTAATAATTTTAGGTTTAACTACTTTGGAATTAAAGAACCTTATGATTTGATGTCTCCATCAGACACTTTTCTTGAAGACGAGGTGTTTAAAACCATTTCTGATGATGATGATGGTTTTTAGTTTTTTTTAACAAATTTTAGGTGGTGTTTTTGAATGATCATTATAATATGTTTTTACCTTTGTACTTATGATAAAGGAATATATAAAAAGCAATAGCAATAGGTTTTTAGATGAGCTATTTGAATTGCTCAGAATTGAATCAGTTAGTGCTGATTCTAAATTCAAAAATGAAGTAAATAAAGCTGCGGATTGGCTCGTCAATCGGTTTCAAGAAATGAATTTAGATAATGTTGAAAAAATTAAAACAAAGGGACACCCTATTGTTTTTGCAGAAAAAATTTTAAATGATTCTTTTCCTACCATTTTAGTATATGGGCATTACGATGTTCAACCAGCTGATCCATATGAACTTTGGGACTCACCTCCATTTGAGCCAACAATAAAAAACAATAAGATTTATGCCAGAGGCGCTTGTGATGATAAAGGACAAATGTTTATGCATCTAAAAGCATATGAAACTTTAAAGGAAGTTGGTGATATAAAATTCAACATTAAGTTCATGATAGAAGGTGAAGAGGAGTGTGGGTCTGACAGCCTTGAGGATTTTGTCATAAATAATAGAGAAAAATTATCAGCGGATGTAATTGTAATATCAGACACAAGTATTATCAATAACGAAAACCCATCTATAACTGTAGGCTTAAGAGGACTTTCATATATGGAAGTTGAATTGACAGGTCCTAGTAGAGATTTGCATTCAGGTACTTACGGTGGAGCTGTAAATAACCCTATCAATGAACTCTGCAAGATTATAGCATCTCTTAAAAGTGATGATGGAAAAATTTTAATTCCCGGATTTTATGATAATGTTGAAAATCACAATGAAGACTTTCGAAAAGAAATAAATAAGGTTCCTTTTGATATTAATGATTTTAAATCACATATAAATATAGGGGATGTCTTTGGGGAGCAAGGATTTTCTTCAATTGAAAGAATAGGAACTAGGCCTACACTTGACGTAAATGGGATATGGGGGGGTTACACAAACGAGGGAGCCAAAACAGTTCTCCCATCTAAAGCTTATGCAAAAATTTCTATGAGGCTAGTCCCCAACCAATCAAGTAAAGAAATATCTAATTTATTTTCAGAGTATTTAAAAGAAATTTGCCCGAAGTCATGTACTATAAAAGTAATAGAACATCATGGTGGTGAACCATGTGTTGTTAATACTAATACTTCGGGTTATAAGGCTGCATTTAATGCGTTTAAGGAGATATGGAAAAAAGAGCCTGTTCCAACATTTGATGGTGGAAGTATACCGATTGTTGCTTTATTCAAAAAAGAATTGGGTTTAGAGTCTATTCTTATGGGATTTGGTTTAGATGAGGATGCTATTCATTCACCTAATGAATCATATGGGTTATTTAATTTTTACAGAGGTATTGAAACAATAACTTCATTTTATACAAACTTTTCTAAAAATGAAAAATAAATTTATTGCGAGTTTATTTATTTATTTATTTTTAGTTCAAAGCTCTTTTAGTCAAATACTTGAGCCTGCATCATGGGAATTTAAGATTGATAGTTCTGAATTAAACTCATCAGGTCATATAAATATAATCTTCATTCCTACTACAGAATTAGGTTGGTATATATACTCTTCAGATAATGATCCAGATAGTGGACCAAGAACAGAATTTGAGTTTAATGCTAACAGGACATATGAGACAAAAGGATCAATTGAGCCACTTAATGTCAAAATAAAATATGATGAGGTTTGGGAGGCGGAAGTGAGATATTTAGATAATGAGGGATATTTTCTTCAGAAAATTACACCATTAGAAGATAATGTTTCAATTAGCGGTTATATATCTTATCAGGTATGCTCTGAAATTGAAAAAATGTGCATCCCACTTGAGGAAGATTTTTCATTTTATAATTCAACTGTTAAGACTAATATTTCATATGATCAATCTCTCATGGAGTTTGAAAAAGAGGAGTCTTTGTTATCTTTTATATTATTTGCTTTCGTTGCTGGTCTCTTAGCAATATTAACCCCATGCGTTTTTCCGATGATCCCTTTAACGGTTTCTTATTTTGCGAATAAAACCAATCAAAAAAAATCATATTTTGAAGCAATCATCTTCGGACTTTCAATAATGTTGATTTTTACATTCTTAGGAGTTTTCCTTTCGTTAATTATGGGGCCACAGTCTGCAAATGAAATTGCAACATCATGGATTCCTAATTTAATTTTTTTTAGTTTATTCATTATTTTCGGATTATCATTAATTGGTTTTTTTGAACTAACAATCCCCTCTAGTATTATTACCTCTTTTGATAAAAAGTCTCAACAAGGGGGTCTTCTTGGGGTGTTTTTTATGGCTTTTACCTTAGTTTTAGTTTCTTTCTCTTGTACTGGTCCTTTGGTGGGAAGTATTTTAGTTCAGTCAGCAAGTGGGTTACAAATTAAACCTGTGTTAGGTATGTTATCTTTTTCTTTAGCTTTTGCTATTCC
>MDTG01326734.1_pt1 | contig 14590 bp, 11 predicted proteins | sample 811421 | NCBI WGS metagenome assembly MDTG01 (sample SAMN05326645, study PRJNA326480) | marine metagenome | isolation source: seawater | place: Pacific Ocean: South East | collected 2011
AGCATAATGGTATTAAAGGGGAGCACTTCCCGCGCCAATGGTATGTAAAACTCATGGAACATATAATTGATCCAATCAAGATACCAAATTTTGAGACCCGAACAATCTCCGGTTTCCTGAAGACTTCTTCAGCCAGCAAAAATCTTGTGGGTTTATACAAAAAAGACGCTCCAAAGGAAGTTAAAGTAATCATGGATCAGCTTAAGTCAAAATTGATCGAGGGCTTAATCAAAGTCCACCGAGCTTACATATCGAGTAATCATTTGAAAAATACACTATCTCAACTAATTCCTTTGACTTTAGTAGCACTGATTGAAAGAGAATTTGAGCGGATCAAAAAAGAAAACAATATCTTAGTAGTTAGCGATTTTAATCGCTTATTGGGTCAAGAAATTCAATCGCAACCCGCCCCATTTATATACGAACGCCTAGGAGAACGATTCACACACTATTTCATCGATGAATTTCAGGATACGTCAATCATGCAGTGGCAAAATCTATTACCACTAATTGAAAACAATCTGGCCCAGGCGGATTCGGATGGCTTCAAACATAGTCTTATGCTAGTTGGAGACCCCAAACAATCCATTTACCGATGGCGCGGCGGACATCCTGAACAATTTATCGCTCTTTCTCATGACAAATCGAATCAATTACCAAGTCCTCAAGTTATTCCCTTGGAAATGAATTATCGTAGCCATCGGGACATTGTCGATTTCAATAATCAATTCTACACCTTCGCCGCCCAACTTTTACCCGGCCAAAATCATCGGAAAATTTATAAGGCAGGTAACGATCAAAGAATTTATCATAAAGACCGGGGATTTATAGCCATTGAATTTTTAAAACCTGAGCCTAAGGATCCAGAGTTAGGGGACACACGTTATCTAAGAGCCATTACTCGCAAAGTAGCCTCACAAATTGAGAGTGGTCGGTCACTCAGCGACTTGTGCATCTTGACCCGTGACAATAAAAGATGTAGCGAGATCGGCGCTTACCTCACCGAGCAGGGCTATGGGGTGATTTCAGAAGAAGCCCTTTTACTCAAAAATAATGCCATAGTCATGGCTCTGATCGATTTAGCATATTTGAGCGCCTATCCAAATCAAAAGCGTCCCAAGACCAGACTTGGAAATCTATTGTATCAGACCCGTAAGCCATCCAAATCCCAAATGTCCTTTTTGAAACTTATTAGCCACAGCAATGGTCAATCATTCAACTTGCTCTTATCCAAACTAGGTATTAATTTTGATTTGGCTCAAATGGCTGCCATGGGGCTTTATGATCGGTTCGCCTACGCCTTGAATCAATTCGATTGGAGTCCAACCAAAAACTCCTATGTCGCTCATTTTTTAGACTGGGTTTTTCAATACAGCAAACGACCTCAGGCTACGATTTGGAAACTTTTGACTCAATGGGAGCTGGATAAGGATAATTTGAGCGTTAGCTCTGGGTCAGGTCAAGAAGCTATTCAAATAATGACTATCCACAAGGCCAAGGGCCTGGAATTTCCCGTAGTAATTCTGCCTCACGCCAACGAAAGCTTCGGCCCTCAAAAAGTTAAGCGGGTTTGGTACCCATTTCCCGAGCAAGGTTTTGATTATTTACCCGTAAGCTACAATGAGCAACTGGCCCGATATAGCGCAGAGGGTGAAGCGATTGTAAGCGATTTGCGCGAAAAGGCTTTTTTTGACACCTTGAATCTATACTACGTAGCCACCACACGGGCCATTGAAGAGCTACACATTATGGCTGATGAACCACCGAAAAGTCAAAAATCTTTAACATTCAATGGCCTATTGCTGAATTTTATTATTTCTAAAGGTTTAGAGGCCCAAACGGAGATGTCATATCGTTTTGGTCTGAAGCCTGCAATCACGGCAAGTAAAGAAAAAGCGGGTCACACACTTTTATCTCCTTTAAATATTGTTAGACCACAAGACCACCCCATTACATTAATTCCTCAAAGACGTATTAGTGATTATTGGTTCGATGTGGGAGTGAGTTTTGGGTCTTTATTTCACGAACTCATGGCCTTGATTTTTTCTGCAGAGGATAGCAATGATGCTCTGAATCAAATTGCAATGAAATATAGACTTGATAATAACCAAAAGCAGAAGGCTGATGCATTAGTTATGGCAACTGTAAATCACCCAGATTTAAAGTTGCTATTCAATCATACAGATCAAATTTTTTTAGAGCGTAATATAATCACCCCGAATGGGATAATGCGTCCAGATCGAATTAACCTAAACCACAAGAATCAAGCTGTAGTTTTGGACTATAAAACTGGACTTCCCAAAAACGAAGATGTTAACCAAATTCGAGCCTATGGAGCCGCGCTGGAAACTATGGGAGTAGATGTCACAACTCATCTAATTGTTTATCTGCGCGAAGACCCAATTATTGTAAATAAGCTTTAAATTAGCAACAAAAATTTATTGATATGTACGGTAAAATTCAAGATCACCTTCAGTTAGAATTAGAAGACATTAAACAACAAGGCTTATTTAAAAAAGAGCGCGTCATTACTGGTCCTCAAGATGTTGTGATCACAACCTCAACGGGTCAAAATGTGATCAATTTTTGCGCCAACAATTACCTCGGACTGTCTTCTCATCCGGAGGTTGTTCAGGCAGCTAAGGATACGCTTGACTCTCACGGCTTTGGAATGTCGTCGGTCCGATTTATTTGTGGAACACAGGACATTCATAAGACCTTAGAACAAAAAATCGCTGACTTCTATCAAACTGAGGATACCATACTTTATGCCGCGGCATTTGATGCCAACGGCGGGGTCTTTGAACCACTTTTGGGTCCAGAAGACGCCATTATATCGGACAGTTTAAATCATGCCTCGATCATAGATGGAGTCAGATTATGTAAAGCAAAGCGCTATCGCTATCAAAATAATGACATGACTGACCTTGATCGCCAATTAAAACAGGCAAAAAAAGATGGAGTTCGGTTCATGATTATTGTAACCGATGGTGTCTTTTCTATGGACGGAATGGTAGCACCATTGGATCAAATTTGTGATTTGGCTGATCAATACGAAGCTTTAGTCATGATCGATGAATGCCATGCTGCAGGGTTTATTGGCCCCACAGGACGAGGGACTTTAGAAGAAAAAGAGGTTATGGGTCGTGTTGATATCATTACGGGAACCTTGGGAAAAGCTCTGGGAGGAGCTATGGGGGGCTATACTACCGGGAAACGAGAAATTATTGAAATGCTTCGTCAGCGCTCAAGGCCCTATTTATTTTCCAATTCTTTAGCCCCTTCCATCGTGGGCGCGTCAATTAAAGTTTTTGAATTACTCGATAAAAACACCTCACTCAGGGATCAACTCATGGATAATACAGCTTACTTTAAAAAAGGTATGCAAAAGGCTGGTTTTGATATAATTGATGGAGAATCAGCCATTGTTCCAGTCATGCTTTACGACGCTAAATTAGCTCAAGAAATGGCAGATTTACTCCTTGAAGAAGGGGTATATGTAATTGGTTTTTTCTATCCTGTGGTTCCTAAGGGAAAAGCACGGATCAGAGTCCAGCTTTCCGCTGCTCACACAAAAGCACATTTAGATAGTGCAATAGATGCCTTTATCAAGGTTAAAAACAAGGTCGATTCTCAAGGGGTCAATTGAGTTTTATCCCGCTAATGATGCGTAATTTCAAAATTTTTACTAGATTTGATTTTGTTAATAAATTTTAACAACTTACTTTTGCTAGAATAACACTAAAAAATTAAACTATTTCGAATATGAAACATCTAAACAGTATTTTAGTCGCTGTCTGTATTATCTTCGCCTTTGGCGTGACCAATGCACAAGACGCAAATAATCCTTGGGCAGTAGAAATTGGCATCAATGCCGTTGATGTTTACTCTGTTGGTACCGTGGACGCAGGTCGACTTCCCTCTTTAATTGGGGAAACAGAAGTGAAAGGTCCTTTATTTGACGAATTTTTCAATGTCACTGACCACTACAACATTGTTCCGGCTGTAACACGCGTTGCCGCAGGACGTTATCTCGGAGATGGTTTAACCTTCAACGTAGCCGGTACTTTCAATAAAATTACAAAACTCGGAGATGCTAGAACTGAAGATTTGGTTTATTATGCTGCTGACGGAGGATTGAATTACTCGATGCGTGACCAAATAGGTGGCCAATGGTTAGATCCTGCCTTAGGTGTTGGTGGTGGTTATACCTGGGTAGACGAAGTAGGTTTTGGTACATTAAATGCAACTGCTAGTATTCGTTTCTGGGTTGCTGATAATTTAGCAATTAACTTTCAAAGTACGTTCAAACATGCTATGGAAGATTTCGGAATTACGCATTTCCAACATTCTGTGGGCGCTTCCTTTAAATTTGGCGGAAAAGATACTGATGGCGATGGTATCTACGACAATCAAGATGCCTGTCCTGAAGTCGCTGGTTTACCCCAATTTGATGGTTGTCCTGATTCAGACGGAGATGGTATAGAAGATCGTAATGATGCTTGTGTTGACGTAGCAGGATTGGCTCAGTACAATGGATGTCCTGACACTGATGGTGATGGTATAGCAGATCCACAAGATGCTTGTCCCACTGTAGCTGGTATCGCTGGTCTTAACGGTTGCCCTGACGCTGACGGAGATGGTATAACTGACGCCGACGATTCTTGTCCGAAAGAAGCTGGACCTAGCTCTAACGGAGGTTGTCCTTTTTATGATGGTGACGGTGATGGTGTAGAAGACAAAAAAGACCAGTGTCCAGATATCGCAGGCCCTGTATCTAACAATGGATGTCCCGAGGTTACGATAGAGGTAATTAACCAATTGAATGAATACTCAAAGACAATTCTGTTCAATACAGGTAAATCTTCAATTAGAGAAGAATCCGGCCCTGTTGTTCAAGATATGGTTGATGTCATGAGCGCTTATCCTAATGCTATGTTCGAAGTTGAAGGTCATACAGACAGCGTAGGGAGAGCCAACAATAATCAAAAGCTTTCTGAAGCACGTGCGAAAGCAGTTCACGATGCCCTTGTAAGTCGAGGAATTGACGACTCACGTTTATCATACGTAGGTTATGGTGAGGATCGTCCTGTAGCTAGTAACAATACAGCAGCTGGAAGACAAGAAAATCGTCGTGTAGAAGTTTCTTTGAAAAAATAATCTTTATCCAATAAAATAGAATAAACGCCTCCCTTTGTGGAGGCGTTTATTTATTTTAGGGTATGGAAACATTTTTATCAGAGACTTTGCGCTTACTGGCTAAAGGGCCTTATTCTATTTCTGATTATACTCTAATTCTGCCTAGTAAACGAGCCGGTGGATTTTTGAATCAAGTCTTGATGGAGCAAGCCGATAAAGCTCATTTTGCTCCTACAATTTACAGTATTGAAGATTTTATTTCTGAGGTTTCTGGAATCGAAATCATGAATCCAACACATGTTTTACTTGAAGCATATAAAATCTATAACACCCTTCGCCAGATCAATTTCAACGATTATCTTCTCTGGGCTGAACCTTTACTCAATGATTTCAATGAACTCGATCGGAATTTGGTTTCCGCCGAAGAATTTTTTAATTACTTAAGTCAGGTTAAAGCACTCGAAAGATGGGAGCTGAAGGCTCCAGCCTCTGACATGATGAGGGACTACTTGAAATTTTGGGAGGGTTTATTCCCATTTTACACTAAATTTTCAGCCCATTTACTAAAAGAAGGTTCAGCTTATCAGGGTTTAGTTTATCGTCGTGCCTCTGAAGACTTGGGCCACTATATTAGCTCCCACGGAAATAAGCCTCATGTATTTATTGGTTTCAATGCCTTGAATCCAGCGGAAGAATTAATTATCCAAGAAATGCTCGCACAAGGCAATAATAAAATCTTTTGGGATATTGATGAGTGCTTTGTCCGAGACAAAAACCACAGTGTTTCTAAATTCATTCGGACTTATCTTAGCAAGTGGCCCTATTACAAAGCAACATCATCAAAGAAAGGCCCTGTTTTTGGTAATACTTTTGAGAAAAAAAAGAACCTGCATTTGATTGAAAGCGACAGTGATCAAGGACAGGCCCAAGCTGTAGCTCAAATATTACGCAACCTACCTCAAGGAGAAGCCCAAAAAACAGCTATAGTTTTAGCCGATGAGTCTTTATTGATTCCTATGATGTACGCCATCCCCCAGGAAATAAAGAATATCAATATAACTATGGGGTACCCTCTCAAGGCATATCCTGGAGTTTGGTTTTTTGACTCGCTTTTACAATGGCATAAGTCATCGGGAAAACGTATTCATCATAAGCTACTGGTAAAAATATTGACTCATCCATTTGGCCAATTGTTATTGAAATCTAGTCCTGATATCATCAGTTCTATTCAAAAGAACCATCAGCTGTTTGTAGATTTAGAGGATCTCAAAACAAAAGTGAATAAAAAAGAATCTGTAACCTTAGATCATCTTTTTTCTATTAAAGGGTCTAATTCGAATTTGTTAAAGCAATTAATAGACCTGGTGAATCAGCTCGCAACTCACCAAAAATTGAGTCAAATTGACCGTATTGGTTTGCAAAAACTATCAGACTTAATGCAGGATCTACGGGGGTTGGCACGTGATTATGGTTTTTTGGATAATATTAGTGCTATTGCAGCACTTTATAATCATCTATTATCAAGCCAATCGTTGGACTTTGAAGGAGACGCATACAATGGCCTTCAAATAATGGGGATGCTCGAAACAAGAGTATTAGATTTTGAGAATATAATCATGGTTTCAGTCAATGAAGGTATTTTGCCCCAGGGGAATACCAGTACTTCATTCATTACATATGATATGAAAAAAGAATTCGGCCTACCATTGCATACCGATAAAGATGCCATTTATGCCTATCACTTTTTCCGGCTTTTAAGCCGAACGAAACAGGCTTTCATCATTTATAAAAACGGTCAAAAAGGACTTAACGTTTCCGAGCCTAGCCGATTTTTAAGGCTTTTAAAACTCAATGCTACCGATAAGCATGAAATTTTGAAGCTAAGTGTCATAATGGAGACTCCAATAAATCCTAATCGTGCGACAACTTATGAAAAGACTCCTGATGTGTTGGAACGTATTGCCGAGATAATGGAGCATGGTCTTTCCCCTTCCTCTTTAGGACAGTACATAAGAGACCCTGAGAGCTTTTATCTTCAGAGAATCATCGAAGTCCCTGAAGATACGATGCTCGAGGACAACATCGCGGCTAATTTATTAGGAGAAGTGGTACACGAATCTATCAAACAGCTCTACCAACCCCATGCAGGCTTCAATTTGACTATATCTAAACTGGAGGACATGGAGGCTCAAATTCCTGAAGTGGTCATGTCACAATTCGAAATATTTTACAATTTAAAAGCACTTGAATTTGGTAAAAATCTAATTGTAACTGAGGTCGTTAAGCGCTATTGTCAGCAACTCATCAATTGGGACCGGTCTAATTTAAAAATGGGGCACCAAATCTCTCTAATTGAAATAGAAACAACGCATGAAGTCGAATTAAAAGTACCCGATATTAACCGACCTGTAAAATTACGAGGAACGGTAGATCGCCTAGATCTTTTTAATGGGGTCTTAAGAGTAATTGACTATAAAACTGGTAATGTGAATCCTAGTGATCTAAACCTGGTCAATTGGGACGATCTCATTCAGGCCCATAAAAAGGATAAAGTCTTTCAGCTGCTAACCTACGTTTATTTGCACTATAAAAAACAAACTCCTTTTTGCAAACTAGAAGAAACTCATACCATTGCAGGAATACTTTCCTTTAAAAATTTTGGTCAAGGACTAATGACCTACGCCTATAAAAACTCGAATAAAGGACCGCGCGAAGAGCGTATTAATCCTAGCACGATAGAGCGTTATGAGCAGCAACTATTCGCCTTAATACATGAATTGAACGATCCAGACACTCCATATATAGCCACTGTAAATTGAAATTATGAGCAAAATAATTAAGGCAATTTTATTTGATATGGATGGAGTAATTGTGAACAGCGAACCGATGCACCGCAAAGCATATCACATGATGTTTGAGCAAATCGGTGTAAAACCTTCTCCATCACATTACGCTTCATTTACAGGTCAATCAACTTTAGAAATTTGCCGTAAATTAGTGACTCACTTTTGTTTGGATAAGAAAGCTGAAGACTTGGTCGCAATAAAACGCCACTACTTTAATACACTATTTGACAATGACAAGAGCCTTGAACTAATACCAGGAGTCATGGACTTAATCAAGGATTTCCATAGTAACGGATTGATCTTAATTTTAGCCTCCTCAGCATCTATGGAAAATATCGAAAGGATTTTTACCCGTTTTAATTTGAATATATATTTCAAAGCCAAGATTTCTGGAGCCAACTTAAAGGCCTCCAAGCCCGATCCAGAAATTTTCATCAAAGCTGCTGAAGCTGCAGGGGTAAAATCCTCTAATTGTGTGGTTATCGAGGATTCAGAAAACGGTATTACCGCAGCCAAAGCAGCAGGTATTTATACCATTGCCTATAACAGCCCTGATGCTGCAGCTCAAGACTCTAGCAATGCAGACCGTGTGATTCAAGATTTTTCAGAAATTAACTTTGAGTCACTACAAAAAATAAAATTCTCCAAATAAGAAGCCTTGAAAAAATTCAAATAATCAATTATTGACGTTTGGAAATTTTTTTTACGGACCCGTCTTCGTTCCAATATTTTATTTTGCCTTTGAGCTCCCCATTTCTGTAGTAGGCTAGTTGCTTGATTTGTCCATTGGCATACCACATTCGACATTCACCTTCCTTCTTATTGGATTCAAATAATTCTTCTGAACCCAATTCGCCTGAGGGATACCACCAACGAAATGTACCCTGTTTTTGACCATTTAAATAGTAGCCTTCAAGTCTCAAACCTCCATCATCGTAATTCGTAATTAATCGGCCAGATATCGGTTCACCAGTTGCTTTTAAAAGAGCTTGTCCTTTCTCCACTGCTAAATCATGAACTTGATGGTGATAATAAGTTTTCACACCTTGACCAGAGACACTAAGACTAAAAGAAATAACTAAGTAAAGAGTTAAAATTGATTGAAACTTTATTTGATAATTCATAGGTAGGAATGCCAAATTATTGAATATGCAAGTTAATGAAATAAATTACAGTCGTTTGTTAAATCAATTCAAATGAATGCGAAATGATGAATATACACAAGACAAGAAAAATCAATGATGGTAGTCTCTGTTGAAAATCGTTTTTTACTGAGTAATGTGCATATTGGGCACCGACCATGAATAAGGCCATTCCTATCGTACTTAAAAGCGATAATTCATCGTAGCAAATGCCCACAAGCATTAATGTTGCAAATGAGATTTTTATAACCCCGACAATAGATCTAAATAAGATGGAGTAACCAAAATTTTTGAACTCGTTTTCTACATTATTGAATCTGAATGCCCAAACAAAAAGTACGGAGCAACCCACAATGATTTGTGCGATGTTGGAGAGAAAATCTGTATTCATTTAATTCTATTTTTATGAATTTTGAAGTTACAAAAAAAACTATAACATCACGTAATTTCAAAAAAGCAGTAAAAGTCTAAGGAAGTAAAGCTAGTCCATTTTTAATAAGATCTGAAAGAGTTTTCTCACGAGTTAAGTCGTCTAAATGTGCTCTTACCTCGACTTTCTTTGGATGATTTGTTTGAACCATTAGTTCTAACAACTCCAAAAATAATAACCACTCATTTGGGTATAATGCCTTCGTTCTTTGCCAAAACTCTTTGAGTATTTGAGTATCTGTTGATATTGACAGATTTTTATTTTCAGCGGACTGAGCTTCACGAAGACTCTTTAATTTAGCATATTCCTCGTGAAGAGCTAATTCAATCGAATTATAGACAATATCTTTGGAAACATTAACAGACTTTTTATAAATATTTTTAAAAGATTTGTCATCTGCTGGGCCGGCAAAGGCAGAAATTAGGGTTTTACCAACGGCCATGTCATAAACACCCCAGCTTGGATCAAAGAGCAATTCACCGCCCAATGTAACCCGACATTCTAGAAGACTAATGAGTTGAATTTTCCCGCGAATATCCCTTTTCCCTGTAACGATTTTACCCTCCACGCAAACGCCCCCCTCAAAATTTAGAGAAACTTCTTTCCCCTCAACTATGCCGTAAGCCTCTAAGTCACGTGGCGACATATCTTCGATAGCCAAGTTTGTGCCTTCAAGCTTCCCTAATGGTGAACCATAGCCTTCGGGATGCTGAAGAGTGCTGTGACCAATTAGTTCTCTACCTTGAGAAGCAAGTGCAGTCGGCCCCTTTGTTTGTATATAAATTGGAGCCCCTTCAAACTCAATTACACGACTAAAAACTCCCGAAATTTGGATACCTGTTGAAAGTTCAACAGACCCCATTTTAGTAGATTTAATTAGTTTTTCTACCCCAGATAGCCCGCCAGTGCGGACTGCCATTCCATTCGCAAATTGTTCCAGAACATAACTCAAGTGCGCAAAATTTGGTGTCACGTACAGATGAGGTTGCACTGCCGTAATATCAAAACTGACTTCTGCAGCCTCAATAGTGTATGGCCTCTTATCAACTTCTTGATCAAGACAATTCTTACTCTCTTCTATTGACGACAATAGGCCTGCACCATAAATCTTTGGATCCGTCAAAGTACCAATCAATCCATATTCTACAGTCCACCAGTGCAAATTGCGAATTTTGGCCATTTCAGATAATTCCTTTACTTCGTTTTGAATGACCTCGACTTCCTCAGTGGCCAATTCTATCTCCTCTCTCGTAGAATTCGGATTTTCTTTTAAGATTGAAAGTTTACGAATAGCCTCATACATACGATCGTCATCGGGAGATGATATTGCCTTACTTCCTAGTTCTCCGAATCGCCTCAAATACTCAGCGTATTCGGGATTAGCAATTATCGGAGCATGTCCAGCTGCCTCATGGATGATGTCAGGGGCAGGAGTATAGCCAATATGATCCACACTCCTTATCTCCGAGGAAATAACCAAAACGTTATGGGCCTGAAATTCCATAAAAGCATTTGGTGGAATAAACCCGTCTACAGCAACCGCGGCCCAACCAATATCTTTAAGGATCCTGTTCATGCCTTCCATTTGAGGAATCTTATCAATAGAAATACCCGTAAGACTCAAGCCGTCAATATATGAGTGATGGGCGACTTTTTTCAAATAGTCAATATTTAGCCTCATCACGTAACGCCAAACTGCCTGATTTTGAGCAGTGTATTTATTATAGGGCTGCTTAACAATAAAGGCATGTAAATTCTCTGGTAATTTTGCCGTTACCTCGTTGAATTCAATTTGATTTTCTTTAGCACTAATCATACTTTATGGTATTTACTCATATTCGTCCGAACGATAGACTATTTTATAATTATCTTAACCCGTTAATATCATATTTATCAAAAAAATTCCATAAGATCTCATGCATATCGAAGCCTAAAATACTTGGCTCGAACCAATCATGATCGCCCTGAATCACCCGATACAAGTCCAATGACACAGAATTCAAACCTGGGCCAAATGTTTCATACTGTACCTCTCTAAATCCATTTGAAAAGATTTGTGTTTGAGATGGTTCAGCCCCTAAATCATTGAATTCTATCCAATAATTCACGGCATATGGCACTGAAGACCAATCTGAATTTCCCTCATAAGGAAGAATTTGATCATTAGTACCATGAAAGATAATTACCGGAATCGGATGAAGTGGAGCGCACACCTCTGGCCAATCTAACATAGTCCCTGATATGGAACCTATCGCGGCAACACGATCGCTTAAGGCACAGGCCAAAGCATAACTCATCATACCTCCATTGGAATAGCCACAAAAATATATTCGGTCTGAATCAACGTTGTAATTATTGCTTATTTCATCTATCAATTCAGAGAAAAAGTCGATGTCTTCTGCATCACTTTTATTATCAGGACCTGAAAAAAAAGAATTCCAATGCGGAACACCGTCTAAACAACTGCCTTGAGGATAAACCAGCATAAAATTTTCTTGATCGGCCAAAGTTCGCATATCTGCATAATCCATATGACCCATTGCATATCCTCCGTAACCGTGCAAATTAAATACGACAGGCAGACCATACGAATTGTCATATCCTTGAGGGAGATGAACTAGATACTCGCGATTCAAACCATTATGGTTAAGAATAAAAGCACTCTCATTATTCGCACATTGCGCATTTACGTCTTTATTTTCTGTAACACATGTAACCGTTAAAAAAATCAAAGAGACGAAAATCGGCCACTTAATTTTTTTTGAAATACTAGTGAAAAATCCCATTGAAAATCAAACGATATTATGCGCGATATATTATCGACAAGCCAGACGATATAGTGGCTTTATTATGAATTTAAACTTGATTATAGATGATGATTTAATCCCTTTAAATTTTATTACCGGAATAAAATGCCAATCTAACTATTGAAAGGTTTTTATACGCTCAACGACAAAATCTTTTACTTGAGTAACCTTTCCTCGATCACGAATATAAGCACTAAATACTTCATTATGCACGGTTTGTAAGTCTTGATATAAGCTTAAATGATCGTTTATGTCTTTGCCCGAAAGTAAAGCCCAATGAGTTGCTCCATTTGGCTTATTAACGTCATAACTACCAAAGGCAACCAAACGATCTTCAAAAGTATCCGGTAATGCACGAACCATGGCTTGCTGGGCTTTAGCAAATGCAACAGGATCCTCTATTCTTATATCCCATATATGAATCGCAGGGTTTTTTTTCTCATCACCAGGATTTAGATTCATAACGCGGCCGGCTCTTGCCTCGCCCCACGATTCTACATTATTCCTAATACCTCTCCAAAATGCATCTCCTTCAGACTCTTGTGGCTTGGTTACAAACCCTCTCTTATTTAATTCCCATAAAAATACAATTCTATGTGTACGCCCATCTTCTCGACCATGTCTGAGGCGCTCTAAAAACACCGCGCCTGATTTGCGCTCACGGTTGGCAAAAAACTCATCAAATAATCTTTCAATTTGATCTTCTGAATTTTCTTTTGCGGTAACCTCAACAAAATTAAAAGCCATTTGTTGGGCGCATGTTGAACCAACAAATAAAAATATGCATGCAATAAATAAATGTCTCATGAGTATTGGTTTACTGTTTAAATTCAATTCAAAGAATGAGTTTTACTATCCTTTACAATATCGTATTTATCTTCGTCATAAAACCTAATGTTTCGATATATTGTTAAATAAGTTTATAGTCTAAATCCAACTCGCATCATTCCATTGACGCCGCCACCTAAACCCCAAGATGTGAAGTCATCGCTAGATAAAACTCTCAAACCGTAACCCATTTCTACACCAATGTAAACCTTCGGAATGATGTAATAATCAGCTCCTAAAAACACCCCAACACCAACACCAAAAACACTTCTGTCATCTTCAAAATCAATAAATTCATCATTCCCATCTTCAAGGCCAGAATCTCCATCTTCATCTCCATCTCCATCTCCATCTCCGTCTACGTCTCCATTATCATCACCTCTATCATCGCTAACTCTAATACCATCATAATTCAGTCCTACTTGATACCCCCAGAAAGTTGATAACCGTTCTGCGCCATTGAAATGATTTTCCACACCATATCCTAATCCAACAGAATACGCCATTGAGATGTTTTCGAATCCAGGATCAATAATATCAAGAGATGCTGCCCAGCGAGTAGCCTTTGTTTCAGATTCAAATTTCCTCATTGTAACTGTAGCCCCTCTGTCAGTGAACATCGCCGCGCCATCAAGGTTGGGCATAAATTGCATTTCAAAAGCAGTGTCTCCTTGGCTAGGCTTGTTAAAAGTTCCTGCATTAGTTGTAATCTGTGCAGAGGCAAATGTAAAACTGGCTAGTGCATAAAGTAATAGTAGTTTCTTCATAATAAAGTAATTAATTGATTTTCATAAAATTAGCGCAAATCACAAGTCAATTATTTTATTGCAACAGATTTTGTAAACAACCTTATTAACTAATATTTATGGGAGTGATTTGGGAGGAAGACTGCCTTAGAATCAATCGATACTGACAAAAACATATTTACTTCTGTATATTCAACAGAAATAAATTAGGATTTATTTTTTCTTGCATTAATAAAACTTTTTACAAAGAAAACCATCGCTAATACTGATGTTGAAATCATTAAAATCACTCTAAACAGTCCCGGCCCTGGAGACTCGATTGATTTCGGTAATCTCATGCCGACAAGTGCCAATAAAATAATTAATGTCAATAAAACCGCTATATGTGCAATTATTTTATTCTGACTTTTTACTCCTTTGGAACAAATGAGTAAAATGACCCCGAATACAACTGGAATTAGTGCGGTTAATGAGGACGAGACAAAATAACCCCATAAACCAAAAACAATAAGTGTTGCGGAGTTGATTAAATTGGCTTTGTATGCATTCATAACTTTTATTTAATTTTAATGAGACTTCTAGATTTATTATCGGCTGTTTAGTTGTGGAGAAGATGGGACTCGAACCCACGACCTCTTGACTGCCAGTCAAG
>MDTG01135538.1_pt1 | contig 14587 bp, 15 predicted proteins | sample 811421 | NCBI WGS metagenome assembly MDTG01 (sample SAMN05326645, study PRJNA326480) | marine metagenome | isolation source: seawater | place: Pacific Ocean: South East | collected 2011
GAGTGCTAATTCAACCATGCAAAACCTCAGTATACTCTTTCTTTTGGTGGTATATAAGCAACTTCATTACTCAAGGTATATTCATGGACGGGTCTGTAATCAATTGTGGTAGTTCTATTCTCATTATCTATCCAAGCTAGAGTATGCTTCATCCAATTCTTATCATCTCTTTCCGAGAAATCTTCACGAGCATGGGACCCTCGACTTTCCTTCCTATTTGCAGCACTCTCGACAGTTACCACAGACTGAACAATAAGATTATCCCATTCAAGAGCCTCGACTAAATCAGTATTCCATATCAGTGATCTATCATTTATCTTAATATCATCGAGACCATGCCATATTTTATTAATTAGATCTTTACCCTCATCTAAGACCTCCCCTGTTCTGAAAACGGCACAGTTATTTTGCATAACTCTCTGCATATCTGACCTTAATTCAGAAGTTGATGTCTTACCATCAGCATACCTAAACCTGTCTAACCTATGTAATGCATCGATACCTGCATCACTTGGTAAGGGTCTTTGTTTTGCATTAGCAATAGTAGTGTCTGCAGCTCTGAGTCCTGCAGCCCTGCCAAAAACAACTAAGTCAATTAGAGAATTTGAGCCTAGCCTATTTGCACCATGGACTGAAACACAAGCAGCTTCACCGATTGCCATTAGACCATCCACGACGCAATCTGGGTCACCATCAATTTTTGTTAATACTTCACCATGGAAATTTGTTGGTATCCCACCCATATTGTAATGTACTGTAGGTAATACAGGTATTGGTTCTTTTGTAACATCTACCCCTGAAAATATTTTTGCAGTTTCTGATATTCCAGGCAACCTCTCAGCTAATACTTCTGGAGCTAAGTGCTCTAAGTGTAAATGAATGTGATCCTTATCTTTTCCTACGCCACGCCCCTCTCTTATTTCGACAGTCATTGACCTTGAGACAACATCCCTACTAGCAAGGTCTTTAGCTGATGGCGCATATCTTTCCATAAACCTTTCGCCTTCCGAATTTGTTAAATAACCCCCTTCGCCTCTGGAGCCTTCAGTGATTAAACACCCTGCTCCATAGATACCGGTTGGGTGGAACTGTACAAATTCCATATCTTGTAGTGGCAAACCCGCTCTTAAGACCATAGCATTACCGTCACCTGTGCAAGAGTGGGCAGAAGTTGCCGAGAAATAGGCTCTACCATATCCTCCTGTTGCAAGAATTATTTTTTGCCCTTGAAACCGGTGAATTGTTCCATCTTCGAGACAAAGGGCAACTACACCGCGACAAACGCCTTTATTATCCATAATTAGATCTATTGCAAAGTATTCGATGAAAAACTCAGCTGAGTGACTTATCGCTTTGCCATAAAGTGTATGCAACATCGCGTGTCCTGTCCTATCTGCGGCAGCACAGGTTCTTTGTGCAATACCTTCACCGTAACGTGTAGTCATTCCACCAAATGGTCTCTGATATATCTTTCCGTCTTCTCTTCTGCTAAATGGAAGTCCAAAGTGTTCAAGCTCGTAAACTGCTTGCGGTGCCTCTTTGCATAGGTATTCAATGGCATCTTGATCACCGAGCCAATCGGCGCCTTTAACTGTGTCATACATGTGCCACTTCCAATCATCTTCACCCATATTACCAAGAGCCGCTGCAACGCCACCCTGTGCGGCAACAGTATGGCTTCTTGTTGGAAAAAGTTTTGTAACGCATGCAGTTTTAAGCCCTGCTTCTGAGCAACCTAGTGTTGCTCTTAGTCCAGCACCACCAGCTCCAACAACAACAACGTCATAGGTATGATCAATAAAAGTATATTCTCTTCCGTTTATATTGTGCGTTTTTGACATTGTTTAAAAGTTACCTCATCAGATTTTATGAATTATAAAGTTAATAGTGAATATGTACACCCAATAATAACGATTGATACGAAGATATTGTTCAATAAAAGTGCCAATTTTAGGTTTTTCTTTCCATGCACATAGTCCTCAATTATCATCTGCATACCTAACTTCATGTGGTATGAAAAATTAAAAGTAAGAAGTAGTGTAAGTATTAATATACTTGGCTTTTGAAATAATCCTACTACGCCATCATAGCTCATGCCAGGTATTATAAATAGCAGATACAAAAAAAATACAAAAATTGGTATGTTCAAAATTGCTGTTATTCTCTGCAGTATAAAATGTTTTGTTGGTGAATCGGTCATTTATATGTAGCTCATATTATGTAAAATATTATCCAATAGAGAGCTGTCAAAATTAACCCTCCAAAGAGTGATAAAGTGGCTAATTGATCAACAGTTTTGACTTCAAAACCTCGACCAAGATCCCATATAAAATGCCTTAAACCTCCAAACATATGATGAAATATTGCCCAAGTTATCCCTACAATAACGAGCCTACCAAGCCAAGAACCGGCAATGAGAGAATAAAACGCATAATATTTTTCACCCATTGTCAATGAAACCAAAAAAACCATAAACAGTAGCATAGACATGTACAATGCACCTCCGGTAATTCGATGGGCTATCGACATTAACAAACTCAATTTAAATTTGTAAATAGATAGGTGAGGTGATAATGGTTTACTCATTCTGCTCGCTTCAAAGTTTACTACTATACATTTATAATTATTCTAATTAAAAATTCTATAAGTTTTTAGCTAATATATTTTTTATTTAGTAATAACTCAGCAATCTGCACAGCATTCAGTGCTGCACCCTTTCTAAGGTTATCAGACACAACCCACATACTGAGACCATTTTTTACTGTCGTATCTGCCCTAATTCTACTTACGAATGTTGCATAATCTCCTACACATTCGATCGGCGTAATATATTTTTCATCATCTGGGTCATCAACCATCAGAACGCCAGGCGCATCCCTTAAAATTGATCTCGCTTTCTTAGGGCTTATTGGATTCTTAAACTCAATATTCACGGCTTCAGAGTGACCAACAAAAACTGGAACCCTGACACAGGTCGCTGTAAGCTTTATATTTTTATCTAATATTTTCTTAGTTTCGGCCAGCATTTTCCATTCTTCTTTCGTATATCCATCATCAAGAAAAATGTCTATATGAGGTATTACGTTAAATGCTATTTGCCTTGTGAAATTTTCTGGTTCGGCAGCTTGATTTACAAAAATTCCTTTTGTCTGATTAAATAACTCATCCATTGCCGCATTGCCAGCTCCTGATACTGATTGATATGTTGATACGACAACCCTTGTTATACCTGCTTCATCGTGAAGAGGCTTTAGTGCAACAACTAATTGTGAAGTTGAGCAATTTGGATTTGCTATTATTCCTCTTTTCTTGTAACCCTTTATATCGTCTGGATTTACCTCAGGAACTATAAGTGGTACGTCATCGTGATACCTCCAGAATGATGAATTATCTATTACTATCGCCCCAGCTGAGGCTGCAATTGGGCCCCACTTTTCAGATATTTTTGAGCCGGCTGAGAAAAGAGCAACATCAATGTCTGAGAAGTTGTATGTTTCAAGATCTTTTACTTTTAGAGTTTTATCCCCATAAGATAATTCTCTGCCCATAGACTTCCTTGAGGCAAGTGCGACTACTTCATCACATGGAAACATTCTCTCATTGAGAATATTCAATATTTCACGGCCTACATTTCCTGTTGCGCCTACAACTGCTACCTTTAGTGTCATATAACTATACTCAAGTTCTTGAATTCATTTCTGATATTATTGTATCAGTGATCTCTCTTGTACCAACTTTTTTCATTCCATCCTGCATAATATCTGGGGTTCTAATCCCTCTGTCCAGAGCTGCAGAAATTGAGTCCTCAATTAACTTAGCTTCTTCGGTTAAATTAAAAGAATATCGTAATGCCATTGCAAAAGAGGCAATCTCGGCTATTGGGTTCGCAATTCCTTGTCCAGAAATATCAGGTGCAGAACCGTGAACAGGCTCATACATTGCATTTCTTTTACCTGTACTTGGGTCAGCCGCTCCCAGAGATGCTGATGGTAGCATGCCCATAGAGCCGGTAAGCATAGCAGCCTCATCTGAGAGTATATCGCCAAATAAGTTATCAGCAACGATGAGATCAAATTGCTTAGGTTTTCTGACGAGCTGCATGGCACATGCATCAGCAAGCATATGTTCAAGTTCCATTTCTGGATATTCATTTTTATGAACCTCTGAAACGACATTATTCCAAAAAACACCAGATATCATAACATTTCTTTTTTCAGTCGAGGTCACTTTTCCTTTTCTGGTCTTCGCAAGATCAAAGGCAACTCGAGCTATTCTTTCGACCTCACTCGTTGTATATATTTGCGTATCTACAGCTTTCTTTTGGCCATCTGGCAAATCGGTTATCTCTTTTGGCTCACCAAAATAAACTCCACCGGTTAATTCTCTCAATATGAGTATGTCCAGACCCTCAACAAGCTCCTTTTTCAGGCTAGATGCTTCCGCAAGAGCCTTATAACAAATAGCGGGCCTTAGATTAGCAAATAAATCAAGATCCTTACGCAATCTCAAGAGTCCCGCTTCTGGTCGGACTTCAAAGGGTACATTATCCCATTTTGGACCACCAACCGCACCAAAGATCACAGCATCTGATTCATGTGCAAGATCCATCGCTGCATCAGAAATTGATTGACCATGTTCGTCATAAGCCGCCCCGCCAACAAGATCTTTTTCTATCTCAAATTTATTTGACGTATTGCTGTTGAACCATTCAATAACTCTCTGAACTTCGTCAATGACCTCTGGGCCAATACCATCACCTGGGAGCATTAATAGATTGTGTGAACTCATGCGTTACCTCAATATTTATATGTTATAATTTTAAACTAGAGCCAAGGTCTTTGACTCTTTAGATTATCTTCGTAAGTTTCGATATCCTTATTCTTTTCAAGTGTTAGTGCGATATCATCAAGCCCATTAAGCAAACAATGCTTAAGAAATTTATCAATCTTGAAATTAATTTTATCCCCATCAGAAGTTGTAATTTCTTGACTTTCAAGGTCAACTGTTAATGTTGCATTTGAACCTCTCTCAGTCTCATCCATGAGAATACTAACTTCTTTTTCATCAAGAATTATAGGTAACATACCATTTTTGAAACAATTATTATAAAAAATATCTGCAAAAGACGTTGATATAACAACTTTTATTCCATAGTCAAGTAATGCCCATGGCGCATGTTCTCTACTCGATCCACAACCAAAATTATCCCCGGCTACGAGTATCCTTGCGTTTTTATATTGAGGCTTATTCAGTACAAAATTTTCGTTTTCTGATCCATCATCATTATACCTGAGCTCTGAAAAGAGCCCCTTACCCAGGCCTGTACGTTCAATCGTTTTTAAATATTGTTTTGGAATAATCTTATCAGTATCAATATTTATTTCAGGAAGTGATGCTGCAACTGCAGTTAAATTTTTGAATTTTTCCATTAGAAATATCCTATTTTGCAAACTCTCGAATGTCAACAAATCGCCCGGCAATCGCAGCCGCAGCAGCCATAGCAGGGCTTACCAAATGAGTTCTTCCGCGAAAACCCTGTCTACCCTCAAAATTTCTGTTTGAGGTTGACGCACATCTTTGTCCAGGCGAAAGCTTATCAGGATTCATAGCCAGGCACATCGAACAACCTGGTTCTCTCCATTCAAAGCCAGCAGCCATAAATATTTTATCTAGCCCTTCACTGATCGCCTGCTCTTTAACAAGCCCTGACCCGGGTACGATGATTGCATTTAAATTCTCGTTCACGTGATGTCCTTTAACAACTTTTGCAACCTCCCTCAAATCTTCAATTCTGCCATTTGTACAGGATCCAATAAATATTACATCTAACTCAATGTCTTTGATTTTAGTGCCAGGCTTTAGGTCCATATATTCAAGAGCACTTTTTTTGGATTCTTTCCTATTTTCATCAACTATAGCATCCGGATCAGGAACTTCACCATTTATTGATACCACATCTTCTGGGCTGGTGCCCCAAGTGACAACAGGAGGTAATGCGGCGGCATCCAAGTATACTTCCCTGTCAAAGAAAGCGTCTCTATCTGAATTAAGTGCATCCCAGTAAGTCACAGCTTTTAGAAAGTCATCCCCCTTAGGGGCTCTTGGTCTATCTTCAAAGTAAGCGAAAGTTTTTTCATCCGGACCAATTAAGCCTGCTCGTGCCCCACCTTCAATTGACATATTACAAACTGTCATTCTGCCTTCGACTGTTAGATCTGAAATTGCTTTACCTGTATACTCGATTACAGAACCCGTTCCGCCACCGGCTCCTATTTCTCCAATGATAGATAAGATGATATCTTTGGCTGTTACACCGTCTGGAGCAGTTCCTCCCACATTCACTTTTAAGTTTTTGGCCTTTCTTTGAATTAGGGTCTGCGTGGCTAATATATGTTCTACCTCCGATGTACCAATACCGTGAGCTAAGGCTCCAAATGCTCCATGAGTAGATGTATGACTATCGCCACAACAAATTGTTGTTCCTGGTAATGTAAATCCCTGCTCAGGTCCAACAACATGCACAATACCTTGCCTTATATCTAACTCATTAAAATATTCAACACCAAATTCTTTGCAGTTTTTTGAAAGAGCCTCTACTTGTATCCTGGATTCCTCATCAGCAATACCCTTCTTTCTATCCGTCGTTGGTACATTATGGTCAACAACGGCCAATGTTTTATCTGGGCATCTTACCTTCCTATTTGTCATCCTGAGGCCTTCAAAAGCCTGAGGTGATGTTACTTCATGAACTAAATGTCGATCTATGTATATAAGTGATGTGCCATCTTCGTTTGTATTGATAAGATGGTCATCCCAAATTTTATCATAAATTGTTCTTGGCTTACTCATTAACTATTACCTAAAATATGTACTTCATTTTATGAAAAATTAACCCATACTTTCAAGATATTTTTTTAAAATATTGAGAGCATTTTCTAAATCTTTTTTGTCAATCATTTCTGTTACCGTGTGAATATATCTGGTTCCAACGACGATTGCCAGAGCTTTTGCCCCTGAGCCGGCCTGCTGACCCGCAGCACCATCCTGACCGCCTCTGCTTAAGATAGTTCTTTGAAACGGAATTTTGCTTCTTTCAGCTAATTTAGCAAACTGTTCTACTAGTCCGTGATCTGATATAAAAGACGAGTCCTTAATGTGTAAACCAAAACCTTTTTTGTGTTGCGTAATCCAATCTTGTTCAGGGACCCCAGGTGTATCACATGCTAAAGTTGTATCCACTCCGATTGCAACATCTGGCCTTATGTTGAAAGATGCTGTCTTAGCACCCCTCAGCCCAACTTCTTCTTGGGTTGTGAATACGATAATTAAATCATTATTCAATTTTATTTTCTTTTCAAAAATATGCTTTGCGATTTCTATTCCTATCCAGCACGCTATCCTATTATCCAATGCTTTTGACACAACCTTCTCTGGCATTTCGAGAAAAGGTTCGTCCATAACAACAAAATCTCCAATATTTATTTTATCTTTAGCCTTCTCACCCAAGCCTGTGTCTATGAAGAATTCATTTGGTTCAGGAATTTTTTTTCGATCTGCAGCACTTTGTGTATGAACTGGCTTACCTTGTGGATTCATCACAGCCTTTATATCCTCTTTTTCAGTACAGATTAAAACTCTTCTGGAAAAGAGATTTCGTGGATCAAAACCCCCGACAGGGTCGACAAATACGAATCCTTTGCTATTAATATGACTTACGAGAAAGCCAATCTCATCCATATGGCAGAGTAGTAAAATTTTCTTTTTATCTTTTTTCTTTGAATTTATTTTGCAAATTAATGAGCCCAGTGGATCAACTTCTATTTCATCAAAATAGTCTCTTACGTTATCATGTATGAAATCTCTAATTCGCGTTTCTCTTCCTGCTACAGAAGGAGTCTCACATAAATCTTTTAGAAGTTTGTAATTCAAACTGAAATCCTCGTTTTTAAGTTACAGGATTTATTTTGAAGCATTCTCTGAACTTGTGGCTTTAGGCTGAGGTGTTTCTTTCGCTTTTTGACGATTTGTATCGATCTTTTCGGCTATTCGAGCAGATTTACCTCTTCTATCTCTAAGATAGTATAGCTTCGCTCTTCTCACCTTACCCTTTTTAACAACAGAGATAGACTCAATGGTTGGTGAATACACAGGGAAAACCCTTTCAACGCCTTCACCATAAGATATTTTTCTTACTGTGAAGCTCTCGTTGATGCCTTCACCCGATCTTCCTATAACAACACCTTCATAAGCTTGGACTCTCTCTCTTGTGCCTTCGCTTATTCTTACATTCACTCGAACGGTATCCCCTGGAGCAAAATCCGGTATTTTTTTGCCTTCACTTAGCTTATCTAACTGTTCTTTTTCTAGTTCTTGAATTAAATTCATTTTAATACCCAAATAAGAATGACTTATTCCTGCTATCATTATACTATTGGTCAGCATTTGTCGATATTTTAACTGTGCCTATATCTGTTTGCATCAACATGATCAAAGATTCTATGTTTATGCTTGAGATATTTTGTGTTTATATAATCAAATGAGTGAAATGTATATAATTTATTTTAAAAAATAAGATTCAAATGGAATTTAAAAACATAAAAGAAATTATTGTTTCTATCAAAAATAAAGAGTTATCTCCGATGGAGGTAGTTGAACATTACCTAAACAGAATTTCAGAGCACAATTATAAATTTAATGCCTTCATTACGATACTCGAAGACAACGCCCTCAAAAGAGCTAAAGAGGCAGAGGATGAAATCTTAAAGGGTCAATATAAGGGCCCTCTCCATGGCATTCCATATGCTGTAAAAGATATAATTAATACCTCTGGAACCCGAACTACGAATGGCTCAAAATTATATAAAGATCATATACCTAAGAATGACGCTTTTTGTATTTCAAAGTTGAATAAGTCTGGTGCTATAATGTTGGGTAAGACAAATACCCACCAATACGCCGCCGCGTCAACAACCATAAACCTGCATTATGGCACAACAAAGAACCCACATGATCCACTAAAAATTGTGGGCGGCTCTAGTGGTGGCTCAGCCGCGGCTGTAGCAAGTAAACTAGTCCCAATTTCACTTGGGACAGACACAGGCGGTTCGATCCGAACTCCATCCTCACTGTGTGGGATTGTAGGTCTCAAGCCAACACACGGGGCAATTAGCCTGAATGGCGTTTTCCCAAACTCACCAAGCATTGATCACGTTGGGCCGATGTGTGAGTCTGTTTACTCCGCCGCTCTGACCTTTAGTGCGCTTGAAGGTTATGACCCTAATGATATGAGATCCATTAAGCACAATAAGACTGATTTATCGCAACTTGAAGATAGTATCAATGGGTTCAAGATTGCAATATGTCCTGATATCTATCAAAACCAAGAGTTGGATAGTGAGGTTGAAAAATCTTATGAGACTGCAATATCCTTACTTAAGGATCTAGGCGCTACTATATCAAGTTTCAAATTTAAAGATGAAGATGTAGACACAATACAAAATTTATTTTACGGAATTGCAGGTCCAGAATTCACAAAAGTTCACAAGAAGCAGTATACGGATGATCCTCAAAGCTTTGATCCTGATGTAAGAAAAAGAATGGAATGGTCTGTAAAAGTTGGGATAGATGACTATCTCATGGCACTTGATAAAAAAATCAAAATGACAAGATTACTTGAGGGTAAACTTGATATTTTTGATGCGTTAATTACACCAGCAACACCATTTACAGCTCCACTGATTGAAGATCTTGTCGCAAAAATAAATCATAAAAATTATGATTACTCAGCAAATTTACATAGACAGTTCTTTGGCCCCTTTAATGTCACCGGCTTACCTGCTGTGGTCATACCAATTGGTAGAGATAAGTCAAATATGCCTATTGCAATGCAAATTATAGGCAAAAAATGGGATGAAAGCAAAATACTTCAAATTGCCCATAACATAGAAGCTAATATTATGTATAATAACAACATCAGTTTTTAGGAGATTAATATGGAAATAATAGACTTAAGCCGTGAGCTATACCACCGCACCCCTCAATACCCAGGACAGCCTCCTATCATTCATGGGGTCTGGAAAAGTCACGAAGAGGCTTTCGCAGACTCTGGCAATATCCAAGGTAACTCTGTGCATTATTTTTCTATGCCCGACCATGGAGGGACACATATTGATGCACCAAGACATTTTAGCGTTGATGGAATACCAATTAATGAATACCCACTTGAAAAGTGTATTGTGCGAGGTATTTGTATCGATTTACGTCATATAGAACCAAAATCAGAAATAACGTCCTCAGATTTGGCAGAAGCTGTTAAAAAAACTGGCTTACCGATTCCGGAAAACGGAACTTTACTGCTTTGCACAGGCCATCACGAGAGGACATTCCCAACACCTGCTTATTCAACAGATAACCCAGGAGTAAACGTTGAGGCAACAAAATGGATCGCAGACCAGGGGTTGGTTCATTTTGGCATCGACTCAATGCGACCGGGTCCAATTGGAGATGTAAACTCGCTTGTGCACAAAATATGTCATGAGGTAAATATTACACATCTGGAGAGTTTGTGTAATCTCGAAAAACTACTTGGGAGGGGGGGATTTACTTTCATTTGTCTACCATTAGCTTGGAGGGGTGGGACTGGATCGCCAGTAAGGGCAGTAGCGGTTTTTGATATCTAAGATTCAATGAGCTCAGAAATAAAACCTCCAAGAAGGGTGATTGTAGGAAACAGGGATGGGCAATCTTGTGTTTTGTCAGATACTGAAAACCCCTACCAGTATAATCGAGGTGGTGGTTCAACTATCTATTTTAATGAAATCTGGACATTTGATAACTGCCCGGTTAACACATCAAATCATTCAGACGGCGCCGACAGACCACTCTCTCACTCACCGCCATTAAATGGCGCCCACTTTAGAGTTATTGAGTCAAAGAAAGAAGATAATAAAAAAATTGACCAAGAAAAAGCAGATGAATTTTTTGCGTCGATGAATAGAACTGGACTCTCTGAAAAAATGAAGAGTAACAAGCATTGGAATATGCATCGCACCCGCACGGTTGATTATGGTGTTGTGACAAATGGCAAAAGAACCCACGTTCTACCCGAAGACGAATTTGTCATGTATGAGGGTGATATAATTGTCCAGCTTGGTCATTTTCACTCATGGGATAATAGTCATGGGCCTAACGAAATGCTCTTTATTATGATCGGCGGTGATGATAATGAATGACAGAAGACGAATAGTAATTGGACAGCTTCCAAATGGTGAAATAAAAAAAATAAGTGATGGAATTGCTCAAGATACCATTACCGATAATGCCAGACCTGGATATAAATCAACAAAGATATGGGCGACATTACATAGCCCTGCTAATTTTGGAATTGATGCAAGTGAGGAAAGTAATAGTTACCCGCACACCCTCATACCACCAAAATCAGGATCAATATGCAGATTTGTGAGTATACCACCCGAAAATAACTACATTAACAAAATCACAAAAGAAGTCGTCAAAAAATTTTACAAATCTATCAATTCAATGGAACTCTTCAATCCTAAAAATTCCAAGCATCCATATATGCATAAAAAGGCTTCTCTAGATTTTGTTTATGTTATGAAAGGCTCCATCGTATTAATTTTAGATGAAGATCAAGTGGAACTAAATCAAGGTGACACCCTAGTTAATCTTGGAGGGAATCATGCTTGGAGTAATAAAACAGACGCTGTATGCGAGCTTTTTATTTCTTCGCATGGCGGCTCTTAAATTATTTTGATTGGCTCTCTCTCCACCATATTACGAGACCTGCTAATATTACAAGAAATGCTCCAAGAATTGTTTGAGAGCTTGGCAGTTGATTAAAAATATAATATCCCATAATTGTTGAGCCAATGATTTGCAGATACAGAAATGGTGCAATAATGGACGAGGGCGTTATCCTGAATGCCTGCGTCAAAAGTAAATTTGTTATGATTGAGCCAAAAGCTATGACTGCCAATAAGAACCATTGAAATTTATCTGGTATTACTAGCGCAACACGATCATATCCTGTCATGTTTCCAAAGATGAATATGATGGTCATCATGATAACTGCTGTAATGGCAGTATAATATTGAAATACTGGGAGCCTTGCAGCATTCGCCCATTTTCTTGCCATCAAAGCTGACAGACCATGAAATAATGCTGCGAGGGCTGGAAATACAGCGCCCCACCCAACGTTATCAAAATTTGGTCCGATTACAAGTAAGGCTCCGCCCATCCCGGCGAAAACAGCAACCCATCTATAAATCCCAACTTTTTCTTTCAATAATATTGAGGATAGCGCGGTTATGATGATTGGTTGGATGAAGAAAATAGCTACAGCATCAACAAGCGGTAGAACTGATAATCCTGCGTAAACGCATAATGTGCCGAGACTTGCGAGAATACCTCTGATTATTAAAGGCCAGCTGGGCTTAGCAATCCATTCCTCTTTTGGAAGAGAGAAATATATGTAAACACTCAGTACAATAACGTGCAACATAAATCTGGTAAAAGAAACCTGGGGGGGCGCCATGGCATCACCCAGAAGTTTTACCGATGCTTCGATAAATGGGACTGTTAAAATAAATCCAAAGGTAAAGAGCGTTCCCTTTGCTGAGTCATCTATAATTCTTATTTGAGCCATTTTTCAGTTTATAAATTTATGGCTTTACGGTGTATTGGTTAAATTTATCTTCATCAATATTTATTCCAAGCCCAGGGCCATCTTCAGGTGTGATTATATGGCCTTCAATAACACTAACTGGATTTTCTACTATATCATCTGCTAAATACTGACTCGAAAGACTCGCGTCCCAGTCAAGAGATGGTAGCGATCTTGTGAAGTGAGCTATCGCTGCACTTCCAATTGAGGTGTTTGCTGCCTTCCCAGCAAGATTTATATTCATATTATAAGAATGCATTAGGTTTGCCGCTTCAAATAATTGTGCAACTCCTCCGAATTTGATCATTTTGAGGCTACCACCATTCGCTGCGTTACGATCATGATGAATTTTTATATCTTCAATATTATGGATACCTTCGTCTACGCCAATGGGTGCGTATGATGTTGCGTTACAATCCACCATTGTCTCAATATCTTTACCATTCACTGGCTGTTCAAAAAAATCTAATCCAATATCGCCAGTCTTTGAGGCAAAAATTAATGCATCATCTCTATTAAAGCCTTGGTTAGCATCTGCTGAAAGGGTATAATTATGGTTCAGTATTTTCTGAGCTTGATAGGATCTTTCTATATCCTCATAAACATTATTTGTGCCGACCTTGACCTTAAACGATACGAAACCTTGGTTAACTTTTTCTTCTAATAATTTAAACTCATTATCCCCACCGGCAACCAGCCAAATCATTGGAACCTTATCTCTCTTTGAGCCCCCAAGAATCTCATAAAGAGGTTTACCCTGCGATTTTCCAAAAAGATCATATAATGCCATATCAACTGCAGATTTAGCCCCTGAGTTACCATAGATTGTTGGCGCTATTATGTCTTTAATATCACTTTGTTGATGAATTTCTTTTCCTAGTAATCTATCTTTCATAAAATCGATTGCTGCAACCATACCTCGTGATGTTTCGCCATTGAAAAAAGGGGCGTAAGGTGCCTCTCCCCAGCCAATTTTTCCATTATTTGTGGTAATTTTAACAACTGCATTATCGCAATGCTTTATGTAAACACCTGACATTTTTAGAGGAACCAAAAGCGGAACCTGGATTATGTGTGTCTCTATATCCTTTATTTTAAACATGCTAGAGGGGTGTCATAGTTTTATTGTATTATTTAACTTAGCAGACTCTTCCATTGCGAGTGTAATTATCAAATTCTTTCTTGCATCCGCAGGCGTTGCAATTGGGCATGGTCGATCCATGGATAAGTGATCTAACCACACTCGAGTCTCATCAGCGACAGGTCCCCAATAATCTCCAAGATGCCAATTACCGGGAGTCGAGCTCGATAAAAAGGCCGTATTAAATTCAAGATCTGGAATATACGCATGGGGTATTCCATTGTTTGTAATTAACAACTCATCTGTGTGATCATCATTTAGAATTAATGCCCCATCATCTCCATATACCTCAAACCTTACACCCATTCCTAACTGTGGAGAGTGAGACGGAAGCGCAAAAAATACACCCAAATTTACGATTGCTCCATTGTCAAATTTAATTAAACTCCACGTGGTATCATTTACGTCAAATCCCGCTTCCCGAAAAACTGTGCCTGCACCCCGAGCGGTGACTTCAACTGGTTCAATACCATCAAGATACCAGCATGCAACATCAACCCAGTATGTTAGTACATCTACCACAGGTGTAGCTGTACTTGATCTTTTTAGAATTTCAATGCCTTGTGCACGAGTATTACAAGCCCTTGCTGAAATTGATAAGATGTTTCCAATCCGCCCCTCAATCAGCTGATCTTTTCCTGAGAGATATCTTCGCTTGAAACGCTGAGCGTAACCAACTCTAAATAATGTCCCCGTCTCTTCAGATTTTTTTATCATTTTATCAGCCTCATTAACCGAAAGTGAAATTGGCTTTTCAACTAAGA
>MDTG01004054.1_pt1 | contig 14585 bp, 9 predicted proteins | sample 811421 | NCBI WGS metagenome assembly MDTG01 (sample SAMN05326645, study PRJNA326480) | marine metagenome | isolation source: seawater | place: Pacific Ocean: South East | collected 2011
CCCATCACTAATGAGCATGATGCCAGTAGGGTTAAAAGGAGTTATTTTTGCCGCGTTAGTAGCCGCAATAGTGTCGTCGTTAGCTTCGATGACCAACAGTGTATCGACCATATTTACTATGGATTTATACAAAGACAAACGCCCGAATGAAAGTCAACATCACTATGTAAAAGTAGGCCGTATTGTTAGCTTTGTATCACTTATTATTGCCATGATTACGGCAAAACCATTATTGGGTAATTTCGACCAAGCCTTTCAATATATACAAGAATTTACAGGCTTCTTTACGCCAGGTATTTGCGCCCTGTTTGTATTGGGTATGTTCTGGAAGAAGACCACCGCAACCGGTGGATTGTGTGCGGCACTAGGTTCGTTTGTACTTAGTATTATATTCCGCCAATTCTGGCCTGAACTGCCGTTTATTGACCGTGTTGGTATCGTGTTCTTACTTTGTGTTTCTGTGGCAATCATTGTGTCGCTTGCCGAGAAAAAAGGTGTACATGACAACGCGGTAGATTTAGATGAGGTCGAATTCGCTACAACGAAAGGGTTTAATATTGCCGCGTTCGCCGTAGTGTGTTTGCTTATCGCCTTCTACGGCGCTTGGTGGTAAAGAGCGACTGAAGGCAGAGAGTAAAAGGGAATGGTTTGGGCGCGTAATCTATCAAGCGTCCAATAAAACCATGCGAAAGTTCAGCCGACAAGCTATGAATATTTTGATAGCGTTCAGATTTGAAAGCACACGGGAGAGAAAAAACTTAATTTCTCCCGTTCAAAATAAGATATACTAATCGGCTAATATCGATGAAACTTTCGCACTTGTTGTTGTCACAAAGTGATAGAGCAGCAAGGCACTAAATACGTTACAGGAGACACCAATGGCAACGAAAGGCGTTAACAAGGTCATACTTGTGGGAAATCTAGGTAATGATCCTGAAGTACGATACATGCCTAACGGTAACGCCGTTGCGAACCTAAGCTTGGCTACCAGCGAAAGCTGGAAAGATCCGCAAGGCCAAATGCAGGAACGCACTGAGTGGCACCGCCTTACTATGTACCGTCGCTTAGCAGAAATTGCCGGGGAATATCTGAAAAAGGGTTCTCAAATTTACGTTGAAGGTAAATTGCAAACGCGTAAGTGGCAAGATCAGTCAGGCCAAGACCGTTACACCACAGAAATCATTGTAGACCAAATGCAAATGCTTGGTGGTCGCGGTGGCGAAGGTGGCGGTGGTAATGCGGGTGGCGGTTATCAACGCCCTCAGAATAACCAGCAAGGTGGATACCAGCAACAAGGTGGCCAAAGCCAAGGCGGTCAAAGCCAAGGTGGATACCAGCAGCAAGGCGGCCAAAACCAAGGTGGTTACCAACAGCAAGCGCCTAATCAAGGCGGTGGTCAGTCACAGCCTAAGCAGCCTCCAATGGCTGAGCCAGACTTTGACTTTGATGACGACATTCCGTTTTAGACAAAGACAAAATGTTGAAAAACAATTTAGAAAGCCGCTATTAAGCGGCTTTTTTTTTTATAAGTAAATTATTGTTTTCAGATTGAAAAGGGCTTGTTTTTACAAGTCCTTTTTTATTTTCTTTAAATTCTATTGGGAACCCTTTAGGATTAATGGAAGTGTATCTCTGGCACCAAAAAAACTCTAAACTGGTACTATATTTCCATCACCCCCTTTGAAATGATTCAACGCATAAAGAATGCGCTTAATTACGTATAAAATAATAACAAATACGTTAATAATAATAAGAAAGCGTCGCTTAAAATAAAAACTGCCTTATACAATATTTTAGCAACTTATGGTGATAAATCGTTATCACCTTGAAGCTTAGTATCAAATCACCAGGACATGAAAATCAATTGCGCCGTAAAGCTGAACTTTACGTGTGGTGCTTTTGTGCCTGGCCCTGCCAGAAATTTAATATTCAGCGAATGAAAACTGATAGTAATTACATCAGTTTTCATCTAAAGGAGTGTGAATGTACAGCATGCCGAGTTCATTATCTAAGTATATGCTTTTTCTTAGTATGTGGTGTTGCCTCTGCGTTAGTTTCCCTACGTTTTCCAAAAACCTAAGGTTAGGTATGGGCGACCAGCTCGACTCTGACCAGGGAGCATTTGCTGAACGTTTTGAGGCGTTAGTTGAAACGTATTCTGAAGGAAAACTAAACGTTCGTTTGTATCCTGGAGGCATATTGGGCGCTGAGCCTGAAATGGTTCAGAACACACGCTTAGGTGCTCAAAGTTTCGCTTTGATAGGCGTTACCAATTTAGCGCCCTTTTCTAAAGAAATGGGCATGTTAGCACTGCCTTACCTTATCGCGGATTCTGAAGACGCAGTGAAAATGACAACAGGAACACTTGGAGAGCATTGGAACAACATAGCGAAGAAGCAAATAGGAGTAGAGATACTCGGCTGGACATACTCAAATTTTAGACACCTCACCAATTCTAAAAAACCAGTTGCTTCGCTGGAAGATTTAGAAGGACTGAAAATTCGCGTACCTCAAAACCCCATTATGCTCGCTACATACGAGGCATGGGGTGCCAATGCAATTGCAATGTCGTGGACCGAGACATTCACCGCATTACAGCAGCGGGTAGTGGATGGGCAAGATAATCCCTACATCGTTAATGATTCAATGAAATTTTATGAAATTCAGTCATATCTAACAGAATTACACTATATGTACTCCCTACAACCACTAGTAGTAGGGGTAAGAGCGTTTAATAAAATGTCAGATGAAGATAAACGCATCATTCGTCGTGCTGGAAGAGAGGCCTCTGAATTTGCACTTGCTTACCAGCTTCAAGAGGCAAGTAAAGCGAAAAAGCATATGCAGTCCGAAGGTGTAGAGGTTTATACATTGAAAGATGAGTCAAGGTGGGAATCAATAGCGAAAAACGAGGTTTGGCCATTGTTTTATGAATCAGTTGGCGGAAAAGAGTCGGTAGACTGGGTCATGTCGCAACTTAATACTAACTGTATGCGTAAGTGTGAGAAGAGGGAGGATGACAATGAGCGCTAAACGCTTAAGTGTAATTCTCAACAATATAGAAAACTATTTATGTCAGTTTTTACTTTGTGTATTTGTCATTTTGTTGTTTGCACAAGTCGTATTGAGAGTAGTTTTTAATCACGGTTACCCGTGGATTGAAGAGTTATCTCGATTTGCCTTTGTGTGGTTTGTTTATCTTGGCGCTGCCTATGGCGCACAAAAAATGGCACATAACCGAGTCACTATTCAGCTATCTAAATTGCCTGAAAAAGTCCGTATTTGCTTGGATATCTTATCTGATTTCATTTGGATAACGTTCAATACCTTACTAACTTACAAGAGTATTGAGATAATTATACTCATGTTTGAATTTACTTATCATACCCCCGCACTCGATTGGTCAATGGCATACCTGTATATGATATTTCCTCTCTCATTAACATTAATGACAATTAGAATTTTGCAAAACAACTACCTTCGATTCTTTACCGATAAGAATATCGACGTGGTAGAGGAGACAATGTAGTGAGTGCTTCTTTCGTTTTATTTGGTACTTTTTTACTGTTATTGATAATTGGCTCACCTATTGTTGTGGCGTTAGGCGCTTCGGCACTACTTGTTTATGTTTATAGTGGAGATGATTTTCTTTCCCTAATTCAAACTGCATGGAACTCGGTAGACTCTTTTCCCATTATGGCTTTGCCTGCATTTATACTTGCTGGGGCGTTAATGCAAGCATCAGGTATTTCTCGGCGGTTGGTGCATATTGCTGAGGTAATGGCCGGCGCTACTACTGGCGGGCTGGGATTTTCCGCAATTTTAGCCAGTATATTTTTCGGTGCGATTTCGGGGTCGGGCCCTGCGACCACGGCCGCAGTTGGTATGTTGATGATCCCCGCAATGATAGACAGAGGATATGGAAAAGGCTACGCCGCGGGGCTAACTTCGTCATCAGGCGGTATCGGTGTAGTTGTCCCTCCCAGTATACCCATGGTAATTTTTGGTGTAACAGCAAGTGTATCAATCAGTGAACTATTTTTAGCTGGGGTAATACCGGGTATTTTAATTGCTGCTGGTTTAATGGGAATGAATTATTTTTTATGCAAACGTAAAGGGATCAAACCAGAACCCAGAGATGAAAGTGAAACATTAGGTAAAGCATGCAAAGATGGAATATGGGCAATATTAGCGCCTGTTGTCATTCTAGGGGGAATTTATTCGGGTTTATTTACCCCCACAGAAGCCGCTGTAGTCTCAGTTTTTTATACACTTTTTGTCGGTTTCTTTATTCACAAAGAATTAAAATGGCCCAATGTATCGGCTTCGTTGCAATCTACTACATGGTTAACTGGGCGGGTGCTAATTATCATGTTTGCGGCTACGGCCTTCGGTCGTATTCTCGTTGAAAATGATATACCTTCAGAAATAGCGGCATCCTTGCTAGAGTTAACCGGAAGCCTCACCATAATATGGCTTATCGTCATTTTCTTTCTCATATTTGTTGGCATGTTCATGGAGACACTAGCCACCATCATGATAGTGACACCAGTGCTTCTTCCCGTAATGGTAAGTCTGGGCGTTGACCCCATTCACTTTGGCTTGGTGTTGGTGGTTTGTTGTGAGATTGGATTTGCGACGCCGCCCTTAGGAGAGAATATGTTTATTTCTTCAAGTATTGCTAAAGTCTCTATTGAAGAAATATCTGTCAAAGCGTTACCTTTTGTTCTCACTAGTATCGCTATTGTCATTCTATTGGCCTTTGCACCACAGCTATCTCTTTGGCTGCCGAGTCTATTGGGCTACTAAACGCTTTGTTTGAATAGCTGTTTTTTATTAAACAGCAGGGGAATAATCATGATTGAGCATTATCTCGACACACATTTTAGCTCTGCAAGAACCTTACAAGAGCAGATTCGTGAAAAGCTGATTAAAACTATTCTTTCCGGCTGTATTCCAAGTGATGAGGCTCTGCCCTCATCACGAAAGCTTGCGCAAACCTTAAATGTTTCGCGTAACACTATTTTATGTATATATGAAAGCTTAATAGATGACGGTTATTTAATTTCCAAAAAACGACAAGGATATTTTGTTTCGCCAGATTTTAATGGCGATAACTTTACGCCTCAACAGCAGATATCTAAATCTAGCACTAAACTCGTTCCCTCAAATAAAAAAAATGATGTCGCGCCAGGAGGCATTACAGCTGACGCGGCGCAATGGAAAAGTAGATTTAAACAAGCCCCAAGCGTTCAATCAAACATCATCAAACCGAAAAATTGGGCTGACTACGAATATCCATTCATTTACGGCCAAGTACAGCAAAATCAGTTCCCTATTCAGCATTGGAGAAACTCGTTAAGAACCATGATGGGGAACGCTGTCGTGGGTGACTGGATCCATGACAATGTGGATAGAGATGATCCGGCGTTAATAGAACAATTGCGAACACGTATCCTTCCTCGAAGAGGTATATATGTAAAATCTGATGAGATTTTGATGACAATGGGTACGCAAAACTCTTTGTTTTTAATCGCAAAGTTGCTCATTGATAAAACAACAAAAGTGGCTGTTGAAAACCCAGGCTTCAGAGATGCGCATAATATATTCAAATCATTTGATGGGGAGCTTACGCTTCATAACGTAGATGAAAATGGGTTGATTGTGGATGACACGTTATCAGACAGTGATTATGTATTTGTAACGCCTGGGCACCAAGTGCCTACCGGCGCGGTTTTATCTGCAGATAGACGCAGAAAGCTAATGAATAAAGCAATTGAGAATGACTTTATTATTTTAGAAGATGATTATGATTCGGATATAAACTTAAATGAAGAATCTATGCCTGCACTTAAATCCGCAGATCCTAATGGACGAGTTGTCTATATGGGGAGTTTATCGAAGTTGGTTGCCCCAGGACTTAGAATGGGCTATATCGTGGCCGCGCCAGCTTTAATTGAAGAGCTAAGGGGCTTACGCCGCTTAATTTATCGTCATCCGCCAACGAATAATCAACGTACTACAGCGCATTTTATTGCCCAAGGTTTTTATGACACGCACTTAAGGAAAACGCGAGAGCTCAACCGAGAAAAGCGTGATGTGATGATGAATGCTATTCATCAAACTATGCCCGAAAACCTAGTGTCATTTTCAATTGAACCGCAAAGCTCTTTTTGGTTGAAGTTAGGGGAGCATCAAGACTCTGAATTACTTCGCTATGAAGCAGAAAAAAAATCAATTCTTGTTGAACCAGGGAACATTCACTACCTTGGTGTAAATGAACCTAACAATTATTTTCGATTAGGTTTTTCTGCTATTAATAAAGAAAAAATAACGCCAGGGATCCATGCTTTAAGCCGCTTAATTGACGATTTATAAATATCCTCCTCTATTTCAAAGTGTAAATTAAATTTTTTATATCTATATGATTAATATCGTTTTATTTTTAACTTCTCACTGGACCTAAAAATACTTTGAACTGGTACTGTATTTAAAATGTACAGTTTGGAAGTATGTAAATTAATCATGTTGTTGAAACTAGCCAGGACACTGAAAGAGCTAGTAATACACATGAGCCTGCCTAATAAGAAAATACAAACAGGAACTTAACCAGGAGATATTTACATGCAACCATCGCGTTTTAAATTAGCGCCCTTATATGTGGCCGTAACTTTTATAAGTTCGGGCATTGTGTCCAACCTACATGCTCAAGAATTATCAGAACAGCAACGCCCTGCAACAGCAGAAAAGCAGAGCGAAGCTGTAGAGAAAATTGCTGTACTGGGTTCTCGCCGTGCAGCCAGAACGGAAACAAGTACACCAGCACCCGTCGACTTTATTTCATCAGACGACTTATCAAGGCAAGGCAATACAGATATGAGTACCATGCTAAGAAGCGTTGTACCTTCATTTAATGTTGCCGAGCAGCCTAACTTAGATGAGGCGTCGTTTATACGCCCTGCTAATTTAAGAAATCTACCCCCAGACCACACGTTAGTATTAGTGAATGGTAAACGCCGTCACCGTGGCGCAGTGATTACATTTTTAGGGAGTGGTGTATCTGACGGTGCACAAGGGCCAGACATATCACCTATTCCCAGTGTCGCGTTAAAAGAAGTTCAAGTTTTACGTGATGGTGCCGCCGCTCAATATGGCTCAGATGCCATCGCAGGAGTAATGAACTTTCAACTTAAAGATGCGGCCGATGGTTTTCAACTTACCGCTCGCCGTGGTGCAACATTTGAAGGTGATGGAGAGAATTACCGTATTGCGACTAACTTTGGTTTGCCATTAACTGACAATGGTTTTATCAATATATCTGCTGATTACTCAGAATATGAGCCGACTGAAAGGCAAGTGCAGCGAAGTGATGCGGCTCAATTGTCTGTGAATAATTCGGCTATTGCAAACCCTGCCCAAACATGGGGCTCAGCTGAAATTAAGAATGACCTAAAGTTATTTGTTAATGCTGGCATTGACCTAAATGACAGTGCTCAGCTTTATAGCTTTGCTAATTACGCAGACAAAGAAGTGCAAACTGTTTTCTATTACCGTACTCCCGATGGCAGTGATAGAACTCAACGCTTCTCGAATGACGGCGGAGAAACAGTATTAGTTGGTGATACTAACCTTGATAATGATATTACTTGCCCTACGATTTTTATCGAAAATGGAAATCCTACTACTAGTGAAAATTTCGATTTGATTTCGAATGGTGGGGAATTAGACAGTGAATGCTTTGCCTTGGCAGAAATATACCCTGGCGGCTTCGCACCGATATTTGGGGCAGATGTTACCGATAAGAGTTTTGCGGTAGGTATTAAAGGCGAGTTTGATAGTGGTTTGTACTACGATGTTAGCACGCACGTGGGGAGTTCTCGCGCTGACTACTTTTTTATCAATAGTGTTAACCCTTCTTGGTCTTCTTCTACACCGAACTCGGTTATTAGCCCTGGCTATAACGTACAAACTGATACCAATGTGAACATCGATCTTTCATATCCTGTAGATGTTGGGTTAGCATCCGATTTAAATATAGCGGGTGGCTTTGAGTGGCGTAATGAGGAATATGAGGTTGGCTTAGGAGATGTAGAAAGTCGTGAAGCTGGTGATTTAGCCGGGCAAGGATTTAGAGAAACAGTAGATGGTTTTGCCGGTTTCTCAGAGCGTGCGGCAGGTATCTTTGATCGCAGTAACGTTGCTGCTTACATCGATTTGGAAGCGGATGTTACCGACACATTGATACTTGGCGGAGCGCTTCGCTATGAAGACTTTGATGACTTTGGTTCAACCACCAACTTTAAACTGTCATCGCACTTAACCCTTACAGATGAAATTTCAATGCGAGGGACGGTAAGTACGGGGTTCCGTGCCCCCACCCCCGGTCAAGCTAATTCGGTAAGAAGCTCAACGTCTGTGACCGCCGCTGGTATTTTTGAATCTGGAATATTTGCACCAACTGATCCCTTGGTTATCGCACTGGCAGACGCAATACCAGATGCACCTCAGCCACAGACCCTCACCCCCGAAACGTCTACAAACTACAGCTTAGGCTTTATTTATTCGGCCGGAGGAATCGACTTAACAATAGATTTCTTCCGTATTGAAATTGAGGATCGTATAACGTTGAGTTCTACGGTTTCTATTACCGATACGTTAGATGCTGGAGGTGCTGTTGCAGCTGATCTACAAGCCGCTATTGATGCACTGGTTGCAGCAGGAGATTCAAGTGCAAGTTCTATATCCGGCTTTAACTTTTTTATTAACGATTTCGAAACGACTACAACAGGTGTTGACGTAGTATTGAGTATGCCTATTGCGTTGAATGATGGAGATACTCGCTTATTAGCCGCTTATAACCACACTGACACGCAGGTAGAAGGAAGCTCCGACTACTTAAGTGATGTTCGCGTATTTTCTATAGAAAATGGTTTACCTAAAGATAGGCTAACGCTTACGGCGATGCACGAACAAGGAAATTGGAGTTTCGTTACCAGAGGAAGTTACTACGGAGAAATCGGTGTCGGAAACGACATTGGCCTAGGCACATATAATGATTTTGACGGCTACTACAGCGGTAAGTTCCTCGTCGATGTTGAAGCGCAGTATTACTTTAATAATGCTTTCTCTATGACGTTCGGGGTACAAAATCTCTTTAATACATATCCTGATGAGGTATCTAACCCGGCTGACAATGCAGGGCAAATCTATCCAGAAGAGTCACCATTCGGTTTCAATGGAGGAAGTGCCTACCTACAGCTAAATTATAGTATTTAAGCCCTTAAATTACGCCAGTTCTGGTACTAACAATGATTAGGACTGGCGCTAATTTTTCGTCGCGTTTTTATACATAATTACGCTCTATATATGAATAATAGATAAGGTCGAAGTTTGGTAGATTCTTTTGGGATTCTTATTCTAGCTGCGTTTATTGCAGGTGTAGTTCGTGGGTATGCTGGCTTTGGTTTTGCAGCTATTGCCATTATTGGTTTTAACCTAGTACTCGCACCTCAACAAAGCATACCTATCGTTTTAGGCTTAGATGTGATTTGTAGCTTGAGTTTACTTTCACAAGCGCTGCGTCAAGCCGATTTTCACACCTTTAAAATACTGATTGTTGGCGCGCTTTTGGGTATTCCAATAGGGCTTGGCTTATTGGTATTGATACCAGGTGAGGTAATGAAGTTACTGATCTGTACAATTATTTTGGCATTTTCAATACTGCTTTTCGCCAACGTAACCGTGAAAAATACTAACAATTATATAGTGAAATCAGCGTTTGGAGTTTCAAGTGGCATAGGCACTGCTGCAGCTTCGGTAGGAGGCCCTATGATTGTGTGCTACATGCTATCAAGCCGGCTATCTCCTAGTCAGCAAAGAGCCACTATGATCCTTTTCTTCGTAGTTAGCGAGACGTTAGCATTAGGCGCTATTGCTAGTAGTGGATTACTCGAGTTATCGATGCTGAAAACCTTATTAGTGGTGCTTTTACCGACCCTTATCGCAGTAAGAATTGGGCAATGGTTCTTTAATAAGAAGCCGCCGAAATCATTGAAGCACTTTGCACTCCCCATCATGCTTTTAGTGGCCCTACTAGGCTTAAGTGCCTCGTTAAAAGCAATTTTTTAAAAAATGGTTTTCCTGTTTGGAGCCTCAATACATGTTAGCCTATTTTAAGGAAATATTATGAACGATACTTCTCATCCCGCTTTAATTGGTGCGTTAACGACTACAGCACCGAAAACCTACAATTTTAGCCCAGGCCCAACATCATTACCTCAATCAGTTGAGGAGCGCATTGCTCAGAGTTTCCAAACAGGGAAGTTGACATCGTTAGCACTGTCGCATCGTTCACCTGAATTTGTAAAAATTTTATCGACCACAAAAGCCAAAATACGCGACGTAATGTCAGTGCCAGATAATTACGAGATACTATTTACTCATGGTGGTGGTCACGGGCAATTTGCTGCAGTACCCCTAAATTTGTGCACTTCTAGCGATGATGTTGCAACTTATGTGATAAACGGTACTTGGTCTGAACGAGGGCGAGATGAAGCTAAACGGTATTGCACTGTAAATACCATAGATGCCAAAGGCGAAAATGGGCAATACACGACTTTTCCCGCACTTGATGAGGCAAACATCGATAGCAGAAGTAAGTTTATTTACCTATGTTCCAATGAGACAGTAAATGGCATAGAACTTTACCGCTTACCTAACCTTCCTGAATCTCTTCGACATATTCCGCTGGTGGTCGATGCCAGCTCAGATTTCAGTACGAAACCGATTGATTGGGAAGGGGCTAATGTAGGTATTTTGTTTGCGTGTGCATCGAAAAACATAGGCCACCCTGGCGCAACTGTTACTATTGTGCGGAAAGATCTGATGGGGCAAGCAAGCCCACTCTGTCCTGGTGTTTTTCACTACAAAACCAATGCTCAGTCAGATAATTTGTGGAACACCCCAGCTACCTTCAATATTGAAGTAATTGGCTGGGTAATGGATTGGTTAATCGAACAGGGAGGGGTTGAAGCTTGTGAACAGCGCTCAAAAGCCAAAGCGCAATGCCTTTACGATATAATCGATAGCGTGCCAGAGGTTTATCAAACACCAGTGGAGCCTAAATCGCTGCGAAGTAGAATGAATGTTCCTTTTAGTGTGATGAACGGGGATCAAAAAAAGACAGACAGCTTTTTAATTGAAGCCTGGGAAGCAGGTATTGTTGGCTTAAGAACGCTTACACCGTTTGGTGTTGGTGAGTATTTAAGAGCTAGCTTATACAACGGTGTTTCACTTGCGCAAGCAAACGTGTTGGCTTCATTTATGAAAGATTTTGCTGCCCGGCAGAAATAAAGACAGACGTACCTTATAACATTAATAAAAAAGCCTGCTTCAGCAGGTTTTTTTCGTTACAACTGGAGGGTAATCACCCTTATGCTTAAGGTTATCTTTAAGGACAACTATGCTCACCGGACTGTGCATATCTTCAACGCCCTCTCAACATGAAAAATTGACTTTCACGCTTCTGAAAAGCTTATTAGTAATTTAATATGTCAGACCATAAAATCAGGGTCTAAGATGGAATATATTTCTCAATCAACCTATCAAATGAGCTTTTTTGCAGGGGCTTAATAATGTAACCCTTAGCCCCTTTTTGCATCGCTTTAGTCACCGTAGCTTTATGCTTATCTCCTGATAGCATGATAATAGGCGTGTCGGCATTTAGGCTTTGCTGTGAGGACGCTTGGCCTACAATGTAGATGCCGTTAGTGTCTGGTAAATTCACATCCATCAGTACAAGGTCGTACTTTTTGGCGGTCAAAGATGCGAAAGCTTGCCTGCCTGTGGTAACGGCATCGCAATGCATCTTATATTTATCAATCAATCGCTTAGTTAATTGAAGGCTAATAATGTCATCCTCAACCACAAGGATAGATGGCACATCGTTCTTTTTTTCTAGTATTTTTTCGGGGTCGATATCTTGGTTGTATAGTCGGTTAAAGACATAGCCTTTGTCTTCTGTGCTTGCATCAGTACTCGCACCTGTCGTTGCTTCTTCAGCGTTAGTACCTGACGTTAATTCTGCGGTTTTTAAATCGAGAGCTTTTTCTAATAAATTAATTGCTCTTGCTTGCAACTTAATAAGTTCAGGGCGAATGTGGTCCGACTTTATTTTAGATAGGGTCTCTTGTAACTTGGCAATATCAAGGTCTACGGACTGCTCCATTTCTACCCGTGTTACTGCTCGTTCTAATGCGTTCTCAATTTCTACAATAGAGCTTTCAAACTCAGACTGTAATTGATTTTTATAGTCTAGGCCTTGTTTTAAAGCCTGCTTTATTTTGTCATCAAAATGGTCGATTTTGCTAAAGTAGGTTTGTTGAGCCAGCATCTCTTTATCTTGAACATGCACCCCTAGCTCGCTAAATAAATGTTCGCAAATTAATATAATGCGATGTAGCTCATAAACCGGCCGGGCAATCATGTAATCATCAATAATCCCCGCCGCATGGGCTTCATAAGCTTCTCTTTCATACTGACGAGGTATTAAACTGACTATCTTGTGGTTGCATAGATGGTATGATTTCAGTGCTTCCAGTGTGCGGTAATAAGTAAACAGGCTTTTCTCTAATGAGTCGCCTGTTAATAAAAGCACTTTAGGTTTTGTATCAATCAATAACTTGCATAAATCTCTTAAAGAATCGCACGTAACATAGTCTTCAAAATGCTTCTTAATAACCTCAAGAACGATTTCGTCACTTTGTGGCTCTGTAATGTAGAGTACAATTTGTGCTTCACTGGGTTGAGTCATGATGTTCCAAATACTTACTTAAATGGGCTATGAGCGCTTCGATAGCGATTTTCATTTCTTCCCAATCCAACAAAATTAGCTGGTCTACTGGATCTTGTCTTCCTGCAAGCTCCACGGCTTCGCATTTTTGACTTAAATGATACGCACCAACAATTCTGGCGCTACTTTTCAATTTGTGAGCAAGCTTCGAGAGGGCTTGCCAATCTTCGACATCAACCAAGTCACACATGTGAGGGAAATCTTTGTGCAGGTTCTTTTCAAATCCGCATAGATAGTCGTATTCCTCTTGCGGGCTAATATCGCCAACGATTTCGGTTAATGCTGAAATATCAAAAACGCGGGTGGGATCAATCTTACTATTTACCTCGCTACTGTCATCAAAAAAGTCGTCTTCAAAGAAGTGAACCTCCGGTTCAGGTTCAGCTGGTGTTGTTTCTATAGAGGAACTCAGACAGGGCTGTTCGTTATTAAGACGGCTAATTAGTTCTGCTAGGGTTTGCAAGGTTAGCGGCTTCATTAAAATTCGATCGACACCCACTTCGTTACAGTGTGCTTGGCACTGCTTAGAGTTATCTGCGGTTAGGATTAGCATGGTAGCCTTGTGCCGTTGTTCACTTTCTTCTAAACCTCGCAAAATACCTATCAGTTCTCCGCCAGTAATGACGGGCATTTGGTAATCGCTAATCACCACATTGAATGGCTGTTGTTCAAAGAAAATAATGGCTTCTTCCGCTGACATTGCAAAGCTCGCTTTAATATTCAACGCGCTAAATTGTTTCTTAAGCACATAAATATTATCTGGGTTATCTTCTACTACTAATATACGTAATCGGTCAGAAATATTTTTAGGCGACGTGTTGGCAGAAGTTGTCGACGAAGCAGCGGATTGTGGTGCTGCTAAGCTGAATAGTTCGGCTAACTTAAGCGGAACGAGATGAATCTGCTTAACCGTTGAGTGAGTGTGGGCATGCATATTAACGTTATCTACAAGCAACGCGGTTTGGCTTGTTAGCATAGTAGACCTGCTATCGTGCAATGCTTGTTCAGTTTTTATCAACCCAGCTTCACTGCTACTAGATGCATCTAATAAATAGAAATGGTTTGGTAATGCGTTGCTCGGCAAGGAATCTATTAGTCGAGCGTTAAAGTGGAACCGCTCAGCGTAACGCTTCAAATCGTTAAAAAATACTGCGCTGTTAGTCTCAAAAGTAAAACTGTCTACATTTGCTGGGGCTAACTCAATCTCCGGCGCAGAGCAAGCTTCTAGTGGTAGTTGCACCACAAAGGTAGAGCCTTTGCCTAGCTCACTGTCTACATAGATACCGCCACCCATTAACTGTACTATTTTCTGACAGATACTTAACCCAAGCCCGGTGCCACCAAACGTTTTGTGAATATCATCATTAGCTTGGGTAAAGCGATCAAAAATTGTATGTACTTTAGTACTCTCTATACCAATCCCATTATCAATAACGTTGAAGTGAATGTAGTTGGTTAAATCATCTTGCAATACCTCAAGGCGAAGTGTTGCGTTTAGCTTTTGATTAAACTTCAGGCCATTGCTAATAAGGTTTGTGAGTACTTGGGTGAGGCGAAGTTCATCTACACTAACAATTCGAGATATGACGGGATCGACAAACAACGTAAGTTCCACATTTTGCTGCTTTGCCTGTCCATAGAAGGTGTTAATTAGCTCTTCACACAGTACTCTCAAATTAACGTCTGACGGCGAGAGCTGTACCATATTGGCATCAAACTTAGTGAAATCTAAAAC
>MDTG01001061.1_pt1 | contig 14584 bp, 12 predicted proteins | sample 811421 | NCBI WGS metagenome assembly MDTG01 (sample SAMN05326645, study PRJNA326480) | marine metagenome | isolation source: seawater | place: Pacific Ocean: South East | collected 2011
ATCAAATGAAAAGTACAAAATTATTGGAAAATTATTTTTATTAAAAAATAAATTTCTAAAATTCTTTAGAGATACTCTATTATCAAATTTTAAGGCTAAAGTTAGAAAATTAATAAAGTTGAGATTTAAAAAATGGATTTAAAATTTTTTAATGAAATACCATTACTTTCTATTTCATTTCTAGAAAAACTAAGAAAAAATAAAGAATTTGAATATAGGCCATCTACAGAGGGTGTAACTAAAAATGGAGAATATTTAAATTTAGGTTTTAGTTGTTATGCTCTCAAGATATATTTTATGACTGGTACTTGGCATGACTTAAGTACTGAGTATAAAGAAGGATGGATTAAATATATTAAATCGTATCAATCTTCTTCTAAAAATTATCCTTTAAATTCTTTCATTGACGAAGCGCTATTATCAGGATTTAAGAATTTATCACCAAAAGAAGAATTAAAATATCTAATTAAGACTACTTTAAACTTGCTTCCCAGTAGAAATTATGACTCAAAAAAGTCAGCAATGAGAAAAGCAATTAATGCTGAAACAAAACAAGCTATTGCAACTTTATATGAAACTGGGTCTTTAAATGATTTAAAACTCGAAAATAAATTTTCAACAAAAGGGAGCGCAACAAAGTATCTTAAATCTTTGAATTGGGTCAGGCCATGGTCTGCTGGAGCACAATTTGCATCTTTATGTGTATACTCTGTAACTAATGATTTTGGACTAGAAGAAGAATTAAATAATTTTATTTCACAAAAATTAGTAAAGAATACTGGTTCGTATCACAACAAACACATTAATGATCAAAGAGAAATTATTAACGGTGCGATGAAAGTTATATCAGGTTTGGATTGGTTAAATCAAGAGATACACGAACCAAAAGAATTAATTGATTTTTGTCTCAAAAATGTTCCAGAGACTGAGGGATGTGATATTGTTGATTTCGTATATGTTCTTTACAAGTGTTCAAAACAAGTAAATTACAGAAAAAAAGAAATAAATCAGCTATTTCTTGAACTGTTAGAGCAAATAAAAAGACTTTATGTAACGGCAGATGAAGGTTTTTCATACTTTCCAAACATGTCTCAAACTCATTACTATGGAGTTAAAATTACACAAGGTTTAAATAAAGCTGACATACATGGTACGACTCTTTGTTTGTGGGCTATTTTAATGATCTTAGACAACCTTGAAGAAATGGACACCAAATTAAATATAATAAAACCTTAATAAACTATCCTCATTAAATAATGATAAAAAAAATTATTCAAAATAAATTTATTTTCTATTTAACTGGGATATTTTTTATTTTAATTTATTGTTTATCCCGAACTTTTATGGGTGTTTATATTTTGAATTTTAGAATTGGTGAAATAGCTATCTTAGGTTCATTGTTGTTTTTAATTTGTTCAATTTTTATAAAAAGCAATACAGTTATAGAAAGTAGAATCTGGACAAAAGGATTAAAAATTACAACAATGTTGTTGGTTTTATATTTTATTATTTCTGTATTGTATTTTGGTAATTCGATTAGTAACTCATATATATATAAAACAAGCTCCTACGTATGGTCTTTAGGATTTATTTTTTTTGGAGTAACAATTTTTGAAAATAGAAATATTTCTCAAAAATATTTGAATACATTGCTAATTCTTTTGGGTTGGATATATTTTTATAATATTTATGGAATTTCAGACTCGGTACAAAGTTATCTCTTAATTTTTTCTGACAAGTTTGAATATCACAAAGGATCAGATTTATTAATAATGTTTGTAGTTACTTTTTTTATTTTTAATAGATTTTATAGTGATAAACGAATAGCTTTAGAACTATTTACAATATTTTCAGCCCTATATCTACCATTCTTACTTTATAAAAGTAGAGGAGCTTTTATAGCTTTTGTATTATTTTTTATTTTAGAAATGTATCTCTTAAGAAGAGAATTTAGTAACTTTAACAGAAATCTAATTTTGTTAACCATATCAGGAATAGTTCTGATTCAATCTATATTTACAGTTACTAAATCAGGATATATTGCAATTGAAGAAATAGACACAAGAGCTGAGCAAATAATTACATATAGAGCTCCAACAGATACAGATGCTGAATACATTTTTCTATATATTGAAAATGGAAGATTTTTTTCAACAGATGGTAATTTGAATTGGAGAATTCAGATATGGCAAGATGTTATTAGTGATTTAACAAGTGAAGGCAAAATTCTGATTGGGTATGGATATGGATCTAAAATTCCTGCAATGGAACCGTTATATAGAAGCGGAGTAGATGGTACTAACGAAAATGTTCACAACTTTCTAGTAAACATTTTAGCAAGAGGAGGGTTGACACACTTATTGATGTACTTAACTTTCTTTACATTATTAATAATTAATATTTCTAAACTGAAGAAAAACAAAGAGGTACTCAATTTATTTTTACCAGTACTTTTAACTTCTCTATTTGATGCATCCATGGAAAATTCACATTTTCCTTTAATATTCTATATTACGATTGGCTTATATATTCAGAATTTAGATTCGATTAAAGATTCTTATTAGAAATATACCATTTGTAAGTAGATTCTAAACCTTCATCAAGAGTGATTGATGGTGTCCAGCCTAGATTTTTTATTTTTGATGAGTCTAATAATTTTCTTGGGTTACCATCAGGCATGCTTGTGTCAAATTCTATTTTTCCTTCAAACTTTACAATGGTCTTAATTTTATGAACTAATTCATAAATAGAAACCTCTTCTAGACCCCCTACATTTATTATTGATTCATCAAAGTCTTTTTCCAATAAGAAATCTATTGAGCGCGAAAGATCATCAACATGTAAGAATTCTCTTTTAGGTTTACCTGTGCCCCATACTTTAAATGTATCTTGACCCAATTCTTTTGTGTTAACTAATCTAGCTATTAAACCAGGTATAACATGACTACTTGTTTCTGAAAAGTTATCAAAAGGACCATAAAGATTTGTTGGCATTATATTCAAAATTTTATGTCCATGTTGCTTTCTTAAAGCATCGCCTATTTCTATTGCAGCTAGTTTAGCCATAGCATAAGGTGAGTTAGTTGGTTCTAAAGGGCCAGTCATTAAAGAACTTTCTTTAATTGGCATTTTCGCTCCAAGTGGATAGATACAACTACTTCCTAAGTTAATTAATTTAGTACCAGGAAAAGGAATCAAGCTTTCTAAAAGATTAACATTGATCTTTAGATTTTCTAAAATAAACTCTGATCGGTTAGTATCATTTGCAACTATTCCACCAACTTTTGCAGCTGCATTTATTACAACATCTGGATTTTCTCTTTCTACTAGGCTCTTTGTTTCTTCAAATGAAAATAAATTAGCATCTTTCCTAGTTGAAGAAATAACTTTTGAGTAAGATTTATTTTTAATTAATATTCTTGAAAGAGAAGAGCCAACTAAACCATTGCCTCCCAAAATTAATATTTTCAAATGTTCTCCTTAAACAATGAACTTAATATCATCAACTTAGATATTAATTATCTATCAGATTTAAAAAGAGTTAATGTAAATTCTTTAATAAAAGATAGTGGCTTATCAAGGGATAAGATTTTTCCACTCCAAATAGCATTAAATAAATCAATTAAAGATTGTTTTTTCCATAAATGAATTATATGGTAACGCTTGTTTTGATGTTTAAAGTAGTTTTGGTGATAATACTTAGAACTTTTCATGAATACACCACTGCAATACCAAGGCTTGTTACTTCCTAGGTAGTGAATAATAAATTTGTTCATCTCATTATTTTTGTTAACTTCAGTTTGAAAACAATTTAATGAGTTTGGTAGTGGTATATATTCACCATTTATTTCAGAATTTATTACATCCTGATCCCATGTGACTATATCATCTCTTAACTTATTTAATTTAATTATTAATTTATTTGTTAAGTCTTTGTTTCTCCACTTAGAAAAATCTATCAACATTACTCCAGCATTGAAATATAAGCTATCAATATTTAGCCGTTTAAAAGGCAATATGGGATCATCTTCATACAAAGGTATATAATTTTCTATTTCATTTTTATTAATTTCTGTTCTGGCAGATATAGTGTATGTAGAAACAATTAGTTCATTTAATAAAATTTCTAAATTATTAGTTGGATCATTAATACAAATTGTATCGGCATCTATGTAAACAACAGTTTTAATGTTGGGTTCAAGATAATTTTCTATAAATATTCTATAGTAGGTAGCTTCAGATATGTGGTTATTATCTAGATTTGGAAAGTAATAATTTTCTTCTTCAAATTTATAAGCTTTAATTTCATCTAAATTTTTATGATTGATTATACAATCAGGTATGTCATCTATGAGGTTTAATTGATTGTGAATAACAATAATATTTATTTTTTTGCTAACATTATCAAGAAAAGAAATCATTGAAGAAAACGCTTGATTGTTATAATTCTGATCAAAACAGTAAAGAAGATTGATTTTTTCTGTCATTGTTACATATATTATAATTTTATATCTTTGATATCTTTATGATTATATAATTAACTCGTGTGTGGATATATTGGTTCGGTATCATTTAACAAAATAGATAATGAAAAGTTATCATTTTGTAACAATTCTTTAATCTGCCGAGGCCCTGATTCAAAAAAATTTATACAGGGGCTTGATAATAATGTTTATTATTCATTTATTTTTAACAGATTGTCAATATTAGATCTTTCAGAAAAAGCAAATCAACCAATGATGTCTGAAACTGGAGAACATATTCTTATGTTTAATGGTGAAATATACAATAATCTTGAATTGAGAACAAATTTACTTTCTAAAGGTGCAAAATTTATGACAAGCCACTCAGATACAGAAGTGATTTTAAATGGACTTATTATCGAAGGTATAGATTATTTGAAAAAACTTAGGGGACAGTTTTCAATAATTTACTTAGATAAAGCAAATAAATTAATTTACTTAGCTAGAGATAGGCTAGGACAAAAACCTTTATATTATAGAAAAACAGAGAAATCCCTTGAATTTTCATCAAACTTAACATCAATATTAAAGTTTTGTAGTCATTATGAGATTGATAACGAGCAGCTACTTAATTACTTAAATTTAGGCATAGTTCCTTCACCAAACACCCTATTTAAAGGTTTTAAAAAATTGATACCTGGAAGCTATATTAAGATAAAGTATTCTGATGATAAATTTGAAGAAAGTTCAAATATATATTGGAAAACTGAAGATTATTTAAATTCAAAAAAATTTCAATCAGATGAATTTTTTAGTATTTTACATGATGCAGTTAATCTAAGAATGATTGCAGATGTTAAAGTGGCAAACTTTCTTTCCGGGGGCATAGATTCTTCATCGATAGTAAAAATACTTCATAATAACAGTGAAGAAATAAATACCTTTTCAGTTGATATTGAAAATAAACAATATGATGAAAGTAAATGGTCAAGGCTGGTCTCTGATAAATATTCAACTAATCACAGTTCTATTAAAATATCTTCCTCAATTGAAATGGACGATATTGAGGATTCATTGTCTGCGCTGGATGAGCCTTATTCTGACCCCTCTCTAATACCATCATTTTTATTATCAAAACATATATCTGAAAATTACAAAGTTGCTATATCTGGGGATGGGGGCGATGAGCTTTTAGGTGGCTATAAAAGAACAGCACTTTCTCTGCATAATAAAAGTAAATTTAAAAATGTTCTTTCAAAGTTTTATTCTTTTTACCCCTCATTTTTAGGATCAGGAAATTATTTTCTATCAAAATCCGATTCTTTTACCCATGCATATAGATCTTTTCTAGAAGATAAAAAGCTTTTACAACTATTAGGATTAAATAGCAACATTTACAAGTTTCCTATAAACGAATCTCTAGAAAACGATAGGTATAAATCATTGATAGAAGCAGATTATAATTTTTATCTTCCAGAAATGATGATGTTTAAAATTGATAGGACATCAATGGCAAATTCATTGGAAATCAGGTCTCCATTTGTTGATCAAAAGTTAGTTGAATATGTACTTTCACATGAAAGTTCTTATTATGACAAATTACAGACAAAGAGGATTCTTAAAGAATTTTTATTGGAAGATTTTAGTGAAGACTTCGTAAATAGAGAAAAAAAAGGATTTGTTTTTGATTTAGAAAATTGGGTTTATAAGAATTATAAATATATAAAAATAAACCTGGAAGAAGGTGTTTTAAGCAATTTTGTAGATATAAGTAACTTTAAATTTTTAAAAATTAATAAATCAAGAATAAATGCGCTTAGAATTTGGAAATTGTATGTATTAGAGAGATATTTACAGAATGTAACCTTAGATTAATTGCTCGTAATCTGAATATGTATCTTCAACAATTTTACTTAACGCATTATGTTTTTTAACCGATTCAATAGCATTATTTGAATAAATTGAAATTTTTTCTGGATTTTTTAAGAAATCTTCAATTATTTCAAATAAATTAGGATTATTTAAATCAATAATTTTTCCGTCAAAGTCATTTGTTATAATTTCTCTGTGACTCTCTATGTCGCTTGCTATTACAACACATCCAGAAGCCATGGCCTCAAGGATAGTTTTTGGATTTCCCTCAAAAGATGAAGTACTAATGTAAAATGTATAATTGTTATAAAGAATTTGCAGGTTTTCATGGTTAAGCGTACCTAAAAAATTTACGGAAACATCTTCATTTACGGACAAATCTCGCAGCTCTTTTTCTAGTGGCCCTGCTCCAACTATATCTAAAGTTAACGTATTTAATTTTTTCATCTCTTTTATAAGTAATGAAAAATTTTTTTGTTCTACCAAGCGACCAACACTAAGAATTTTGTTAAAAACTGGTTGATTTTTTTTGGCTGCAGATATAGTTACCCAATTTGGACGAACCACAATCTTATTGTCATTAAATCCAAAATTGGAAGTTAAAAATTTTAAATCCGACTTACTTGTTACTGTGTATATGTTTGAAAATTTTAAGGCTTTGTTAGTCAAAAATTTATAGAAAATTTGTATTACCTTTTTATCATTGTTTTTTTTTGAAAAGTTATAAGAATCATATCCCGTTCTCATGTAAATAGGCTTGTTGTAAAGTAACTTACAAATTAACGGAATCCATACTCCATTAAGCTGATGCTGGTGTAATATATCTAAATTCTTTATGTCTTTTCGTATAAGATAAGGAATAAACAAAGATTTAATTACCCTTAAATATTTATTTTTGTTTTTCTTAATAAGCTTATAAATTGGGACAACCGATAAACCATTCTTGTTAGATAATAATTCTTCATCTTTAATATTCCCATAAGAAAAAAGCGTGAAGTTAGTACCATATTTATTATGTATCTCTTCATAAAGCTTCAATTCTCTTTTTAATATTCCCGAATCATTTAAGGTTTTTAGAGAATAATCAAATGTTAAAAATACTCCAACGTTCACCACACAATCCTATTTAGTTTTTAAATATAAACTAAAAAAATTAGATGAAAGATATTATTGAAATTAAAATATAAATAGTGAAAAATGTAACTTATGTATTTTCAGGAAAAAGAAAACAAAACATTAAATCTGGGAATGTATTTGCTAAAGAGTTCTTTTATGGAGCTTTAGATTTTGACAAAACAAAATATAAAGTAAAGCTTATAGAATATTCAAATTCAAAAAATGCATTTAATAAAATGCTTAACATTATTGATAGAGGAATATCAAAATTATTTAGTATTCCCTATAGTTCTTCAAGATTGTTGAGTTTTGAAAATTTGAAAGTTTTAATGAAAACAGACCATCTTATTCTTATTAATGAAGGAGTAGCTTTTTCTATATTACCACTATTAATTGTAACTAAACCATTTCGAAAATTAAAAGTATCCGTATTCGTAATGGGCTTATATAGCAAAAAACTGAATTATAAAAAATTTAAGTTCGTTCATAACGCTTTGATTAAATTTCTAGTTTTGTACTTAGATAACGTATTTTTTTTAGGTATAGGAGAATTTAATAAGGCAAAAAAATTTCATAAAAATAGTGAAAAATTAACATATTTCCCGTTCTCTGTAGATACAGATTTTTGGGTTAATGATAATGAATTTAACTTTGATAATAATCGTAACATTCTATTTGTAGGCAATGATGGTAATAGAAACACAAACTTGTTAATAGAAATTGCAAATATGCTTCCTGAGTATGAATTTAAATTTGTGAGTAAAATACCTGAACTCCAAAATCTAAAATTAAACAATGTTGAATTATTTAGTGGATCCTGGGGTGATTTAAACTTAGATGACATCGCATTAAGAGAGATTTATAAAGAAGCTTTTATAGTCATCATCCCACTTAAAGAAAGTTCTCAACCATCAGGACAGAGTGTTGCACTACAAGCTATGGCTATGGGTATACCTGTATTAATCTCTGAAACTGAAGGGTTTTGGGATAAAAAAGATTTACAAAACGAAGTAAATTTATTTTTAATTTCCCCAAATACTCCTGGAGAATGGGTACGTAAAATTAACTATTTATCAAATAATAAAAAATTGTTAGAAAAAGTGTCATCAGAAGCTCAGAAAACCGTCAGTAATAATTTTAACCTGACTGTTTTTCAAGATATGTTAAAAGCCTACATTTAATGATTAGAGAATATAAACACAAAGGTGAATCACTATATTGAGTTAATATAGACCTATGTACTTGAAGTTATCAAACAAAACATTCTACAAAAGACACAACAGTGAATTAGATAGATATATTGAATATAGAAATAGCCTTCACATAATTAATTTAAAATCAAAAAATAAAATTACAAATAAGGCAACCAAAACGATATATATTGATTTTGAGAATGAAAATTTTAAAGAAATAGCTGAACTTGAAGATAAATTTGAAGTGGTAGTACTTACTGACATATTTGAAGTTACAGATGATGTTATAGGTTTATTGAAACATATTTCAAACAAGTTACTGCCAAATGGCAAACTGTTGTTATCCTCAATAAATCAAAAATATTTTTTACTGTCAAGAACACTCGAAAAATTATCTTTTAAAGATTCTAATAATAATTTTTCATATGTAAACAATCAGAAAATTTCTCGTATTGTTACATCACAAGGATTTGAGTATGTAAAAACTTCATCTAAGCAAATCTTTCCTTTTAAATTATTAAATATTGGAAATTTAATAAATACAATTTTGGAAAGCATTTTTTATTTTTTAAATATTGGTATAAAAACATATTCACTTTTTAGGCTAGTAGAATCAGATAATAATAATATTATTAAATCAAAATCAATAATTATTCCTGCAAAGAATGAAGAAGGTAACTTAAAAAATCTTCTTAAAAGAATACCAAAAGATAAAAAATATGAGTTAATAATTGCTTGTGGTGAATCACAAGACGGTACATTAAAAGTTGCTAATGAAATTGCTAATACAAATACAGATTTTAACATTCAAGTTATTGAGCAATCAGGAACGGGTAAGGCGAATGCTGTTTGGGAAGCTGCCGAAAGAGCCAATGGGGAGTTTATCGCAATTTTGGACTCTGATTTAAGTGTAGATCCTGAAGAATTGCCAAATTTTTTTGAAATAGTTGACAATAATTATGCCGACTTTGTAAATGGAACCAGACTAGTTTACGAAATGGAAGATGGATCTATGAGGTATTTAAATAAAATAGGAAACAGAGTATTTCAGTTTTTCATAGGAAGAGTGTTAAAAGTTCCTCTTACAGATACGCTTTGTGGGACAAAAGTTTTCAGGAAACAGCTTTTGGAAAATATATTTTCATGGCAAGAAAAACATAAAACACGAGATCCTTTTGGTGATTTTGATCTTTTATTTTGTGCTGCTTATAGTGGTGAAAAAATATTGGAGTATCCAATTCACTATAAATCAAGAGTATACGGCTCAACCCAAATATCAAGATTTAGAGATGGCTATAAATTGATAATCTATTTAATTAAATCTTACTTAATAATCAATACTTCAAAATGGTAAATCATATGCCTAGAACATTTTTAAATTTTGTAACAGAGATAACTTAACTATCTAAAATATTATCAATGAAAATAAAAAGAAGATATATATATCTAATATTTTTGCCAATATTTTTAAATCAAATTATTAATTTTATAAATAATGATCAATTTTTAAACATAAGGCCTAATAATATAATTTCTTTAGTTTCAACTTTTCTTTTATTTTCTTTTCTATACGTAGCTGGGAAAATAATACAAGATACCTTTAGCTTTTCAACAATTTCAATTTCTATAATTTTTTACTTATTTAGTTTTTTTATAGTCGATAGCATTGTTTTATTCTTTTATAAAGGATTATTGTTTGGTGAAACATTTTTATTAGTAAATGTTATCTGGATATTTTCTATTTTATATAAAACTAAAAAAGTATTATTAACTGTTTTTCCACTTATTTTTTACTTTGTACTTAATACTTACAACAATTTTTATTTCAATACGTTTTCTAAAAATGAAAATCTATTGGGAGATGTGGAAGTAATATTTTTTCCACATACTAAAGCTATTTATGAAACCAGCTATTACTTTTCTATGGCCAATCCTGCTATGAGTGGCTATCCACAGTTCTTATCATATATTGACGCTTTACTTTTTAAATTCTCTTTTAATGGTGATTTTTATACCTATATGACGCAAACTAGTAACGTCTTCATATTTTTAACATTCTTATTCTTTTTTGAGATTAAACTCTCCACATTATCTAAATTTTTCTCTTCTCTTCTATTTCTGTCTCTCGTTTCAAATAGTGAATGGTTAAAGTTTTTATTTAGCAGTTCACTTATGTCTGAAAGAATAGTTAGTTTTACCTTTGCTGTTCTTTTGTATTCTATATTTCAAAAATCAAATACAAATATCAAGTATGTCGAATTTTTCTTATTTGGAATGCTAATATTTTCAAAACAATTTATAAGCACTGTAGCTTTAATTCTTTTGATAGTCTTAATTGGTTCTGTCAAATATAGAAAATATATTATATTTGGCCTCTTTCCGGTAGTTATAAGAGAATTAAGTTTTCTAACTTATTTCAGTCAGCTGGAAAAAGATCATCACATTAGACAGATAGATGTACAAGATACAATATTTGACATACTTTTATTAAGGGATTTGGATTTTTTAAATATTTATAAAATATTTAAAAATTTGTTTGTAGATAAACCATTGTTTTATTTAATAATTTTAATTTTATTTTTAACTCTAATAAATATCAGAAATCAGTATTACAAGAAATTAGATTTTCAAATATATTTATTTTCTTTACTTTTAAATATTATTTTAATTTTTTTACTTTATATTTCTGTATGGAAAAATATGGAGCTAGAGTCGCCAATTAGGTATATTTTGAATATGCTTCATCTAAAAATTGTTGTTGCATTTTTGTTAGTCGATAGTTTCGACCAATAAAAATATTTATTTATACTGAGTCCGTAACTGTTTAGTAATAAGTATTTCTTCACCATCAACCATCCAGTAAAAGTATGTTGTTTTGTCCGAAATTGTTATAGGTAATTCTTGGTACAGGCTTCTATCAAATATGAAATGTAAATTCATTATGCCTTGTTCATTTGTAATGCTCAATGGAAATTCATTTGTTAAGTTAATTAAATCATTTTTAGTTGAAGAATTTATAATAGATGTATCAAAAAACATTATTCCTGTTTGGAAGTAGTTCTTTATTTCCAAATCGTATTTAATAGAAAGTTTTTGGAAGGATTCTTGAGTTACATCAAATTGACTTACAAGTTTTTTTTCGTAATTTGGATAAGAGTCAGCCCTTGCTAGTAGTTTTTTTTGAGGAGGATTGTTCAATATATCATTAATATCACCGTGAAAGTGCATATTTACATCGATATAAAAAATATATCTCCACTTTTTCATTTGCTCATCAAATAAATGTAATTTATTCCACTGGTAACTTTTGGTTAGGTTTCTATTTGGCTGATCGTTATTTTTTAATTTGTTAAGTTTTTTAGTTGTAATTTTATTAAATTTTATATCTTTATTTCTTAAAATGATTACGTTACTTTTGTAAGTACTGCTAATTAAAAAAGTAGGAGTAAAATATGAAGTCAAAATTAAAATTGTGCCTTTATAATTTCCCTGCACTGTAAGTTCATCGTAAAAAGTATTAAAGTGTTTTTTTAAATATTTAAAATTACCCAACACACATATTGCTAGTTCGTTATTAATCATTACTGTTTATATTTAAAAAGTCATATTTCATTGTTCTTAATATGTATTTAATTTTACCTTTTAACCCAGCGGATAAATACTCTGTGTGTTGCTCTGGAGCAGGGATTTGCCAATCCGTATTTATTTTTAATTTAGTAAATAATTTATTAAATTCTATGTGCTCCGAATTAAAGTTATGAGTTACATTTTTAAATACTGGATATTTGTAGGTTTCAATATCAAATTCATTAATTGAATAAATTCCAATTCCTCCAAATGCACTAATTAGTTTATATCTTTTATTTTTAACCTTATTTATTGACCACTGATATCTAAAAATAAAAATATAGTTCCAAATAAAACTTCCAATTTTTAAATACCTTTTCAAATAGTAAACAACCTTTTGAACATTAAAATTTACCCAACCGGATGCTCGAAGTGCAAAAATATCATAATAATAGGGTGTTGAACAAGGAAGCATTACATCAAAGATACTATTACCACCTGTCATAAAATTAATTAATTTTGAAAATTCTTCTCTTGTAGTATGTTTAAATAAATTTATATCTAAATCCATAGGAATGTAAATAATGCTTTTTTTGTCATAATATTTATTTATAAACTTCAATCCTTCATTTCTACAATAAGCAATACGATCAACTCGTGTAGATATTTTATTGAGTAAAGAATCAATATTAATGAGCTTAATTTTCTCATTTTTATTACAAATATTCATTACATATTCTTTGGTTCCATCATTTGAGTCTGAATCGATAATTAGTATATGTATATTTAAATCAGGGTTTTTATTAACAAACTCAGTTAGAAAATTTAGATTATCCACCACAGTTTCAAAACAGTTCTTAGATAAACCAGAAAAAATAATAGGCTGATTCATTTTATATGAAAAATTTGTTTGAAATACTAAATAGTTGCATATTTTATTAATATTAACCTCAACAAAACATTGATTACAACGAATAGTGAACTTTTTAATATTCACCCAATATAAAAAGGTAAATTAATTGTTATATTTTAAAGATATATATTTAAAATCAGATTATGTCATCATTATCAATATTTACATCAATGACAGAACCTGATAAAAGGAATGATCCATGGAAAGAAGCGCTTAATTGCTACGAAGATCTAGCTGATGAGGTTGTTATAGTCGGAGAAGACTGGCCATATGAATTTAAATGGAATCATATAGGTGAAACTTTTCAAGAGGGGTTAGATAAATGTACTTCGGATTGGGTTATAAGAATGGATATTGATTACTTTTTTCATGAAAATAGTTTTTCTACCATAAGGAATGCTCTTAAAAGATTTAAAAATTTTCCGGTATTATCTTTCCCTCAGTATCAAATTTTTACTCCAGATAAATATCAAATAAAAACAAGATTATGCATAGCTTTCAATAAAAAAAAGTTTCCAAATATTAAATTAAATGGTGGTGGTGATTTAACTTTGGCAACATTAAATGATGAACTACTTGATCCAAATTTAGTACCAAATGTAAATGCACCAGTCTATCAGTATGATTCTGTTTTTAGGACAAAAGAGATTATTTCTGAAGACAGAGCAAGATTTGCACGTGCATGGATTGACTATTTTGGTTCTATCGACGACAGGGGAGGAGCTACAAAAGAATTAGCCTACCAAGCGTGGTGGAATATGGTAAATGATAGGTATCCAAAACATACCTTAAAAAATAAAATTTCAAATCATCCAATTTATATCCAGGATAAATTATGTTCCCTTGAAGAAAATCAATTTGGATACAATGCTTTTGGATTAGATGAAGAAGTTAGGCATTCTTTGAATGATTTTCTAAAAGGGTATAGAGAAAAATATTTGAATCCCATACTTCTTGAAAAATATAAATATATTAATATTTATGGATAGTTTTTGACCTTAGAATTTTTAACAAGTATCACATAATTAATTTTTGTTTTGACAATTTTTAATTCAAAATCATTACTCAATAAATTGTCTACTATTTTCCAAGTATCAAGCGCAAATTCTGGTACATCTTCTATTAACAGATATCCATCATTTTTTAAGTTTTCCAGAGCAAAATATAGTGTGTTTAAATTTGCACTTTGTAAGTGTAGGCCATCATCGATTATTAAATCGAATTTGATGTTATTTACAGATTTTAAAAATTTATCAAAAGTTTTATTATTTGTTTGGTCTATGTAGAAAGTTCGAATGTTGCTTGTTTCAAATAAAATATCTTCATCAATATCAGCGCCAAATATATTTGAATCAGGTAAAAATTCAGAAAAAGCCCTAAGTGAAGCTCCAGGTTTTCCAAGCCTCCCCATATTTGAAATTATATTTATATTATTTGTTCCTAAGCCAATTTCTAATAAA
>MDTG01055594.1_pt1 | contig 14584 bp, 15 predicted proteins | sample 811421 | NCBI WGS metagenome assembly MDTG01 (sample SAMN05326645, study PRJNA326480) | marine metagenome | isolation source: seawater | place: Pacific Ocean: South East | collected 2011
ACCACCACCTTTTATGGCGATTCTAAAAAAAGAACCTTTATCTTTATTTGAAAGCAAATGATTGATTTGTTTTATTGCTTTATCTGTAAATTTAATTTCTTTAATCATATTAGAACACTGTTATTACTAATATAATATTTATTTACCAAGTTTAAAGTATGAAAAATTACTCAAAAATAGGACTATTTAAAAGCAGAGGCAGGCTTTTCAATGAACCGTTGAATCACTATAGAAGCCCGTTTCAGAGAGATAGAGATAGAATTATACATAGCGCTTCTTTTAGAAGACTTAAACACAAAACCCAAGTTTTTGTAAATACAGATGGTGATCACTATAGAACGAGAATTACCCATTCGCTTGAAGTTGCTCAAATTGCAAGATCCATAACTAGATATTTAAATTTAAATGATGATTTAGCTGAAACATTGAGCTTAGCTCATGACTTAGGTCATACACCTTTTGGTCATGCAGGAGAGATTGCGCTTCATGAATGCATGATTAATTACGGTGGATTTGATCATAATTTACAAACTTTAAGAATTGTTATGTTTATTGAACATAAGTATCTTAAATTTAAAGGTCTTAATTTAACACTTGAAACAATCGAAGGTTTATTAAAGCACAATGGTCCGATTAATAATAATTCGAAAATTGACAATCTTATAGGTATTAAAAATCTTAAGGATAAAATTAATTTTAATAAATATCCATCACTGGAAGCTCAAATATCAGCTATATCTGACGATATAGCCTATAATAATCATGATATACAAGATGGAATTAAAGCAAAACTATTTTCATTCAATGAGTTAATTGAAATAGATTTCTTTAAAGAAATTTATAAATCTCAAATTAAAAATATAAAGGGAAAAAACCAAAATATTTTGATATATCAAGTTATAAGGGACTCTATTAACCTCATGGTAAAAGATTTAATAAGCAACACTATAAAAAATATAAATAAATATAAAATAAACAGTTTAAAAAATGTTTATAATTGCCATAATAATATTGTTGAATTTTCTAATAATTATAAAAGCATTGAGAGTGAACTTAAATCTTTCTTAAGAACTAAAATGTATAATAATAAAAATGTTTTAAAAAAAAATAATGAAGGTAAAAAAATAATTAAAAAATTATTTTTAGAAATATCGAAAAAACCTAATAAATTTTTAAATAAAGATAATATAAAAGGTGATAAATATAGATCTATTTCAGATTATATTTCTGGAATGACTGACAGATATGCAATTAATTTGTATAGTAAATTAAAATGAACATTTTTGACTTATATCTAGATAAAATTATATCAATTGTAAAAAAGGCAAAATCTGATGGCCTTTTAGAGAATATCGATAATTTAAATGCAATAAATGTTGATATACCACCTCAAAAATTTGATTGCGATATCTCAACCAATGTAGCCATGGTATTGTCAAAAGCTAACAATAAATCTCCGACAGATATAGCTAATACAATTATCAAATTAATCACCAATGATGACATACAAAATATAGAAATTGCCAAACCTGGATTCATTAATATCAAGTTTAAAAATAATTTTTGGAATAATTTTTTAAAAGAAATTATTACCAATAATAAAAAATATGGAATTAACAATAAAGAACCAAAAAAAAGTTATTTAATTGAATTTGTATCTGCTAATCCTACCGGCCCTTTACATGTAGGTCATTGCAGGGGTGCTATCTTGGGTGATGTTTTATCTAATTTGCTTACATTCAACAATCACAAGGTTACAAAAGAATATTACGTAAATGATTATGGAAATCAAATACTACATTTTACAAAGTCTGTTTATTTGAGAATACGTGAAATTTTAAATAATGAAAAGTATCCCACTGATGATGTCGATTTATATCCTGGCGACTATGTTATTGATATTGCAAAAAATATTTTAAAAAATAATAAAAACTTGAATTTTGATAACTTTGAGAAAATTTCCAAAAACTTAACAAAACTCTCAGTTTCGGAGTCATTAAAAATAATTAAATTTAATTTAAATAATCTTGGTATTGTTCATGATAATTTTGTAAGTGAAACAGATATTGTAAATAATAATGAAGTTGAAAAAGTAATTGAAAAACTTAAAAAAGATGATTTTGTGTATGAAGGTAAAATAAAAGCTCCCGAGGGTGAAGATAACTCAAATTGGGTTGAAAGAGATCAATTATTATTTAAATCAACTGATTTTGGCGACGATAAGGACAGAGCATTGCAAAAGTCTGATAAATCATGGACTTATTTTGCTGGTGATGCAGCTTACCATTATAATAAAATTAAAAGAGAATATAATTTACTTATAAATATCTTAGGTTCAGATCACTCCGGTTATATAAAAAGAATTACCTCTGTAGTTGAAGCATTATCAAATAATAAAAATAAATTGATATGCAAAGTCAGTCAGTTAGTTAAGCTTATTAAAGATGGAAAACCATTTAAAATGTCAAAAAGAAAAGGTGACTATATAACAGTTGAAGATTTAGTTAATGAAGTTGGAAAAGACGCTGCAAGATTTATTATGCTTAATAGAAGCAGCGATGTTGAATTAGATTTTGATTTTACCAAAGTTAAGGAAAAATCTAAAGATAATCCTCTCTATTATGTTCAATATTCATACGCAAGAATTTCTTCAGTTTTTAAAAATGTTAATCGAAAAATTTCTGAGAATATAATAATTAATGATTTTAATTTTAAATATTCGGACGTTGAAATAAAAATAATTAGGAAAATTTCTGAATGGCCAAAGTGCGTAGATATTTCAAGTAAAAAATTAGAACCGCACAGAATACCTGTTTATCTATATGAACTCGCTTCTGATTTTCATTCATATTGGAACATGGGCAAAGAAGACTTGTCAAAAAGATTTATAGACAAAGATAACAATGTTACTGATGAAAAATTAGTTTTCTTAAAAGCAATTTCAAATGTTGTTAAATCAGGAATGGATATACTTGGAGTTGATTGTCCAGAGAAAATGTAATGGTAAAAGAACTTAAATACTTATTTTTTTTAGTTATAATTTTCTTTTTTATTTTTTTTACTGTAAAATATTATTTTTCAGATAATCATAAGAAAAAATCTTATAGATCTTATAATTCAATAAATGAAAAAATTGAAACTTTAACTGAAAATCTATTAATATTAGAAAGCGATACAAATGATATAATTTTCTATGTAGATAATAATAATAATAAAAACAAAAAAAAATATAAATTTTGGAATTTATTAAATGACGATTAATAAGAGGCGATCATTTATCGTAGGATTAAAATCTACAAAATTGTCAATTAAAGAATCAAAATTTCTAAAAAAATATAAACCCTGGGGTGTTATTCTTTTTTCAAGAAATATTAAAAATATAAAACAAACTAAAAAATTAACTCAAAACATTAAAAAAATTTTTAAAGATAAAAATTATCCAATTCTAATTGATCAAGAAGGCGGAAGAATAAATCGATTTAATGAAATCATAGATCTTTCTAAATTTACTTCTGAATATTTTGGAACTATGTATAAAAAAAAAATTAATAATTTCTATAGATATTACAGTCTTTTTATTAATCAAATCTCTTACCTAATGATTGAAATGGGTATAAATATTAATACGGTTCCCGTTTTAGATGTTCGTCGAAAAAAATCTAACAATATTATTGGAGATAGATCATTCAGTTCAAATGCAAAAATTGTTAATAAAATAGGTAAATTTTGTATTAAAAATTTTAATAATAATAAAATTGGTACCGTTATAAAGCATATTCCTGGTCATGGATTAGCAAAAGTTGACAGTCATAAATCAACTCCAATAGTGAATATGTCCATAGATAAACTTAATAAAATTGATTTTTATCCATTTAAAAGAAACAAATCTCTTTTTGCTATGACAGCTCATATTATTTATCAAGAAATTGACCCAAAAAATACTGCTACGCATTCAAAAAAAGTAATTAGTACAATTAGAAATAAAATTAGATTCAAAAATCTATTAATCACTGATGATATTTCGATGAAAAGCTTAAAATATTCAACAAAACTAAATACGATTAAAGCCTTTGAGGCAGGATGTAATATTGTACTACATTGTAATGCAAACTATAATGAAATGATCACTGTAGCAAAAAATTCTCCATTAATTAATAGTTTTATAATGAAAAAAACATCACAATTTTATAAAAATTTAAGTTAGTATAAAATATGACCATTTCTGATTCTAATAAATTTACTGTAAATTTAAATAATTTTAATGGACCACTTGACGTTCTTTTGGACTTAGCAAAATCTCAAAAAGTAAATTTAGAAAATATTTCAGTAACTAAATTAGCCGATCAGTTTCACGAATTCATTACTAAATATAAAAATTTAAATTTAGAATTAGCTTCAGAATATCTTTTAATGGCTACTTGGTTAACATATTTAAAATCAAAATTATTGCTGCCCGAAACTTCCGAAGAAGAATTCAAAGCACTTGAAGTAGCTGAAAAATTAAAACTTCAACTTAAAAAATTAGAACTAATTAGACTTTTGTCTGATCAAATGCTTAAAAGAAAAAGATTAGGAAAAGATATTTTCATGAAAGGTAACCGTGGAAACATTAAATCAATATACAATTCAGAATATTCTGTAAATTTATACGAACTTTTAAAAACATATGCCACTATTATCATGACCAAAGACTTTCAAAAAATTAATATTCCTAAATTACCAGTTTTTACTACTGAAGACGGAATAAAGAGAATCAAAGAATTTTTTGGTAAACTTAGTGATTGGAAGGATATAAATGATTTACTTCCTCCAAATTTTAAAGATTCAAAAATTTCTTCTAGATCTGGTAGAGCGGGAATTTTAGCTGGATCTTTGGAATTGGTTAAAGAAGGTAATATTAAAATTAAACAAAATAATTTATTTGAAAATATTTTTATTAAAGAAATGAATGACTAAATTAAAAAAAAATAATGTTGTTAGCTTTCCTTCAAGCTTATTAGATGGTGAGAGAGAAGTTGAAGCTATACTATTTGCTGCTGCTGAACCTCTAGATGTTGCAACAATAGAATCAAAATTTTCAAAAAAAATTAATGTAAATAAAATATTAGAAAAACTTCAAGAATCATATTCACGACGAGGAATAAACCTGGTTTGTATTTCAAAAAAATGGTCTTTTAGAACTGCAGAAAATTTATCAAAACTGATGTCACAAGAAAAAACTCTTCAAAAAAAATTATCAAAAGCAGCTATAGAAACACTATCAATCATTGTTTATCACCAGCCTGTTACAAGAGCTGAAATTGAAGATATTAGGGGAGTGGCCTTTGGAACAAATACTCTAGAAATTTTAATGGAATTAAATTGGGTTAAACCACAAGGGAGAAAGAATGTACCTGGTAAACCTATACAATATGGTACTACTGATGATTTTTTAAGTCATTTTAGCTTACAAAAATTGTCTGATTTACCAACTATTGATGAATTAAGTTCTGCAGGACTAATTGATACAACAAGCGTAGATGCCTCTATCTTTGGAACGGGCAAATTCTTTAAAGAAGCTGAACAGGAAAAAAAAGAGAATATTTATTCAAACATCGATGATATGTTAACTGGAACTTTAAAAAAGGATGAAGATAACTAAAAAGTTACTTTTAATGTATATTTAAATGTATATAATAATTATATGAGTATAGGTTTTTGGCAAATAGCAGTTGTTGTAATTTTGGTTGTTCTTTTATTCGGCAGAGGTAAAATTTCTAGTCTAATGGGAGATGTAGCTAAAGGCATAAAAAGTTTTAAAAAAGGTATGGCTACAGATGCTAATGATGATACCGAGCCTAAAAATATTTCAGAAAACAATCAAGATTCTAATAAAAAAGAATAATTCAAATGCCACAAATTGGCTGGTTTGAAATATTAATTATAGTTTCAATAGCAATTATTGTAATTGGTCCTAAAGATTTTCCACATGTACTAAAAAAAATTGGTTCGTGGATTGGTTCAATGAAAAGATATGTTAGCAATATCCAAAATGAGGTTACAGAATTAACCACTGAAGACATTGATGTAAAACCTCAAAATGAAAACACTGAAAAAAAAGAAAATGACAAAAAGTGACAAAGAAGGTGGCTTTATAAGTCATCTTACAGAATTACGAAGTAGATTAATAAATTCTTTTATATTTCTATTTATTTTTTTTATTATCAGTTATTTTTTTGCAGAATATTTATATGGTTTTTTAGTAGAACCTTATGCTCAGGCAGTAAAAAATGACAATATTGATAGAAGACTTATCTTTACTGCATTACAGGAAACCTTTTTAACATATTTAAAAGTTGCTTTTTTTGCTTCATTTTTTATCACTAGTCCTTTTATTTTAATTCAAATATGGAAATTTATAGCTCCTGGACTATATGATCATGAAAAATCTGCAATAATGCCTTATCTTGTTATAACACCAATTTTATTCTTTTTAGGTGGAGCTTTGGTATATTATTTAATAATGCCTCTAGCAATAAAGTTTTTTTTATCTTTTGAAAGTGTGGGTCTCTCAACTAATTTACCAATACAATTAGAAGCTAAAGTTAATGAATATCTTTCATTAGTAATGAAACTTATATTTGCGTTTGGTCTTAGTTTTCAATTACCCGTAGTTCTTAGTTTATTGGCTAGAGTAGGCGTAGTAGACTCAAATTATTTAAAAACGAGAAGAAAATACGTAGTTGTAATTATTTTTGCTGCTGCAGCTATATTAACACCACCAGATCCTATTACCCAGATAGGTTTAGCAATACCTCTTTTAATCCTGTATGAATTATCAATTTATTCTGTAAGATTAATTGAAAAAAAATCTAAAGAAAAAGATGCATAATATAAAAGATATAAGAAAAAATCCTGAAAATTTTATAAAAAATTTAGAAAATAGATTTAATAAAATTGATGTTAAAAAAATTTTAAATTTAGATGAAAGTAGTAGAAAATTAATACAAGAAAAAGAAACTTTAGAAATGGAAAAGAAAGAAATTTCTAAAACTAAAAATCCATCTTTGTTCGAAAAATCAAAAAAAATATCAGAAAAAATATCTGATTGTACTTCAAAACAAATTAAAATTAAAAATGAGCTTGACGATATATTGAAAACGCTACCAAATGTAGCATTATCAGATGTTCCTATTGGAAAAGATGAAACTTCTAATGTAGAAATTTCAAAAAGCGGTGAAATCAAGAATTTCAAATTTAAACCTAAAACACATTATGAAATTGGTGAAAATTTAAAAATGCTTGATTTTGAATTGGCTACGAAAACTACAGGTTCAAGATTTGTTTTTGTTAAAGATAAATTAGCCCAATTGGAGAGAGCCATCTCAAATTTTATGATTGATACTCATACAAAATTTAATGGTTATAAAGAAATCTCTCCACCATTAATGGCATCTGACCATTCAATGTATGGAACAGGCCAACTTCCGAAATTTGAAAATGATCAGTTTGAAATAAAACTTGATGACTCTAATGATAGAAAATTTCTGATTCCTACAGCTGAAGTTATTTTAACTAATATGGTCAAAGATCAAATTATAAATTATAAAGATTTACCAATACGATTAGTTGCTTCAACTCCTTGTTTTCGCAAAGAAGCAGGAAGCTATGGTAAAGACACTAGAGGCATGATTAGACAACATCAATTTTATAAAGTTGAATTAGTAAGTATTGTTGATCCAAAAGATTGTATCAGTGAACTTGAAAGAATGACTAATTGTGCAACTAAATTATTAGATTTATTAAAACTTCCTTATAGAAAAATAATTCTTTCCACAGGTGATATGGGTTTTAGCGCAGAAAAAACATATGACATAGAGGTTTGGCTGCCATCTGAAAATAAATATAGAGAAATATCTAGCTGTTCTTCTTGTGGATCTTTTCAATCAAGACGAATGAAGGGTAGATTTAAAAATAATAAAAATGAAACATTATTTTTAGGAACATTAAATGGAAGTGGCTTAGCTGTAGGAAGAACTTTAATTGCTATACTTGAAAACTATCAGCAAGAGGATGGATCAATTCTAATTCCGGATGCTTTAAAACCTTATATGAATAATATCGATAAAATATCAAAGATTTAGAGTTGTTTTACCACCACAGATAGTATAAATAAATCCATAATAATAGGAGACACATGTCAGAATCTGGATTTGCTCAATTTATACCTCTAATTTTAATATTTGTAATTTTTTATTTTTTCTTAATAAGGCCTCAACAGAAAAAAGTTAAAGAACATAAACTTATGGTGGAGAATATAAAGCGTGGTGACAAAGTAGTTACTTCTGGAGGACTTATAGGCACTGTTGAAAGAGTTATGGAAAATGACAGAGCTGAGATTGAAATTTCCGAAAATGTTAAGGTTGAAATTATTAAATCAACAGGAATACAAGGATTATTAAATAATCAAGAACCTAAAAAATAACGTTTTATACAGTGTTGTATTTTTCTAAAATTAGAATAATTTTTATTACTTTTTTTACTTTAATTTTATTTTATTTTTCTCTATCTAATTTTATAAAAGTTGATGATAATTTTTTTGAAAATAAAATTAATCTAGGGTTAGATTTACAAGGGGGTTCATATCTTTTACTTGAAATCGATAATGATCCGGTTTTATTACAAAAATTACAATTTAGCCTTTCATCGTTAAAAAAATATTTTAAAGATAATGACATAAAATTTAAAAATCTTAAAATAATTCAAAATAATTCTATATTTTTTGAAATTGATCCAGAACAAATTGACAAAGTTAGAAATATTTTCGAAGATAAGGATGGTTTTATTAATCCATATTATCCTCAATATAAATCTCATCAATTTGATTTAAATATTTCTAAAAATGAATTTTTTTTAAAATTCTCAAAATATGGAATTATAGAAATTAAAAATTCTTCTCTAGATCAAGCTTTAGAAATTGTGAGAAGAAGAATAGATGAAGTTGGTACTAATGAGCCAAATATTTTAAAAAGAGGAAATGATAGAATACTAGTTGAATTACCCGGTTTAGATGATCCAATGAGAATAAAAAATTTACTAGGCAAAACTGCAAATTTATCATTTAGATTTGTTACAGATGCTAATGAAGAAACTTTTGGTTCAGAAAAACTTTCTTTTGAAGATGGTTCCGAAGATGCCGTGGTAAGTAAGAGAATTGTATTAAGTGGTGATAACCTTCTAGACGCCAAGCCTAGGATGGATAACCAAACAAACGAAACAGTAGTTAGTTTTTCACTTGATAGAGTAGGTGCTAAAAGATTTGGAAAAGCAACTTCAAATAATATAGGTAAAAGATTAGCCATTGTCTTAGACGGTAAAATTGTAAGCGCTCCTGTTATAAGGGATGCTATAGTCGGTGGAGCTGGTCAAATTAGTGGAAATTTTACCTTTCAATCAGCAACTGACTTAGCTTTACTCCTTAGATCGGGTGCATTACCAGCGCCTATGAACATAATTGAAGAAAGAACTGTAGGTCCAGGTTTAGGAAAAGATTCTATTAAAGCAGGAATTATAGCTTTATTTATTGGATTTGTATTAGTGATACTTTTTATGTTTTATAAATATCGTTTTTTTGGATTAATAGCTAATATAACTTTAATTTTAAATTTATTTTTACTAATTGGGATTCTAACATTATTTGAGGCCACTCTTACATTGCCTGGAATTGCTGGAATCATTTTAACTGTTGGTATGGCAGTTGATGCGAATGTATTAATTTTTGAGAGAATAAAAGAAGAAATTAAAGGTGAAAAAAACAAAATTATTGCGTTTGATAATGGATATAAAAAATCAAGAACAACGGTCATTGACGCTAACACAACAACTCTTATTGCTGCAATAATTTTATTTATTATGGGATCTGGCCCTATAAAGGGATTTTCAGTTACTTTAGGCGTAGGTATTTTTACGACATTATTTTCAGTATACTTTATTGCAAGACTTTTAACCTCAATTTACGTTTTAAAAAATAAAGATAAAGAAAATTTAATTTGATTATGAAAAATTTAATATCTTTTAACAAATATTATAAAATTTTTAATGTTATTTCTGCCTTATCAATAATTGTATCAATTATATTGCTAGTTTTTAAAGGTTTAAACTATGGAGTAGATTTTAAAGGAGGAACTTTAATTGAATTAAGAGCTAAAGATCAACAAATTTCAACTTTAACATTAAGACAAGAATTCTTTAAAATGAATTTAGGAGATGTTTCAGTAAAAAAATTTGGAAATGAAAATGATTTTTTAATTAAATTTGAAAAAAAAGATAATAAAAATCTAATTGAAACAATTAAAATTGATTTAACAAAATCGCTAGGTCCAGTTTTTGAATTCAGAAGAGTTGAAAATGTAGGTCCTAAAGTAAGTGCTGAATTATTAAAATCTGGAGTTATAGCTATTGTTCTATCATTAGCAGCGATGTTAATCTATATTTGGATTAGATTTGAATGGCAATTTAGTTTAGGAGCAATAATAGCACTTTTTCATGATGTAATAATCACCCTCGGAGTTTTTTCTATTTTAAGCTTAGAAATTAATTTATCAATTGTTGCAGCTGTTTTGACAATTGTTGGTTACTCGATGAATGACACAGTTGTAATTTTTGATCGAGTTAGAGAAAATTTAAAAAAATTTTCTGATATTAAAATTTATGAATTATCTAATATTTCTATTAACGAAACTTTATCTCGTACAATAATTACATCTATAACAACTTTATTAGCTTTATTTTCTATTTATTTTTTTGGTGGTGAAATATTGCGTGGGTTCGCTTTTGCTATGATTTTGGGAGTAATTTTCGGAACATATTCATCTATTTTTATCGCAAACCCAGTTTTAATATTTCTTCGTGTTTCACAAAAAACAATTTTGAAGGAAGATAAAAATTAATACAAATTTTGGGCTGCTACCATCGATAGCAACATAGGAAGTGATAATAGTGTATTTGTTCGAGAAAATAACATTGCAGTTCTAGCAGATTTAGGTTTTTGCTCTGGATCGCATTCGACTATTCCTAACGCTTTTTTTTGATTTGGCCATATTACAAACCAAACATTAAAGGCCATATATAAACCCAACCACATTCCAATACCGATAGCTGTATTTTTTCCTCCACCTGATCCTATTCCTAGAACCATTGCATCGTGAAGATAGCCATTTAAATGTGCAAGAATTAATCCTGATAATACTGTTAGAGCTGCCGCCCATCTAAAATAAAATAACGCTGCTGGAGCAATTACTTTTCCGATAGCTGGTTTCTGTTCATCAGGTATTTTTGGCATATTTGGTATTTGTACAAAGTTGAAATACCACAATAAACCAATCCACATTATTGCAACAACAACATGAATAAATCTAAAAAGCCAACTCCAGAATAATACATCAAAATCAAATCCTCCATTTAAATAGAACAACGCTAAAAATAATAAAATACCTAACCCTAATGATGCGTGAATTGTTTTTGATAATGATGATAAAAAGTTACCCATAAATATTTATTATATACTATATATACCTTTTTATTAAGCTGTTTTTTTAAGTTTATTATTTAATATAGGTTTCAAATACTGTCCTGTATAACTTGATTTAACATTGCATATTTCTTCTGGTTTACCTTCAGCAATAATATTACCACCTTTAACGCCACCATCAGGGCCCATATCTACAATATAATCCGCAGTTTTTATAACATCTAAATTATGCTCTATAACAATAACGGTATTTCCCAAGGATACAAAAGTATGCAAGATTTCTAATAATTTTTTTATATCATGTTGATGTAAACCTGTAGTTGGTTCATCCAAAATGTAAATAGTTCGGCCCGTTGATCTTTTAGATAATTCTTTTGCTAATTTGATTCTTTGTGCCTCACCACCAGATAAGGTTGTTGCTTGTTGACCTATTTTTATATAACCAAGTCCAACTTTCTTCAGCGTTAAAAGTTTCGTTTTAATATTAGAAATATTTTCAAAAAAATCACATCCCTCATCAACTGTCATATTAAGAACATCGGCTATACTCTTATTTTTAAATTTAATTTCCAAAGTTTCTCTATTGTATCTGCTTCCTTTGCATTCGTCACATTCTATATAAACATCAGGTAAAAAATGCATTTCATATGTTATTACACCATCTCCTTCACAAACTTCGCATCTGCCACCTTTCACATTAAAAGAAAATCTTCCAGGTTTATATCCTCGACTTTTTGCTTCTGGTAAACCCGTAAACCAATCTCTTATCGGTCCAAAGGCTCCCGTATAAGTAGCCGGGTTAGATCTCGGTGTCCTACCAATCGGTGATTGGTCAATATTTATAACTTTGTCTAGTAACTCAATTCCTTTAAAACCCTTAAATGGCTTTGGTAATTTTCTAGATTTGTTATTATTTAAACTTAGATTTAAAGCATTATATAAAGTTTGTAATATTAATGTAGATTTTCCACTTCCAGAAACTCCAGTAACACATGTAAAACTACCTAGTGGAACTTTAAGATTTACTTTATTTAAGTTATTTCCTGTAGCACCATTTATTTCTAGAAATCTACCATTTTTGGCTAACCTTCTTGAACTTGGTATTTGAATAAACTTTTTATTAGACAGATATTTTCCAGTAATACTATTTTCACTTGTTAAAATATCTTTAAAAGATCCTTGGGCAACTATTTCACCACCTTTACTTCCAGCATCAGGCCCTAAATCAATTATATGATCAGCGTTGGACATTGTTTCTGTGTCATGCTCTACAACAATAACTGTGTTTCCTAAGTCCCTTAGTCTTTTTAATGCTTCAATTAGTTTACTATTATCTTTTTGATGCAAACCTATAGATGGTTCATCTAATACATAAAGTACTCCAGTTAATCCAGATCCAATTTGAGATGCAAGTCGTATTCTTTGAGATTCTCCACCAGACAATGTTCCAGATTCTCTTGATAAAGTTAAATAATCTAAACCAACATCTAATAAAAAATTTAATCTTTCATTAATTTCCTTAAGAATATGTTCGGCAATTTTAATTTGTCTATCGTCAAGTTTATTTTCCAGACTTTTAAACCATGAATTAGCATCTAGGATTGATTTTTCTGTTACTTCGCTTATGTGTATATTATCAATTTTTACACATAAAGCTTCATCTTTTAGCCTGTGACCATTGCATCTTTCACATTTAGTATCTGATTGGTATTGCGAAATTTCCTCCCTTTTCCAATCGCTATCTGTTTCTAAATATCTTCTCTCAAGATTATTAATTACACCTTCAAAGGTTTTTTTATGTGAATATTTTTCATATCCATCATCATAGGAAAATTTTATTTCCTCTTCGTCAGAACCAAATAAAATTATATTCTTAATTTTTTTAGATAATTTTTCCCATTTATCATTAATTGAAAAATCATAATGTTTAGCTATTGATGCTAACGTTTGTGCATAATATAAACTTGATGATTTAGACCATGGCTCAATAGCACCATCTGCAATAGATTTTTTTTCATTTGGAATTACTAAATTAGGATCAACATTTAATTTAACACCTATACCTTCGCATTCTTCACAAGCACCATAAGGACTATTAAAAGAGAATAATCTAGGCTCAATTTCTTCAATTGTAAATCCGCTTTCGGGACAGGCAAACTTTGTTGAAAAAATTAGTTTATTAATTTTTCTAAATTTAACAGGCAATGTTTCATTTTCATATTCAACAAAAACTAATCCATTAGCCAAATTCACTGCGACTTCAATTGACTCTGCTAGTCTATTACCCAATTCTGAGTTTAAAACAATTCTATCTACTAAAACTGATATATCATGTTTAATTTTTTTATTTAGTTCAGGTATATTTTCAATATCATATAATTTTTCATCTATTTTTAATTTTCTAAAACCTTTTTTTTTATAATTTAGAATATCTTTTTTATATTCACCTTTCCGTCCTCTAACCACAGGAGCATAGAGATAAATTGTTGATTTTTTTGGTAGCTCTTTAACCTTATCAACAATTTGAGTTATAGTTTGTGATGAAATAGGTTTCCCTGTAAATGGCGAATATGGTATTCCGACTCTAGCATATAATACTCTCATATAGTCATATATTTCAGTTACTGTGGCAACTGTAGATCTAGGATTTTTTGGAGTATTTTTTTGCTCTATGGATATAGCTGGACTTAAACCTTCAATTAAATCAATTTTAGGTTTTTTCATTTTATCTAAAAATTGTCTTGCATAAGCGGATAAGCTTTCCACATATCTTCTTTGACCTTCTGCATAAATTGTATCAAAAGCTAATGAGGATTTTCCGGAGCCAGATAGACCAGTTATTACTATAAATTTATCTTTTGGTATCTCCAAGGATACATTTTTTAAATTATGCTCTTTAGCACCTTTAATTACTATCTTTTTAGACATGTTTTTTGTTGCATTAAACTAATAAAATTAATATTGAAGTTAAATTGTGATATAAATTCATATTAAATATTTTAAAAAATATAAATTATTATGGCTGGAAGTTTAAATAAAGTATTATTAATTGGTCGTTTAGGCGCAGATCCTGAA